>Ga0364866_10302_pt1 | contig 34407 bp, 37 predicted proteins | sample ExccelAu500001D3_3_FD_206913 | JGI IMG/M metagenome (GOLD analysis project Ga0364866, IMG submission 206913) | Enriched cells from Trout Bog Lake Hypolimnion, Wisconsin, USA - BchlTB.Aug13.5000.01.D3 | ecosystem: Environmental > Aquatic > Freshwater > Lake > Hypolimnion/Profundal zone | place...
GTACGCGTTATGGACGAGTCCTGCGTTGTGAGGAGGTGATACGGTATCCCCCGCCGAGCGGGGAAAGATTCGGAGAATATCTTTGGGTTAACCAACCAGCCTCACCCGAAAGGGGAAGGGTCAACATAGCATGTTGGTAAAGCAGGAGAGCGGGCGAAATCGCTGAACCGTCGTCCTGCAAGACCCGCGCGATATGGCAAGAGCTAGACTGCCCGAAGCCCAATCTCAAGTGGAACCACACAATCCCGTCGCGACAGCGATCAAACGCGACGCCCGAATGTGCCGTCTTCGCCGACTCGGAAGACGGCAACTCCGCAAGCGGGGCGCCCGGTAGTGAACCGGGATAAGAGATGAGTGGGCTGCCTAAGTCGCGCTAGATACGTACCGTGACACTCAACCACAAGATCGCCTAACGAGTGCGAACTCTAAGGTGACGGAGTCCTCCGTAGTAGTCCGAGAGCGGGAGAGCCGCTTACATGGCAAAGGGAGGCAGAACGACTCGACAGACAATACGAGGAGGCATGCGAAATTGCAGAGCGCCACAACTGCTTTGGAAGTCATCGGAAATCGCGGCAGAAAAGGACTGCCGCTCGAAAGGCTCTATCGACAACTGTTCAACCCTGAGCTGTACCTCATCGCATACGGCAACCTTTACGGGAACGCCGGTGCAATGACCAAGGGCGCGACTCAGGAAACCGCAGACGCTATGTCCGTGGCCAAAATCGAGGATCTCATCGAGGCTCTGCGCTTCGAGAGATTCCGATGGACTCCCGTAAGACGGGTAGCAATACCCAAGAAAGACGGGAAAACAAGGCCATTGGGTATCCCGACGTGGACGGACAAATTGCTGCAAGAAGTTTTGCGGCTCCTTTTGGAGGCGTACTTCGAACCGCAGTTTTCCCCGTCCAGCCACGGATTCCGCCCAAAGCGAGGAACTCACACCGCGCTAAGGCAGATCCGCTGCACAGGCACGGGGACGAAGTGGTTCATCGAAGGGGATATCAAAGGATGCTTCGACTGCATCGATCACCAGATCTTGCTTTCAATTCTCCGCGAAAAAATCCACGATGGCCGCTTTATCGGTCTGCTCGAATATCTGCTCAAGGCCGGATATTGCGAGGAATGGACCTACCGAGAAACCCTTAGCGGAACTCCGCAAGGTGGAATCGTCAGTCCTCTTCTAGCGAATATCTACCTCGACAGAATCGACACATTTGTCGAAAAGACCCTCATCCCGGCACACACCAGGGGAAAGATCCGAAAAGCAAACGGAAATTATCGAAAAGCATGCGAACAGGCAGATCGCCATAAGGGGACCAAGGAATCGCGCAGATGGAGAATGGCTGCACGCCAAATGCCGTCCCGCGACCCGAACGATCCTAACTACAGGCGGCTGCGCTACGTCCGCTATGCCGACGACTTTCTGCTTTGCCTAATCGGCTCAAAACTCGAAGCCCAGGAAATTAGGGAGGAGCTTCGAAGGTTTCTGCTTGACGAACTCAAGCTAGAGCTATCTGAGAATAAGACCTTGATAACCAACGCCGCAACGTCTGCGGCCAGGTTCCTGAACTACGAGATTAGCCTAAGTAAAAGCGACACTAAGCTCGACGCCCGCAAATGGCGTTCGGCCAACGGTAGGCTCAGGCTAAAAGTTCCCCGAGACGTCCCTGAAAGGGCGCGCCAAAGATACCTCAAGCGAAATAGACCCACGCACCTGCCCGAAATGACAGGGCGAACGGATCTCGATATCGTCAGAACGTACCAAAGCCGCTACAGCGGGCTCGTGAATTATTACCTGCTCGCCGACAACTTGCCGTGCTTTAGCAAGTTGCATTTCACTATGGGAACCTCGCTCTTGCGGACGCTGGCTGCTAAACACAAGTCCAGCTTACGCAAGATGCTTGCCAAGTACAAGAGCACGGTGCAGACCCCAAACGGACCCCGCAAGTGCCTCGAAGTTTTTGTTCAACGACCGGGAAAGAAACCCTTGATCGCCCGGTTTGGAGGGATCTCATTGAAAAGACGGCCGTGTGCCCTCGTCAAAGACCAAGTGCTCGTAACCGCTATTCGCCCCAAGGAACTGATTCGTCGGCTTCTTAAGGGCGTATGCGAACTATGTCATCACAAAGCAGAAGTCCAATCCCACCAGGTGCGAAAGCTCGAAGACCTCAAACGGTTCAAAGCCCGTCCTGAATGGGCGCAAATCATGCTTAAAAGACATCGAAAGGTATTGGTCGTTTGCCAAAACTGCCATGCGGAGATCCACTCGCGCAAGGCAAACAACAAAAACCGATTGTAGTCGTTTGGAGAGCCGGATGATGCGAAAGTATCAAGTCCGGTTCGGAGGGGGGACATTGGAAAAGGGGCTTAGAGCCACCTCGCCAATGTCCTACCCACCGGTCGAGGATCGCATCGGCGAGTGTCGGCTCGCCGATGGCCTCGTGCCAGTGTTCGGGCGGAAGTTGTGCGGCAATCATCGTCGAGCGTTTGTCGTAACGATCGTCGAGGATTTCCAGAAGGTCGCGCCGACCGGTTTCGTTTAGCGGCGTGATGAGCCAATCGTCAAGGACGATGAGATCGATTCGCGCGAGCGAAGCGAGCTTGCTTCGGTATCCGCCTTCGGCTTTGGCGATTTCCAGATCTGAGAGCAGTCTTGGAAGTCGCAGGTATCTGGCGGAGAAGCCTTCCTGACATGCCTTATGGGTGAGGGCGGAAGCGAGGAACGTCTTTCCGACTCCAGTAGGACCGGAAACAATCGCATTGCGTTTGTCCTTGAGCCAGCGGCATGTCAAAAGGCTTTGTATCAATGCCCTGTCAAACCTTCGCTCAGCGCGGTGTTCAAGTTCCTCGATCCGGGCGTTCTGGCTGACGCGGGCGCGTTTGAGACGTCCTTCGAGGAGCCGGTTGTCCCTGTAGGTGTTCTCGGCGGCGATGAGATCGGTAAGGCGTTCCTCAAATGAGGCGTTGTTCCAAGCGGGATCTTCGAGTTGACGCCCCAGCGCCTCTTTCATTCCGCGTAGGTAGAGCTGCTCAAGACCGTCAAGAGTGAGTTCTCTCATTACGAGTTCTCCTTGTAGTACTGGGCGCCACGAACGTTCTCATGAACCGGCATCGGCCGTTCATCGAATTCCAATGTTGTTTGGTCGAGCCCTTTCTCAAGGATGGTTTTGACGCTCCGGTAGCTTAGAGCACCGGCGGCTAGGGCCCTGGCGCATGCCGCATTCAGCCTTTGAAGACCATGCTTTTTGCCAAGGCTGATGAGGCCGAATGCTGAGTTGTAACCGTGCTGGGGGTAGAGCTTGGCTTCCAGCATGGCCTGCACGAGCTTGCCGACCGAACCGCCGCATTTGGATCCCCACCGCACAAGCCTTGTCGGCGACCAGTCCTCATATTCTCGATGGGCCTTGGGTCTATGCTCTCGCAGCGTCGTATATCCAAAGCGTCGAAGGTCACGCGGATGAGTTGCAAGGATCTTGGCCCCATCGAAGATCTGGACGGTCTGTGCCGTAGAGCGGACGCTCACGTGCCGACCGACAAGCGAGTAGTGCACGCTGTAGCCGTGCCCTTCGAACGATACATGATGGTTGGGGCCGACCTTGGCTTTCTTCCAAATCGCGAACTCGTAGTGCGTGTTGGGAAGCGGCCTTGCCGCCGGCCGGTCGATCTCCTCGAAGAGCTGGCTCCTCGATGCGTCAGGTCCTCGCATGACACGCGAGTTCAGTTCCTCGACTGACCTTGAGATCTCGTCGTTGAGTTCGTCCAGACTGAGGAAGGTTTTGCCCTCGAGCCTGGCGAGTACCCGCTGCTCGACACGCTGAACGCCGTTCTCGACCTTGCCTTTGTCACGAGGCTTTCGCACGCGCGCCGGAATCACGGCAAGACTGTAGTGGCGAGCGAACTCGGCATACTCGAGGTTGAACTCCGGTTCGTACCGATTCGGGGAGGTGACTCCCGTCTTGGTGTTGTCCGGCACAGCAAACGTCGGCAACGCGCCGTAGAACTTGAACGCACTGACATGGGCCGCAAGCCAGTGCTCAAGCTCCATGCTTGGAAATGCTTTGGCGAACACCTTCTGACTGACACCGAAAGCCGAGACGAATACAGGAACACCGCTCACTTCTCCCGTTTCTGGATCCGTAAGAGGAGCCGTTTGCCCTGCCCAGTCGATCCACAGGCGCTCGCCAGGCCGGTGGTTCTGAGACATCCGGATCTCCGTGGTTCCCTCCCACTCACGAAACAGGTGGCAAAACTGGCTTCGTTCGTAGCCGTCAGGGTTCTCCTTCTTGTAGTCCTCCCAGACCACCGTCAATGTCATGTTCTTCTTAGTGAGTTCACGTTGAACGGCTTTCCAGTCCGGAGCCTGTCTCACTCCTGTCTGCTCATGCCGAGCAAAGAGCAACTCCTCGAGCCTCTTGTCAGTGCAGTCATCCGGCACGGGCCAGCCGATGCCGGCAAACTCGGCGCGGCGAAGATACTCGTGAACGCTCGAAGGGGCGATGTTGCACGCCGAGGCGATCTCGCGCTGCTTGGCGCCCACCGCATAGTGAAGGCGCAGCACCTCTCGAATCTTTCTCATATCAATGGGTTTCCTTGGCATTTCGTCCCGATCTACGGAACCGCCGGTCGTGGAAAACCCAGGGGTCACACCCTCAATCTGATCTGCTCGTTTTCACCGGATAACGTGCTCGTTTTCGTCGGAAACCTTGCTCGATTTCACCGGATACGCTGCTCGATTTCAAACGGATAGCTTGCTCGTTTTCACCGGATAGGCTGCTCGTTTTCAGCCGGTGCACGCAGCCTGTCGGCTAATTACCGAATAAAAACCGAAGCACACGGGGAAATCGCCTCCGCCAGGCGATCTCGTTGTGCTCGCCGGCTTCCTCGACGAACATCAGATCGGAGCCAAGGGACCACCCCTTTGCGCTGAGAGATTCACGAAGCTTCTCCACGCCCTGAGCCATTCCATCCCCCTCCTGTGTGCCAATGTCGATCCACACTCTTGGCCTAGGGTTTGCCCTTACATTGGCAAGTAGCCTGAAGATACTTGAGGAGTCCCACCAAACCGACGGTGAACATGATCCAACTTGTCCAAATACGTCGGGCCGCGTCAAGCCCATATAAAGTGAAACCAGTCCGCCAAAAGAAGAACCGCAGGCGCCTGTATGTTTCGGGCCAATATTCGTTCGGAAGCGCCTGTTGATAATGGGCATCAATTCCTTTACGATCATTTCAGTGTAGAGTCTCGCGTTACCTCCCTGATCGTATGCTCTTGTCGGAAGGTACTCGTCTGCACGTTGCGCGGTGCTGCTAATGGCCACGATAATGAGTGGCCTGATCTGGTGCTCGCCGATCAGAATATCGGCTATTTCATCAGCATGCCAGTTACCACCTTGTGTGTAGGTTGGAGTCGTCGTGAAAACATTCTGGCCGTCTTGCATATAAAGAACGTCGAATCGGCTTTGGGGCATACGATAGTAGTTAGGCGGCAGATAAACGGCAATTTGGCGATCGTTCCCAAGGGTTGCAGAGTGAAACACAGGGAGCGATACTACGAAGCCCCTCGGTACAAGAACCTGTCGTAGGCCTTCGAAAACAGGCAGCGCTATCGCAACAAAAACCACCAGAAGCTGGATCCGCTTTGGATATGCCCACCTATTGCCCATAAATGAGAAGTACCTCTTTTGCATAGCTCCAACTCGGGCCCGAATCGTGGCAAGCCCATGCCCGTACCGGCTCCAACAGGATTAAGGCAGCGGCTAAGAATCTATGTTTTGTACGCTGTTTGGCAATCTTACCGCCGCAACGGACGAAACACACTTCCCGAATTTCGGTTTGAAATGTCCCATGAAGCGATACCTTTTCATCGGTGATCGGAATCAAGTAATAAACTGTGGGATTTATCTTACTTTCACTTTGAGTATCCCATTTGTGTGTTGTAATATGTTGGAGCGAGGTTACAATGGTCTGTAGAAGTAGAAAAGAGCCATTACCAAGAGTGGCTGAGGGCCAAGCTAAACGACTTGCCTTCACCCTTATCGAACTGCTGGTAGTGATCGCGATTATTGCTACCCTTGCTGCCCTCTTGTTCCCTGTATTTGCTCGAGCAAAGGAAGCTGCTAAGAAGACAACATGTCTGTCGAATCAGAAGCAGATCACTCTCGGGATGATGGTCTATCTTGACGATAACGACGATGTCTTCCCATGGTCATACAGTTGGAACGATGGTTCAATCTGGGCGCTAAAGCTTTTACCTTACGTCACTACTTACACAAAGAACACGGCGGGCGTTTGGTCTTGCCCGACTGGCGGTACTCCTGGACAGACCATTGCGACTAACCCCCAGGTTATCGGCATGATCGATACTCGGACAGCCACGCCGATGCCGACCGCCTTTTCTTCGGTTCTATCGATGTCTGTGCCACAGAGTCCGGCAGATACGGTGTTAATGGGCGACTCGGTCTCATCTACATTCGTGACGCCCGATCGTCTGCAGCTTGCTCCAAGATCCGCCGATGACTTCGCGTTCCCGCATCCAGCTTTGGTTAGGGACCACACGACAGATGACTACTGGCCAAGCGACTGGATTGATCTTCCCAACAACGATAAGCAAATCTCGTATCGACATGGCCCAGGCGGCGTCTTTGCGTTCGTCGATGGTCACGCTCGGTTCGTTCCTATCGGTGGCTTGAAAGATTCGAATTGGGACGTCCGATGCCAGTACGGCCTCGTTTGCCAGGGTGCCGCGGGCTCACCTCCTTATCCGGCGCCGGATGGGACTTGCGGCAAACAATCACCTATCGATTGCCAGTAGAAATGGAAAACATCGCAACGCCTCTGTCGCCAACCCGACAAGCTATCCAGAGTCGGCTGATTGAAATGGTTAGCGTCGGTGCTCTCGCGGGCTCTCTCATGATTCTGTCTTTCGGCGCGTTCTTTGCCGTCCGAGATCATTTGGCGGAGAATTCGTGCTTGAAGAATCTTCATCGTATTGCCGCAGCGACCCTTATGTACAGCGATGATTTCGACGGGTACTTTCCAGCCGCATACAAGAGCACTCGTTGGCCGATGTGGAAGTCGTCGAACTGGAGTTGGAGTCTTGAGCCCTATTTGCGAGCCGGGGCGACGAGTGAGATGGGCAAAAACACCATGTACCGAACCGATGGAGGGACGAAAGGAAACGTCTCACTTGGTTGGGCAAATGCGGGAGGCGCAACCTGGCATTGTCCTGCCGACACGACTGGATCGAACGTCAGCTACGGCAGTAATCCCTTTGTGTTAGGGGCTGACGAATATCTGGAAGAGGGAATCAGAGTCGATTCATGGCGTCCGTCCAAGAGAAAGTCGGAGATTCCTGAACCCGAACGAGTTCTCCTTGCCGGCGATACCACAAAGCAGTGGCATGAAGATGTCGGAAAGTACTACGAAGTATATGGCGATTGGATGCGTGATCGGGACCTCCCAAAGAAGGACGGGCACGCCATGAGTTTGGCCGAGGAACTGAGTTGGTATAGAGAGTTCCTAAGCGAGGATGATACAGAGATACGCGGAGAATGCCCTCGACCCGGCGGGTATGGCTGCAAGGGGCCGGCGTATTGGCACTTTCGGAGGGGAACCGGTGACGGTTCGGCCGGGATGGTGTTCTGTGACGGCCATGTCCGTGCAATGCCGTTTGGATCGATTCACGTTGAGAACCTGCTTCCAGAAGTCGACCTTCAAGGAACTCATAAGTGAATATGTCTCGACTTTGGATTGTGCTGCTTGGGCTTAACGCGATTGTCGCAGCCGTCGCATCGGTACTGCTGTTGGTGGGGCCTGGACTGGATTTGGCCGATCGTCCAGCTACGCACCTTAGACCGGTCACGACATTCTTGGCGCCCTGCGGAGATCTGTACAAAAGCTGCTTTTCAGAGTGGAAACCAACCGGTGGTCTGCGAGTTACCTTGGACAAAGACTCGAATTTTCCATCGGAAAACACGCTGAAAGTTGAGAAACCGCGGCCCGGTCCAGCAGAGTTGACGTTGAAAATGTCGGACTGTGCCGGCAACATCGGATTGTTAAGCCGCTATCGAAGAGAGGGGGCTGTCGAAGCAGATATGGGGGTGGTAAGCGACGGAAAGTGGACGTCGTTCGGCTCGCTGTCGTGGAAGCCTGAAGAGTTTCAGCTTTGGGCGCAGCACTTTAGCAGGATCAAATTGGCGAGCCCCGAGCGCCCAGCACGGTTTGTTGTTCGTCTCACCGGAGTCGGCACTTTTTGGATACAAGAGGCTCGAATATGGTGCGATCGATGACCTTTCATGCAACTCCAGTCGGGGCTGCGCTGTCTGTTGCTCTCCTTGCGGGATCGGTTGCGTTTTTAGCAGCGAAGCGTCCGCCGCCTCCATTTGTTCCGAATTGGATTGGCGAAGGCTACTCGTCATCCGAGACGACATTCCTTGGAAACGAACATGTGTTTTCGCTGATTGGATTCAATGACCTTGGACACATCTGTGGAAGTGGTGCGGGCCAAGGCGGTCGATTTGTAACGCATCTCTTTGACGGCAAAAGCACACAGGAACTCAGTTGTCCGGCCGGATACATCGGTAGCCGCGCTTATGGCCTCAACAACCATGACGTCGTCGTTGGCTCCTGCTACAAAAAGGGCCTAAGCTATTCCCTCCGACCAACGAAAGCGTGTTTTTGGGATAAATCCGGTGTTCGTGAGTTGTCACCGCTCCCTGGCTTGCCGTGCAGCCGCGCATGGGCGATTAACGATGACGGCGTCATCGTGGGCGTCAGTTACGAGCCGGAAAACGAAGTGCGAAACGCAAAGATGCTTCCTACGGCATGGGTCAAGGAGCTGCCTGTGGCACTGGCTCTTCCGCCTGGCGCTACGCAAGGCGAGGCTCGAAAGGTAAATGAAAAAGGAGAAATCATCGGTACGGCAACGAATGCTGCTGGAGTCAGTCTCGCCTGCTCATGGACGCTCAAATCCGTCCGAGTTTTGCCACCTCTAGATGGATGCCGATCGTCGGTTGCAATAGCCTTAAACGACAGTGGGGTTGTCGCCGGACTCTCGGACGGGAGGGCGGTAATCTGGACAGATGGAGTTCCCAAGCCCTTAGGTGAATTCCCTGGCGCGCCCAGTTTGTCTCCAGTGGGAATTGACAACGCTGGGGACGTCCTAATCAACGACCAGGCGAGCCCAGTAAACGATGTCGACGATGATCCCGCATTGCCACTCCTTTACCGGCCGGGCAAGGGCTTTGTTCGGATTTCGCACCTAATCGCATCCGGGAAGCCCTATTTGCTTACGAAGGGCCTCTCAATAAGCACAAATGGCCAAATGGCGGTTGGGGCAAATATCGAAGGAAAACGGGCGAGCATTTTGAAAATCACGCCTCCAGATATCAAGCGCTAAGCGGATCGCAACGCCACTCGAGTGCTCAACCTGAAAATTCCAGCCATCCGATTGCGAGTCTCGTAAATCGGATGGTCCGAATCTATGTCGCCCGATCCGGAAACTGCCGTGGCCCCCGAACTTCCGCGTGAAAGTGGTTGTCGTGGCGCTGTGGGTCTTCGCGCCAATCGACAACGATGGGAAAATGCGCCCTTATCAAAGACTCAATCCCTAATAGTCTTTTAGCGATTTCAGGCGTATTGTGATCGACCACGCGAATATGAGTTCCGTCTTTGAATCGAAAGCCACTGATGTCGATGGCTTGTCCAAACGCATGGGCTGACGTTTGTGTTGCCGAACCTCGAACTAATCGATCGTTGAATACTCCAATGTGATCGATTCCAACGAGCCCAAACCTTCTTTTGGCATCGATCAAGAACTCCTGCAGTGCCGTTTTGAGGAGCGGATACATACCATCTACTTCCGATGGCGCCTTGGGCGAAAGGTCAAACCAGAACTGAACTCCGTTCCACTCGGCGGGTAAGGACTCCTCGGCATAGCGGTCCCACCGGTCTTTAAACGGATACGCGAAGTGCTCAAGGGCAATCCCTTGCGCCTGTTCGATCTGGGCAGAAGAATAGTGGGTCGGAAAGTAGAAAGAAATACGGCTAAGAACCTTTGGGCGAGGATCCTCGGTGCTTGAAAGCTGTTCGAATGAACGGGGAGGACTTGGAATCAGACCAGCCAAATAGCTGGCTTCGGCAAGTGTCAATCTGCTCGGGGATTTGTGGAAATATCCAATAGCCGCGTTTCTTATGCCGTGGTAACCCAAGCCGTAATCGATCGAGTTGACGTACAGTTCAAGTATCTGGGCTTTCGTAAGTTGCTGTTCGAGAGCAATTGTAAGAAAGCACTCGCGCAGTTTCCGCCAAAGCGTCCGGTCTTGCTCCAAAAATTCGTTCTTCGCAAGCTGCTGGGTGATCGTACTGCCTCCTTGAGCGATACGCGCCTCTCGGATGTCTTTGCGAAGGGCTCGGTGAATAGCGGCGAAATCAAAACCGTGGTGACCATAAAACAGTCCATCCTCCGCAGCAATGAAGGCGTCGCGCGATGCAGCCGAGATCATTCCGAATTCGGTGAAGTCCGCAGGATGAGACCGCAGTATGTAGTCGGAAACGACTCCGCTAGCCCAGAGATACCCTCCTATTAGCGGGAGACTTGGTGCGAGAATGAGCCATATCCAACGGCGCCTTTTCCCGGACCGGCTTTTGCTTGCATCTGCAACTGGATTCAGTCGGCCATGAAGCCGGGCAACGGTTGCCGAGAAGACCAGGGTCAGAGCCCACTGAGTTCCATCAAATAATCGATCGCCAAAGCCAATCGCTATAAGCATTAAGATGGCGATTGCCGCTAGCCTGAACAAGCTGGCGTCTAGTTCGGGAATTGTTACGCGAGAACGGCTAAGTTCATAAGCTGCAACGATGAGAGTTGCACCAAAACCCGGCCCAACAGCCAATGCCATGGCGTAGCCCCAACTGTGAACCAAGGCATCTGAGTTGGGCAGAGACTGGACGTCCACAGTCAAACCCCGGCCAAGCAGGTTCTCGATGGTTAATGCTGGCAGGGGTGGCCAAACGAGAACAGTCCAGGCCAAGCCCACGAGACCCAAAAGAATCGACACATGCTTTCGGAGAATCGTCGATGGGATTGGCATAAAGAGCACCAGCAAGCTCAGGGCAAGACCGATATCGGCAAGCCCATACGATACGACTCCTAATATCGCTGCCGAGGCCAAGATCGGGGCAGAGAATCGGTCGCGAATCCAAGAGGCGATGCAAAGCGAAATGAAAAGCACAGCGCTGTAGGGAAAAGGATCTGAAGTAGAGATCAGCCATTCCGCTATTACCCGTTGGAATAGCAATAACTGTACGAACATCAGCAAGGCGCTGGAGGAATCGAAAGCTCGCTGGTTCTTTTGAGTCAGAAAGCCTCCCATCTATCGGTAATATTGTATCAAAGGTCTTGAGATGTGCTGATAGAAAATGCGACTCTGATGCCGCAATCCAAAACTAAAGAACTTTAATTAATTGGTTCGCTTGCCTGGAATCGTAATGAAGCCTTTTAGGGTGTTAGCCGGCAAATGCAGACCGCGTATCGAATACCTGGTAGGTGAACCCGGACCTGCCCCCCCATAACGGCAGCATTCAGCCGTTCGCGGGATATCCACCAATCGTCGTTGCCATCGAAAGATCCCATTCTCAACCTCTAGCTGAGCGAAACGCTTCCTCACCTGGAACCTTTGGCCTTGACCGGGTGTTCTATACTGTATAAGTAACGGGGGCGAACGGGCTCGACAGGGCTGGTTCGACTTTCGGTTGCGAGCCGAGGCGCCGTGGGCCTCGTTAAAAGCGGCAAAAAATGTAATTGCGAATAACAACTACGCCTACGCAGCTTAATTAACTGCGTGGTCCATCACTCTCGAGCTGGTAGGGAGTGTCCTGGGCCTAATAAAATCCAGATCGTTGAGCGAGTTTCTGTTCGTAGCAAGCTTGACTAAATAAATCGAACTGGACGTCCATCTAGGTGGCCCCGACAAAGGGTGGCGTTGAGAAAAAGTACAGGGGAGACGCTCGTGGTAATTGAAGGGCCGACAGTTTTGGAAGGGAGTTCAACTCTCCCCGCCTCCACCAAAGCTTTGAGTTCACGGAGGGCTTGAACAAGCTCTCTCTGGCGCAAGAATAGACTTACAGAGAGTTGTTCAGATAATCCAGAGAGTACTCTGCGCTTTATGGCAGCCACTCTGACCTCGCCTGAAACGGGCGACTATCCCCCTCTCAAAGGCTATCCCGAAAAGAAAACCAGGGCGAATGGGGCCATCGATACCGTATATGTTCAGCCCTTCCATGTGGACGTTCTTGACGCCGATGGAGTGATTAAGAAGCGCCAACTCCGAAAAGTCCAATCTGATCCGTATGATCCGTCCAAAGTGAGGGAGATCCAGCGGGCTGTCCAACAGGCAACACTCCGCGCCGCAGAGCGGATCGCGGTCGCCCGCGATGCCATTACGACCCATAGAGAGGGTCTCGGTCGGAGAAGGCTCCCAAGGACGCTCAGAGAGGCTGCTGCTGAGGCACACGCAACCAGCATCAGGTTCGACGCGAGCGGCAAGCCACGAGACTTAAAAGGCGGCACCACGACGAAATATGCCAAGCATATGAAGAACCTGGCGAACGCGAATTACGACCCTCCGCTTGCCGATGTCCCGTTTGAGATGATAACGGGCGGCGATGTTCGCCTTCATTTCAAGGCTTACTCGGAAGATCACTTAGCAGGTGGCACTAACAAGTATCGGTCTTATCTCAACCAGATCGGAGGCTATGCAGCGAAATGCGGTTACTGGAAGAAGAACCTCTTCGAGGATCTGCCCTTTGTATCGGTGCCTGAATCGGATGCAGAAGACAACCTTGCCTTGTCGTTGGTTGAGATAACTGAGTTGAATCGTCAGGCCAGAAAGTGCGGCAACCCTAGGTTGCCTGCATACCTCCGCCTGCTTCGAGTTGGACTACGGGCGTCAGAGGTGCTGGCCCTTACTGCCGATGACGTGGACGAGGAGAATCGGATCGTTTACGTGCGTTATTCACTGGTCCAAGGGAAACCAAAATGGGCCGAGGCGCAAGGGAGAGCAGCGGTGGCCTACCTTGAAGAAACGAAGACCAGAGAGTCCCGCAGAAAAGTAAGAATCCACTCGGAATTCATGAAGGACTTGATGGCATCGCTGAGTGTCGCTAAGCCTTGCGCCATTCCCGCTTACAACGATAAGGGCCAAACAAAAGAGTATAGGTTTGTGATCCCAAATAAGCAGGGTCACGTCTGGCTCTACAACAACGCTTTGAGGATGGTTCGCGCCGACGTTTACCTGAAGGCTAAGATCGATCTACGCAAGTACGAAGCAGAAGAGGGGCAGAGCAAGCAAAATGCTCGTTGGAATCACATATGGCGTAACACATACGCTGCCGATTTGGTGGCCCTGAACGCCGACGACAGCCAGCTAGCGCAACTCATGAGACACAGCGATGTAAATCTGTCCAAACGGCGCTATGCGAGCGTCAGACTCGAATTTCGCGACGCCTATCGTACGTTTGCCGACAAGATCAAAGAGATCAGTGATTTTAACTGGCAGATCGGCGAAATTGACATTGACGTCGATGAGAACGAGCGAAGCCGCTTCACCACTAAACAGATGACGCTAAAGGAAGCGGTACGACCCAGGGTGAACGCCCCTGCCGTACTTGAAGATCTCTTCAAGTAGAGCGGATGGCCAGCTCTTGCAACGCGGCCAATTGCTTGCCGTTTCGTGGCTCACGAGGGCTTATGTGCATTCGGCGCTTCGCGCCGGTTGCACATAAGCTTTGCCGACTAAGCGCCGTTCAGAACCGTTCCCAAATCTGGGTCGTCGCTTACCGATCAGGGGCTAGCCATTTGATGAAGACAGTTGACATGTCGTCTTCACCAGGCTTGGTTGGGGAAGAACCTGAGTTCGCTCAGAGTACGCGTGGCCGCAGTTTATCGGATAAACCCAGACTTGCGAAAGGGTCCGTAGGTGCGTCGGAAGCGTCGGCCGAGTTCATGGGCTCATCCACTCGCAACATCCACGAGCAAGGTGGTGAGAAATCGGCGGATGGAACCGAATTCAACCTCCCCACCCGCCACCAGCCCTGGTTCAGAGCCCAACCAAGCCGCTTACGTTTTGGCGGAATTGATCTGCCTCCCGAAGGTAGGACGCAATCACATTTGATTTGTGTCTTGTATGACGAGCAATAACCGCTTGAGCGGCTCCGACAGCGAATCCATCGGTAACTAGCCCAGCACGCATTGAATGTCCACCAACATCAGGTGGATTCAGTCCCATCTTCGGAGCAAGCCTCTGTGCAATTCGCCCTACCGCCTGTGATGACAGGCGATTCGACTGAATCGTCCCACCTTTATTAACGGCGCGATACAGGGGGCCATCTTGATCAGGAACAAGAGCCATCCATGATTTCAATAATCGCACAGGACATGTAGACGTCGAAGCACCGTACTGGACTGCGATTGTATCACCAGCACCTTCTTGGTCAGTCTTTGATCGCTTCAGCCGTATGAGGACTCCTTCGGTAGGGAATGATATGTCGTCAAAATCAAGCGCGACGGCCTCCGATCGCCTAAGGGCAGCAGCGTAACACAGAACAATCAGGCTCAGGTCCCTTATGTCAATGGCCCTTTCGCCGCATGACTGAGTTAGCTCACGGAGGTGCTTCACCCTGATGGCCACTTTCCGCTTCTGAGCCGTGCCAAGCGTTCGTCGAGCACCCATGAGAGCCGCTCGAACCAACGGGCTTCTGATTGGGCTCTCCTGGCCAGCCGCTTGGTGAGCAACGGATATTGCAGCTAGTTTCCTATTGATTGAGGATGGCCGATGTGTTTGGCAGAGGTGGGCAATGAACATTCCCACAGTCGCAGCCGTCGCAGGAAGCGAGCTTCTACCCAAGGCTTCACACCAAGCCGTGAATTGGCTCCAATCTGAGCGATATGCTCAATGCGTGCTCTCTGCTCTGCTGGCAAGAATTAGTTGATCAACATCGGATGAAGCCGCGTCTTGCACCTGGATTTGGTTGCTAAGGACGATTGACGATTGTGCACGATAACTTTCAATTCTCATGCGCTTTAAACGACGGCAAAACGGCCCTATCCAGGGGGCGAAAAGATCCCTTATCGTGGTGGAGCAGGCGCGTTAAGTGGTGCTGGCGGACCTGGGTCAGGAAGGGTCGCCTGCCCGTTAGCTTGCGGTGTGTAAGTAGTGGACTGTTGAATCGGTTGCTGTTGTGCTTGCTGCTCTTGATTATATCGGCCCACATTATCTGGGCTGAACATGTCGCCTCCGTGTGTCAAATAATAAAGAACTGCAACAATTCCGAGTAGGATTACGAACCCCCAAAGTCTGACACCGAACAGAACCAATCCAGCTAATTGCTCGACGGCGCTCTTACCGTTGTTGTTTGCCATTTCGGCCTCCGTTGATCGCCTCAATAGGATTCAAAGGATATGCAACCCTCCGACAGCAGCCTTCTGGTGCGGCTTTGAATGGAAGAAAGGTTCTTTCTGGACAGGCACTCAGCCGCTTCGGCCTCCATGTTGGTGTCACTGTGTCGGAGATCGTCCTCCGACTTCCATACACTCGACCATTCCGACTGTGGTCTGGAATCCAACTCAATATGCTCACGCTCAACGAGCGGATCAAGCTCTGCTATCGCATCCGACAACTGGCGGAAACATTCAGAATCATGTTTGCCCTCAGCTTGCAGCTTTTGATAAACCGCGTTGTACGCAGCGTGCAGCCGCTTTTGATCATAGAACTGCAATGCCTGCAAGTTGAATCGAATCACACGATCTGAGTAGACCACGGCATCTACCTTAGAGTCTTCGTCGGGCCAATACCATGCGTTCAAGATATGAGTAATAGATGCGTTAACCACCGCAACCAGGGGGTCGGCCGTGATCTGCTTGCCGCCATGGGGATCTCTCATCGACCACCGTAAGAGGCGCTCGATGTACCATATCGCTTCGCGAGATCGATGCCGAAAGCGTCTGTTCCAGCCTTGGCAACGACAGAAAAATACAAGGCACTATCGATGAACTTACCGATCACCTCTTGGCCTTTCTGGGATGGCAACGGGAAGCGCATGACATCGGGGTAAGTCCGATCCTTCTCCCCACCTGGCAGGACCTTAAGAGCGTCTGAGGGTGTCATGCCGATCTGGAGACCACCAGGAGATGGCTCGCCCTTATGAACAGCAATCTCCTGGCGTTTAGCGCTTTCCGCCCTTGCCAAATAGCCGTCCATAGCTGCCATGGAAAGTGGCCGATCCTGTTCCCTCGTCTTTTCAATTTCCCTATCAGTCTTGAGTTTGTTGCTAACTTCGAACCATCCGAATTGAATTACAACGGCGGCCAGGATCACTGAGGCTACGATTCTTACAGGCTTGGTCATTATGTATGCTCGACTAATTGCCTCCAAGTATAGCTACGCAAGCTAGATCCCTGCAAGCATCTTGCAGGGATCTTGTCTCGTTCAGATCGCAATACTGCTGACCCTCGGATTACTCGCGCGGAACTCCTTGAGCGGCCCGAATACGTGCAACTTAGGGCAGTCCTCCGCGAAGAACTCTCACGCCAACATGTTAGTGAGAGAGAAGTTTCTCTCGCGTTGGGCAAGGATCATGCATTTCTCAACAAAGTGCTTCGGGGCGAGAGAAGCGTGGATTTCATCGAACTCATCGATTTAGCACGGTACCTCGGAATAGCCCCCGAAGACCTAGTACGTCGCAGTTCGGCGTAGCGACCTTGCTCATCCCAAAGGTCATCGACGACGAGACTCTGTGCAGTGGCTCGTAGCCATAAACCTCAAAAAGCTGAATGGATTACCCTGACCTAATGTGCTGAATGTGAACTGACCGTCCTATCTTCCTAACAGGATCAAAGGACCAAAGGTTCGCCATGATAAGAGCTTGGTTCAGGACGTGCATACTTAAAGTAGCAACAGTAAGAGTTAAGCTAGAAATCATTGATCGGTGCTGCTGGGCCACCCAGCCACTCCCTTTGATTTTCAAGCTCACGCTTTTGGTTTTGTAGATCGAAGTAGCGCTGCTGCAATTCGCTAGCGCGTCGACCAAGTTCCTGCTTCTGGTCAGGGTCGGTCGTCGAACCTGTAGCCATATTTGCTTCAATGAAAACGCGCTTCGCCTCGTTAAGCCTCGGCTGAAGCGCGTTAATCTGGGCCGTCAACTCTGCGATCTTCTTTTGCTTTTCGACTTGGTTCGCCGCCTTTAGCGCGTCCTCTTGTTGCTGTTTGGCCCGCTCCTCGGCCTGGAGGTTAGCTGATATTTGTTGCCTCTTCTGTTCTTCCTGCTGCTGTTCTGCCTGGGTCTGCTGAGCCAGCCTCTTGTCTTCAGCGATGGACTGCCGCGTGGGGTGCTCCCATAAATACGTGGACAGAGGCGAATCTAAGCCTGCTTGCCAAATGGTGATTATGTGGTCAGTACCTGTCGTAGGATCAGCGGAATAAATCACTATGCCATCGACCACATTTTGAAAGCACCTTACCATCAAGGTGTCCTCATGTTCTTTGACGATCAGCGTATCAATCATGGGGCTGGTCGCATCTTCTGTATCTACGTGGCTTTGCCTCATCAGCATGTCGGGAAACCTTCGTTGAACCATGCCCTCGGTCCATCCTTGTTTGACTGTCGATACGACTTCGGCAATTGTCGTCCGATGGCCATGCCAGATAAGAAACGCCGTGCCCACAATTACCAGGGCTCCGAGTATCACTGCAATTTTGAGTTTCATGGTGTCACGTTAAAATCCCGACCGTAACTACACTCACCTAGTTTAGCTAAAGATCTCGCGTTTTGACTCCGCCCTGCCTTCACGCAATGAAGAGGGTGGACAGATCTACTGTGACTTTTGTTTTGAACCGCCGCAGATAATGGGAGGTAGCCTTCTTCAGATGAGCGAACGTGATCGGTTTGAATCCTTCAGTGCATATTTCAATCTAATTGAGAATTATCTCAAAAGGAAGGCGCGACCTGAAGATGGGAACCTTAAGCTTGCGCAGGCGATATACGACTACCGCCATGTTCATGGGTCTCCTGGTTGGCTGGAGGAATTTGACGCGATTCGCGACCTGAGAAACGTGATCAGCCACAGTTGCAAGTTTAGGTATCCGTTGTTTGTTCCGTCCCAAGAGGTCGTGGATAGACTTCAGGAGATATGGGCGGCACTTGAATACCCCGTTCTTGCTGACGTGGCGTTTAAGAGGGACGTCCTAACGATCTCTCCAAATAGTCCGCTGGTTGCCGCCCTCGATTTAACCAGGGACAACGATTTCAGCCAGTTTCCTGTCATGGAGAATGGCTCGGTCACGGGCTTGTTAACGGAGAATGGCATCGTCCGCTGGATGGCCGCCCATTACAGCGACGATGATTGGATACTTGGTCTTAGACGCCATACCGTGCATGAGGTGCTGAATTGGGAGGGCCCTCGACAATCCTATGTGATTGCGCCAGGCAGTGAGCCAGCGGAAGAAGTCGCCATGCGGTTCCGAAGGGATGTGGATCTCGTTGCAGTTGTCATCACTGCCGAAGGAAGAGCTTCTGACGAATTGCTAGGTATCGCAACAGCGGATGATATTGCAAGATTAGCCTAGACAACGTCACGTGTCACACCTGACCTAGCCCTCTTTGGAGTATCATGCGGCTTAACGCATCCAGTAATTAAGGTGTGTTGTTTAACAAGTCTTCGACCAACGGTCCCCTCAGCCACGAGTCGGCTTCTCCGCTTGCTCTGCTTCTTGCCGTTCGGAGAAAGGCTCCTTCGTCAACTAATCGCGTCAGCATCTCCCTTACGCTCTGTCGATTGACTGATTCGTCAGGCCATCTGTCACGAAGCTCTTGGCATACGCGGTTGATGCTGATAGTGCCATCCCTTTTGGCGGTGACCATCAGAAGTATCAGTGTCACCCGTTCAGCGAGTTCGGCGCTCCACTTTGCCTTGAACTTGCGCGGAATGGCATCCACAATTCGCGTAGAGAGGCGAAGTGCATCAGGAGTCGCTTCACCGATTACATACGGCGTGTCGGGCGTTTTAATGCCGTTCTTGCCCCAATTGCGAAATGATGATCGGATCGTGTGAATACGCTGATCGATGTCGGCGCGGCTTTCTGCTGGCGTGGATTCTGCCAGTTCAATGAGCTTTGCCTCGGCTCCGTCTTCACCAAAGAGCAATCGGGCAGCGAGAACGCCCTTGCCCTCCTTCATATTGAACCATGACCAGAATCCATGGGGTCGGAAGCCTTGCGCCCAAACCCGCTGTGCCCATGCGGTTCGCCCCGCTCCAGTCGTAGGAAGTGGTTCAGGTGATGGCGGATCAAAGGCGCAAACAGGGACATCGACCATTGTCGGCGTTGTGCTTATCGCCGTGGTTCTAGCAGATTCTCTGATTCGGCGAATGCTTTCGATGATCGGAATCTGTCGAAGTCGCTCGATAAGTGATTCGGCCTCGTGCAGTTTAAGCACCTTACGGCCGAGTTGAGAATGATCGCCGATTCGTGCGAGGTCGGCCAGGTATTGCTCCGTGGTCCAAGATGCATTGTCGGGCTTCCAATTGAAAGCGTCAGTCATAAGATGAGCTTGCATGTCGATATCGAACAGTCGATTATTCGCAAGATCGACGAAAAGCCCAAGGCCAAATCCAACGCTTGTGGAGTGCAAACCGCCAGGAAGCCGCATTACGTTATCCAACGATGATCGGAAGTCTGTTCCTCCACATGATCGAAGAGCCTCCCGAATTCCATGAGTGATTAGTGAAGCCACCGAATGTGGTGTCGGAGAGGGAAGGGGCACTATCAATTGAACTCCGCGACCGCCCGTTCTGAAGACGTGATAAGGCAATCCAAGCTCCGCCATCAAACGCTGCTGCTGGTGGAGCGAATGCCAAATCTGGCCCTCGAAGTGCTCGTAATACTCGTGGTCCGCGTCCGATGATCGCCACGCTCCGCGCCATGCTTGATCTTGATCGACATCGATTCGAAGGTATCGGACAGCAGGAGCGTCCAGGAAGCAAGGCTGGTCAGTGGTGCCCCTAGCCCATCCTTTGCCTGTTAAGTGGATTATTAGGTCCGTTGCAAAGAGCGGCTGACACGGCCTATGCCCTTTTTTGGTACGAACAAAATCGCCGAACGTGTATGTGACCCAGTCACAGTCCAATTGTTGACCCCACCTGCGATGCTCTGGTATCTGACCCAACATCTTCTGAGCCAGTTCAACTGACCTGGGAACGTGTTCATCATAGTGGTCGCGATGGACCGCCTTGTACTTGGCAATCTGGGCAAATCCGTCGTGCTCCAGGTAGTACGCGAACGGCATCATGTTCTTGCCGAACAGGGAAGAATCGAATGGAGCAGGCGACGATTCAAGGGCGGGATCCCACCATGTGGAGCCTCTTGAGCCTATCCACATGACGGCGGCCTCGATTTGATTAAGTGATTTGTGATGGACATGGCAGTAAGGTTTTCGGGCCTTCCATGCCATCACACACGGTCGGCCCCGTTCACCCGATCTTGGGCAAGTCGATTAAGAGCCAGGTTGTGATGGACGCCGACGACCCTATGAGCGTAACGATCATAGTTATCGGGCGTCCACTGCTTTTGGTCGCAACGTTGCGCGCGGCAACGCGAAATGGCTCAACTACTTGTCCGCCATCTCAGTTATTCTGGTTCGGCGTCCTCTGAAGGCAACGTGTAGTTGATGTCTCCGCCGCGCTCCTCAACCAGTTCCTCAACCGCCTTGATCAAGTGCTTAAGTTTTGCCATGAAGGCCTCCGTGCCAGCTTTGTTCGTTTCCGATAGCGAATTGACAGACAACCAACACACCACGTCATCGAGGTTGAATGTCCCCATGCTTAAGTCATTTTCATGCTCATAGATCAGCAGGCAAGGATCGACATGTAGGATCACGGCGTTAGTCCAGGAGTCATCCGATACAGGGCTTGCCAGAGTCCCGTTCTGGATATTCCTAATGGGTTCGTTGCATTGGGCACAAATGAATCTTGGTTCGATACAGCCAGTCTCGGAGTTGAAGAAGTAGTTGAATGAAGGTGCGGCCATGAGCCATTGTGCCGCATTTGGCTTTGTCATGAAACAGGTGCGCCAGAGAGTGCCCATGGAGCTACCAGAGAGTGAAATGGAGGGCAAAATGGGCTTGGAAATAGGGGTCACTGAGTTCAAGCGCCTTTGGACGGAGATAGAGCTAAGTTGTTCAACTCTCCCCGCCTCCACCAAAGCTTTGTGAATAGAAAAGGGATATCTCGCCGACGACGAGATATCCCTTTTTCAGTCTTCTGTCACTTGATATCTGAAACTGCGGATCAGAAGAAGAGGATGCGGCGTTTGGGTTCGTGGATCTCTTCGACTTGGGGCTCGGGGACGTAGTCCTCGGCGGGGACGAAGACCAGCTGCACAAAGCCTCGCTGTGCGATCACAGTGGGTTTGGTTTGCTCCTTTAGCACAAAGCCTTTCTGGCGATATTCCTCGATCAAGAGGGCTGCATCGCCTCGATGCACATGTACGGATTCGGAGCGGTCGATCATTTATATAATCTTGACACCTTAACTCTAAAACTTATTCCCTTAACGTCGTTAACCGGTTAAACGACCAGTTCGATACGGGCCATTGTGCCCACATTGCGGTGTCCTGCGAGTGACTTTGCCCGAAATGGCGTCTGATAGGACATGCCTGAAACGAACCTCTGGAGCGAAGTGTGGTTTGAAGTCACCTCGGACGTACTCTTTCTGGATGGGCGGGCCTATCACCGAGGCGACCTGATCCCTCAAGCCGAACTCGGTCCGAGATCGGGCCCGATGCAGAGAATCGGAATGATCCGGGCATTGGCAACAAAGAGGCTGGCTGCGTAGGGCATATTGCGCTTTCCGTGTTAAAGGGCGGTTAGTGCTGCGAAACTTGTCCGTCTTACCCTTCTTAACAAGCGGCAACTGATTTATACTGGGCCGAGAGGGTTGCTCAATGCCTAGCTTGGATGAAGGACAGTCGCCGAGGGACCGTGCGCTTGAGCGCATCGCCCACGAAATCAACAAAGCCGAATACGATCGGATCCCGACGTCGCGTCAAAAACTGTCGCAACTGATCGTCGCCGAGTTCAAGTTCCCGCCTGCGGAAGCGGCCGACATGGTCGACGAGTATTGCGACGAAAAGGCGCCCGCCGTTCCGCAGTATCTCAGCGACGAATTCGAGTCTCCGTTCCTGAAGGTCATGGCCGTCGTCAACTCCGTTTTGGCGATCGCTTCGATTTGGTACGGCGCCAATCGGTGGCACCAGCAAAAGACCTCGTGGTTCTGGTTCGTCTTCGGCGCCTTCCTAGTCGCCTGCGCCGGCTACTGCTGGTTCAAGACGGTTCAGAAAGAACTGGCCAAGCGGTAGCCGACGGTCGGAAGCGTTTCGCGCTGCGCGCTTCGCACTAGCGTTTCGTGCTTCGCACTAGCGTTTGAGCGTTAAGCGTTCGAGGGACATTGAATGACTGTGGTTTCCCTTGAACGCTCAACTCTCAAACGCTAGCGAAGCGAAACGCTTCCCCCCCCTTGAGGTATCATCTCCGATTGCCGCGTCAAAAGGTGCGGTAATACAGCCTAACCACGGGGAAGGCGCCCATTTCCAGCCAGGAGATGAAGCGAACCGACCCGACAACGGCGGGAGAATAAATGGCAAAACAATCTCTTATTGAGAAGCAAAAGAAAAAGCCCAAGTTCAAAGTTCGGGCTTACAATCGCTGCTCGCTCTGCGGACGCGACAGCGGATACTTTCGATTCTTCGGCATCTGCCGCATCTGTCTGCGGGAAAAAGCGCACAAGGGCGAGCTGCCCGGCGTGAAGAAGTCGAGCTGGTAAGAACGGAGGAGGTTCAATCACATGCATAGCGATCCAATCGCGGACCTTCTGACGCGTATTCGTAACGGCTGCCAAGCGCACCATACGACCGTCGACGTTCCGCACAGCACAATCAAAGTAGAAATCGTCAAGATCCTAGAAGCCGAGGGTTATATCACCGGCCACGAGATCTCGACGGAGACAAAGTTCCCAACCATCAAGGTGCACCTGCGCTACGACACGAAGCGCAAGCCCCTTATCAACCACATCGCACGCGTTAGCAAACCCGGTCTTCGTGTATACAAGCCGGTCAGCGATCTGAAACCGATTCGAAGCGGCCTTGCCACTCGAATCATCAGTACGAGTGCCGGACTCATGACGGACCGCGAAGCGCGAAGGCGCAAGATCGGCGGCGAAGTCATCTGCGAGGTCTATTAATGTCACGTATCGGAAAAGCACCCATCACCGTGCCCTCCGGAGTTACGATTTCTGTCGATGATGCGACGAACGTCGTAACCGTAAAGGGCCCCAAGGGCGAGCTTACGCAACCGATTTCCCGTCTCCTCACGCTCACGCAAGAGGGAGACAAAGTCGAGTTGGCGCGCCCTAACAACCTTCGCGAGGCTCGCAGTCAGCATGGTTTGGCTCGAACTCTCGTCAACAACATGGTCGAGGGCGTGACGAAAGGTCATTCCAAGACTCTGGACATCCTCGGCGTCGGCTACCGTGTAACTCTCGAAGGCAAGAACCTCTTGCTCAACATGGGTTATTCGCACCCGATTCGCATCGAGGCTCCTGCGGGAATCGAATTCGCGGTCAAGGCCGACGAAAAGACCCGTACCCAGCAAGTCCTCGTCAACGGTATCGATAAGGCCGCCGTCGGTCAGATCGCCGCCGATATCCGCAAGGTCCGAAAGCCTGAGCCTTATAAGGGCAAGGGTATTCGATACCACGGTGAAGTTGTGAAGCTAAAGGCCGGTAAGAGAGCGGCCGCGAAGAAGTAAGGAGTTAACCAAACGTGGCAAAGAAATTTAGAGAAGAGCTCCGAGAAGCGCGGCATATCCGTCTTCGAAAGAAACTTTCCGGTACGCCTGAGCGACCGAGATTGGCCGTTCACCGGAGCCTGAAGCATATCAGTGCACAGATCATCGACGATACGACGGGGACCACCTTGGCTTCCGCAAGTTCCGTGGAAAAGGGCCTCGAGGCCACCGGGAACGCAGTGGGCGCAAAGCAGATCGGCGCGAAGCTGGCGGAGCGAGCCAAAGAGAAGGGGATCAGTGCAGTCGTGTTCGACCGTGGGGGCTTCAAGTACCACGGCCGTGTGGCGTCCTTGGCGGACGGCGCGCGTGAAGCCGGGCTGGAGTTCTAAGCATGAAAATGATGAACCGTCTCAGCGGCAAACGAGAAAGCCGCTCGACTGATGGACCGCAGTTCGACGTTCGCGTTGTTCGGACCAACAAAGTATTCAAAACCCACAAGGGAGGTAAGACCGCATCCTGGTCGATCCTCGTCGTCGTGGGTGACAATAAAGGTCAGGTCGGCGTCGGCCTTGGCAAAGCTCGCGGCATTCCGGACGCAATCCGAAAGGCCGAAGAAGCGGCGCGCAAGTCGATGTTCGCAGTTCCGATGATCGGCACCACGATCCCTCACGAGATCGTCGCCATGTCGGGAACTGCCAAAGTCATTCTTCGCCCTGCAGCAGCAGGAACCGGCGTTAAAGCCGGCGGCGCGGTCCGAGCATGTTTGGAAGCCTGTGGCATCCACGACGTTCTCGCCAAGTCGCTGGGCAGCCGGAACGCCATCAACATGGCCTACGCGACGATGGAGGCTTTCAAGGGTCTTACGACTCCAGAGAAGGTCGCCGCTAGCCGTGGTCTAGAGGCCAAGCAACTCACACCTTGGATTACCAAGGCGCGCAAGGAGGAAGCCGATGCTGCGTATTGAGCTAGTCAAAAGTCCCATCGGTAACAATCCGCGCAACCGCGCGACCGTTCAGGCACTAGGTCTTCGTAACGTGCACCAAGTCGTTATCAAGCCGGACAATCCCTCCATCCGAGGCATGATCCATCACGCAAAGCACATGTTGAGCGTGACGGAAGTGGAGGATACGCAGCCGGTGACCGAAGTTGCCGTTGCAGCGGCCCCGGAGCCGGAAGCGGAAGCTAAACCGGCCAAGAAGCCGCGAGCCAAGAAGGAGAGTGACGCTAGTGAGTCTCAATAATTTTCATGCCAACGAGGGCAGCTCGTTCAAGAAGCGACGAGTCGGTCGTGGTATTGGCTCCGGAATGGGCAAAACCGCGACTCGCGGTACCAAAGGCCAGAAGGCTCGACGACAGATCCACCCGAACTTTGAAGGTGGCCAGTCTCCGATCCATCGCCGCCTTCCGGTAAAGAAAGGTTTCCGAAACATCAACCATAAGGAATACGCGATCGTAAACCTGGACGACCTCGAGACACTGTTCGAGGCCGGTCAGGAGATCACTCCTGAGACGTTGATCAAGACCGGCATCATCGCCGGAATCAAAGACGGAGTTAAGATCTTGGGGTTTGGCGAGCTGACCAAGAAGCTCACCGTACATGCTCACAAGTTCAGCAAGTCGGCCGCAGAGGCAATCTCGGCTAAGGGCGGTGAGGCGGTAACTCTGTGAGTCTTCCCGCAGGCTTTGGTGGAGGAGGCGGCAACTACGGCGGCAGCAAGGGAGACAAAGGTCTAACCTTGCCGCTGCTGGAGACGATTCGTCTCTCTTGGGCAGATCCCGAACTACGCCAGCGGATTGTTTTCGTGCTCGCCATGTTTGCAGTTTTCTGCCTTGGCGTTCACATCCCTGTCCCGGTTCCGGGGCTGTCGTCGACGGACGTTATGAAGTCGCTGGAGAACCTTCCTGCGCTTCAGTTGCTGAACTCGATGAGCGGAGGCGCACTTCGCAGACTTTCGATCTTCGCACTTGGTTTGAACCCGTACATCACGGCTTCGATCATCATGCAGATCCTTTACACCGCTGTTCCCCAGTGGAAGAAGGAGTTGCAGGAGGGCGGTGAATACGCTCGCAAGCAGCAGAACAAGAAGACTCGTGGCCTCACGATCGCGCTTTGCGTGATCCAGGGCTGGGGACTTTTGCAGATCATGAAGCAGGCGCCCGCGATTGCGGCGCTCTCATGGCAACAGAATATCGTCATCGTTCTTTTCTGGACGACAGGCGCCATGTTCGTTCTGTGGATCGGCGAGCAGATCTCGGAGAAGGGAATCGGCAACGGCGTGTCGCTGATGATCTTCGCCGGCATCATATTGTCGTTGCCTAACCAGGCCGACATCTTGATGACGAACTACCACAAGGGAGCGATCCAGTGGTGGAGCTTCGGCATTCTCGCCGTGATCTTCTTGGTCACGACTTGGATCATCGTTTACTTCACGACTGCGCAGCGCCGGATTCCGATCCAGCATATGCGCCGAATGGTCGGTACCCGAATGATGGGTGGCCAAACAAGCTACCTACCGCTATCGGTGAACATGGCCGGCGTTATGCCGATCATCTTCGCGGTTTCGTTGGTTGGCTTGCCATACCAGTTCAGCATCATGGCGAAAGGCCGGAGCACGGTCCTGGGCAATATCTTGGAAACGATTGCCGAGTACCTGAACCCGAGTTCTCCCGATCCGTTGAAAGCGATCATCGGATCGATCATGTACACCGTTCTGATCTTCTTCTTCACGTACTTCTGGACAGCCATTCAGTACAACGTCGAAGACATCAGCAACAACCTGAAGAGAGGTGGTTCGTTTATTCCGGGCGTAAGGCCAGGAAAGCAGACGAAGGACTTCTTGGACGGCGTCATTTCTCGAATCACGATCGTCGGCGCGGGATTCATTTCCGTAGTCGCTCTCGTACAATGGCTGGCTCCAAAGCTCTCGGGTATCCCCTCGGGCGTTAGAATCAGCATCATCGGCGGAACAACACTTCTGATCATGGTCAGCGTCGCCTTAGAAACGATGCGCCAGATTGAAGCGAACCTGTTGATGAAACAGTACGGGAACTAGGCCCCAACCGGCCAGTCGAATCGTATTAAGAAGTGAAAATAGGCGTTGAAGCGTTACAGCGTTCGAGGGCAAGCATCCTTCAAGAGGTTGCTTGAAAATTAATTCCCCTCGAACGCTGTAATGCTTCATCGCTCTCTCGCTTTGATAAGAACAAATCTCTATGTCACTACGACTCATCCTGATCGGCCCGCCAGGGGTTGGCAAGGGCACACAGAGCGCACTGCTCAATGAACGACTCGGGCTTAGCGCGTTATCTTCCGGAGAGATTTTCCGCAGGGAGATTGAAGCGCACACAGACTTAGGACGCCTTGCTCAACGCTACATTCAGCACGGAGAACTTGTGCCGAACGGAGTTACCATCGAGATGATGGCTAAGCGGCTCCGGGAGGACGACGCTCGAAAGGGCGGATTCGTCTTGGACGGATTTCCTCGCACGGTTCGACAAGCGGAAGCGCTTGACGAGATCCTGTTCGATATGGAAATGGGGCTCGATAAAGTCGTATCGATCGAAGTTCCCGAAGAGACGATCCTCAATCGCCTAGCCGGCCGAATGGGCTGCACAAAGTGCGGAGAGATCTATCACAGCAAGAACAAGCCTCCGATGAGAGAGGGGCTTTGCGACAAGTGCAACGGTCCGCTATTCGTTCGAACGGATGACCAACCGGCGACGATCCTTGAGCGCCTACGAGTGTTTCATGAGACGACGGAGCCCGTGATTGGCTACTACGAGAAGACTGGCACCTTGCTTCGCGTCGACGGAAGCGTGGGCCCGGAGGAGACATACCGGCAGATCGTTGCCGGCACGGTAGCATGACCCATCTAAAGTCTCGCGCCGAGATCGAGAAGATGCGCGCATCCGGAAGGGTCGTCGCGCGTACCCTTCGTCTGATGTCGGAAGCGATTGTGCCCGGCAAGACAACGCCCGCGGAATTGGACGCCCTTGCCGGGAGAATTGTGGAAGAGGCAGGAGGAACCCCGAGTTTTCTAAACTATCGGGGTTTCCCCGCGAACACCTGCATCTCGGTCAACAAAGTCGTCGTCCACGGCATTCCAACGAACGTGCCGCTTGAAGAGGGTGACATCGTGAGCCTCGATATGGGTGTCCTGCTCGACGGATGGCACGCGGATGGGGCATGGACCTACGCTGTCGGGAGAATCGAGAAAGAGGCCCAGCGGTTGCTTAACGTTACTGAGGAGTCGCTCTATCAGGGAATCGCGAAGGCACGCGTCGGAAACCGGATCGGCGACATAGCGAGCGCCGTTCAAAAGTATGTGGAAAAGAACGGCTACTCGGTCGTTCGGGATCTCGTCGGACACGGCATCGGCAGAAAGCTCCACGAGGAGCCCGCCTCGGTTCCGAACTTCGGATATCCGGGAAAGGGCGAAATGCTGAAGGACGGCATGACGATCTGCATTGAGCCAATGGTCAATCAGGGGACGTACAAGGTTCAAACCTTGCCCGACAAGTGGACGCTCGTGACCTCCGACGGCAAGCTCTCCGCTCACTTCGAACATACGATTGCCATCACCCGCGAGGGTGTGGAGATCCTTACGCTAGAAGCGTGAGAAGCGGTTTACCGGGGTTTCGTGCATTGACACGGTAAACTGAAGGCAATGGCGCGAAAAAGACCACCGTATAAACCACAACAAGACAAAGAGAAGGGCATCGAAGTCGAGGGCGTAGTCCTTGAGAATCTGCCGAATGCCCGTTTTCGTGTGAAGTTGGATGAAGGCGAGGTGGAGATCTTGGCGCACGTCAGCGGAAAAATGCGAATGAACTACATTCGTATTCTTCCAGGTGATCGAGTCCGAGTCGAACTCAGCCCCTATGATTTGACCATGGGCCGGATCGTGTACCGCTTCAAGTAATATCTCCCGGCGCCGAGGGTGCGTCCCCATACCAGCCTAGGGCAACGCCCTAGGAACGTTCGGTGCAACGTTTCCGGCCTCGGAGAGGTCGCATAGCCCTGCTCTCAATTGCTTGCCTTGTTAGGTTCGTCTCCTTTGTTGGTTGGGTATTCGTCTCCGTTTTGCTCTGGCCTGGTTCGACGGTTTGTTGCCTTTGAAACCGCGATGATGCCGCTTCCCGCGGGGGCGCGTCCCCCTTGCGGCCTCGACCTACGCTTTACGCTCGCGACCCGTGCGGCGCGACAAAACTCGCTCGTACGAACCCCCGAGCTCAAACAATGTCGCGCCATGAGCACAGGTCAGGCTCGCTACTTCGGTCAGGTCCGCCAGAGGGACTGGGAGGTTTCCTTTCTCCGGACCGGAGCTCTTTTAGCGCCGAAGGTGCGCTCAATCCCAGCCTAGGGCAACGCCATAGGACGGATCGGTGCCATGTCCCCGACCTCGGAGAGGTCGCATAACCCTGCTCTCAATTGCTTGCCTTGTTAGGTTCGTCTCCTTTGTTGATTGGGTTTTCGTCTCCGTTTTGCTCTGGCCTGGTCCGCTCATTTGTCGCCTTTTCAATCGGGATGATGCCGCTTCCCGCGGGGGCCCGTCCCCCTTGCGGCCTCGACCTACGCTTACGCTCGCGACCCGTGCGGCGCGACAAAACTCGCTCGTACGAACCCCCGAGCTCAAACAATGTCGCGCCCTGAGCACGTGTCAGGCTTGCTACTTCGGTCAGGTCCGCAAAAGGGACTGGGAGATGTCCTTTCTCCGGACCATAGCTCTTTTAGCGCCGAAGGTGCGTCCCCATTCCAGCCTAGGGCAACGCCCTAGGAACGTTCAACGTAACGTCCCCGGCCTCGGAGAGGTCGCATAACCCGACTTTCGGTGGCTTGCCCTGTTTGGTTTGCATACTTCTCTGGTTCGCTTTGCGCCTCCGTCTTGCTCTGGCCTGGTTCGCTCATTTGGTGCCTCTTCCATCGGGATGATGCCGCTTCCCGCGGGGGCCCGTCCCCCTTGCGGCCTCGACCTACGCTTCACGCTCGCGACCCGTGCGGCGCGACAAAACTCGCTCGTACGAACCCCCGAGCTCAAACAATGTCGCGCCATGAGCACGGGTCAGGCTCGCCACTTCGGTCAGGTCCGCCAGAGGGACTGGGATATTTCTTCTTCGCGGACCTCGGTGAGGATGTATAGGCCAACCTTCAATGGTTCGCTTTGTTTGGCTCGCCTTCTTCGCTTTTCTCTGTTTCGCGCTGTCTGGCGTGCCGCCTTCGTTGGCTTCGAACGCACCTTCGGCGTTTGGGGACACAGCGACACGATTACCGATGGTAAGGTTGGATTCGGCTCGGGGACTCAAATATGAATCTTCTCATAATCGGCGCGGCGGGGATGATTGGGCGGAAGCTGACGGCGAGGATTGCTGCGGACGGGGGGATTGGCGACGACCCAGTCGAGAGCGTCATGCTCCACGATGTCGTGACTCCTGTGCCGCCTCAAGCGTCCGCGGTCCCGATGCAGACGGAGACTTCCGACCTCGGTTCGCCGGGGGAAGCGGAGCGGCTGATCGCGAAACGACCGGACCTGATCTTTCATCTTGCTGCGGTGTTGTCGGGAGAAGCCGAGACCGACTTCGAGAAAGGGTATCGAGTAAATCTGGACAATACACGAGCGCTCTTTGAAGCGATCCGCTCCGTTGGCGACGGATATAGGCCGCGCGTCGTGTTCACCTCCACGATCGCGGTGTTCGGAAAACCGTTTCCGGCAACCATCGACGACGAGTTCCTGTCAGCGCCCCTCACCAGCTACGGGTCGGCAAAGGCGATGGCCGAACTCATGCTTTCCGACTACTCTCGCCGTGGCTATCTCGACGGGATCGGTATTCGTCTGCCAACTATCTGCGTCCGACCCGGACTGCCTAACAAAGCAGCGTCCGGCTTCTACAGCAACATCATCCGAGAGCCCCTCAATGGGGAAGAAGCGGTCCTGCCCGTCCCTGAAACGATCCGACACTGGTTCGCCTCGCCCCGGTCGGCGACAAACTTCCTGGTTCGCGCCGCCGCAGTCGATACGGCCCTCCTCGGGGACCGACGCAACCTCTCGATGCCTGGGCTCTCCTGTACGGTTGGGGACCAGATCGAATCCCTCCGAAGGATCGCCGGCGAGCGGGTCGTCGCACGCATTCGGCGAGAACCGGACGCGACAACGCTTCGGATCGTCGAGAGGTGGCCGGAAAACTTCAACACCGCCCGTGCAAACTCACTTGGATTTGTTGCCGAGACCTCGTTCGGCGAGATCATTCGCATCCACATCGAAGATGAACTCAACGGCAGTTTCGTCCCCTGACCGCCGACTAGCCGCGACCGATGAACGGCATCTTCGTTGCCATCACCGTCATGAACTGGACGTTCGCCTCCAATGGCAACGAGGCCATATAGACGACGGCGCTCGCCACATTGGCTACGTCGAACACAGGCTCGGGAACCCTCTCGCCGTCTGCCTGAAGGAGGCCCTTGCCGGCATTCTGGGTCATGTCGCTGTGCGCGTTGCCGATGTCGATCTGTCCGCACGCGATATCGAACTCCCGACCCTCAAGTGAAATCGAGCGCGTCAAGCCGGTAATCGCGTGCTTCGTCGCCGTATACGGCGTCGCGAATATCCGAGGAACATGGGCGGAAATCGATCCATTGTTGATAATCCGGCCACCCATAGGAGACTGGGACTTCATCATCCGAACCGCCTCGCGAGCGCATAGGAACGAGCCGGTCAGGTTAATATCGACGACCTTCTGCCACTGGTCCAATGTCAGTTCGTCGATCGGGACGGCGCGAATGTTGGTCCCCGCGTTGTTGAACAACAGGTCGACGCGGCCGAACCTATCTTTGACTTCCGCGAAGCACCGGATCACGGCCAGTTCATCGGAGACGTCGGTCGGGATCGAAATCGCGACCCCACCAACCTCGGCGATTGTCTTCTCGACCGAGGCCAGCAGTTCCGCCCTGCGCCCGACCAAAGCCACGGTAAACCCAGATTCGGCCAGCGCGATGGCAGACGCCTTTCCAATCCCACTCCCCGCACCCGTGATCAACGCAATCTTCGCTTCCATTTTTCTCCCAGCCCGAGCCGCTACTTGGCTCCATTCCACCAGACGAGGGCTTTGTCGAAGATGCTTCTTAGGTGATCGCTGCTATGGAACCCTTCGCCGGGATTCCACTGGACGTCGTAGCCTTTGAACTTCAGGGCGGCTGCCATCTGCGCACTGCTCAGGTACCAGTTTCCGAACTGGTTGTCGAGGTCGTGAGTTCCATCCTGGAGAAATGCGCGAATCGGCTTCTTTTCGGATAGACGGATCAAGAACGGGTAGTTGTGGCCACCTTCCATCAACGAATCGCCGTGGGCGATGTTGTCAAAGCTGCCAACAGCGCTTATGAAGGTGCTGAACGCCTCCGGATGCTGCCAGCAGGAGGTGAAACCACATATCCCGCCGCTGCTTACCCCGACACATGCGCGCTTGGCCGGATCTTTGCTGAGCTTGACGATCTTCTCGACCTCGGGAATGATCTCGGTAAGGAGGAAGTTCGAGTAGTCCCCGCTGAGCCGGTCGTATTCATGAGACCGAAACGCGTAGTTCCCCGGCTTGTCCTGCCCCGGCTCGATGAAGATGCCGACCGTCGGTGGGATCTTTCCATCCCTTGCGCAGTTCTCAAGCGCGTTTGCCTGCCATTGCCGGTCCCACTGCGCGTCGGTTCCGATCAGCACCGGATACTCCTCAGACGATTTGAATCCGGGAGGGAGATACACATACCACTTGCGCGTCGTATTTGGGAAGATTGTGCTCTTCCATTCCCCCATATCCCGAAGTTCGCCCTTTCCCCCACCTGGCGGCGGCTCGCAAGTCGAATTCGGCGTGTAGACCTCAAGGTTGTAGGTCTTTCCGGTCGGCTTTCCGTCGATTGAGTAATTCACGGTGGTGCCCTGGCCCGGTCGAAGGTTCATCGTACCGACCAACAGCTTTCCAGCATGGAGTAGATCAACTAACGGCAAGTTGTCGCCGCTTACGCTCGCGGAATGCTGCCCCGCTCCCGGATCGATCGCAAAGAGCACGTTCGTTCCTTCTTTGTATGGCGGCGCCCCAACCGAAAGCTCCTCGGCTTTGAATTTGTGGCGAACCACCGACTCCGCCTGAGAAGGATCGCTGTTCAGCAAACCGATCACTTGGGCAATAAACGAAGATTGGGTTCCAGTTCCGGCAACCATGGCGAAGACAAGGGCAACGGCAATCACGCGGTGATTCTACTTCCAGGTCGCGCGGCAGTTAATGTTCGTGTAGCACGCAAAGGCGCAAAGGTGAAACTAGTCCTCGGCTGATTGTGACTTTGGCCAAGGCAGCTTCACGGGTTTGCATGGGCTTCATCTTTGCGTCCTTGCGCCTCCGCCTGAGTATTCCCATACGGCTTTGGCGGGGGGATTCGCTGTTCTTTCTGGGTTGTGGTGCTCTTGAGGAGCCATTTGCCGGCGGAGAAGGTCCAGAGGTCGATGTAGTCGTGCTGGTAACTAACGGGTTCCTTCTTGCCAGTCTTCTGGTTGATGCCGGGGTCGGTGGTCGTCTCTCGGGACCAGATGGCGGCGACGCTGTCGCGTAGGGTAATCCTCACGATCTCGGTTTTGTAGAGGGTGGTGTCGCTGTGCTTCTGCTTCCGCATCTTCAGCATCACCTCGTACTCGTTGCGCTTGATCGTCGTACCTTGCGCGGTCCTGAGCACGTAGGTCGGCGCCAAGATCTTAAGCAGGGTGTCCACATCGTGGGCCATGTACGCTTTCGACCATGCGTCGTACTGCTTTTGGATCGCCTTTCGCGCTTGTGGCTCCGTCGGTTGCGCGTCGACCCTATTCGGCGTCCGACTATCTGGCCTCATCGACGCCGCCAATGCATCGACTTGAGCCTGGGTAGGGAGTTCGAGGGAGGTGCTGCTCTCGCCTGGCTCGATCGACTCGGAGACCGGCTCCTTGTATGGGAATTCGGTCGACAGCACGACTGGCCCGAGGACCTCGGGGAAGTGGAACGAGATCCGGTTAACTCCCGCCTTGAGGTGGCACCGAAACGTCGCTGTCATCATCACCGGCAACCGCGGCATCTGGCCTCCGTCCACGACTTTATGGATATCCGTCGCAGAAGGGAAGTCGACCGAGTCGACGACTCCCGGATGAGCCGCATCCCCGATCGAGAAGCTCTCCAAGAACCGCTTCTGCGCGGCGGTCAGCCTTTCCTGCAAATCCGCCACCGGCCCATCGAGCAGCCCGTTCATCGGTGCATCGAGCACGATCTCCGGTGTTTGGTCGAGGACGAAGGCGAGGATATCGAAGCTGACCGTCAACTCGAACGTCCCGTCCACCTTCACCTTGGCGCGCGCCACGGGAACGTTCGCCGGGTGGGCGAATGCCACTGGCGTTAAGGCGAGAAGGAGGGCGAGAATCACCCATTTGAGGACACTTATTCTCGCTAAGTTTCCCCTATTGCCGACCCCATTGCAGGCTGCACGTCCTATCGGGGAACTCGATAACTCTCGATGACCTGTAGCCGTCGAATGGTTTGTTCCGACGCACGGGGCTTTCGGTTTGGTCGGATTGGGTT
>Ga0364866_10291_pt2 | contig 34345 bp, 27 predicted proteins | sample ExccelAu500001D3_3_FD_206913 | JGI IMG/M metagenome (GOLD analysis project Ga0364866, IMG submission 206913) | Enriched cells from Trout Bog Lake Hypolimnion, Wisconsin, USA - BchlTB.Aug13.5000.01.D3 | ecosystem: Environmental > Aquatic > Freshwater > Lake > Hypolimnion/Profundal zone | place...
TTTACCCCGACTTTTGACTTTTGGTTTAATTCTTTCTACTTTCAAATCCTAATTCGCGGACGATGCTGCTCCGGCATATACCATTCTTAAAGACTGTTTTCATCTACTCTTTTACGGCTTTCGGAGGGCCGCAGGGGCATATGGGCATGATGGTAAAAACATTTGTGCAGAAGCGGAAGGACCTGACCGAAGATGAACTGCTGGAGTACAATTCATTCTGCGCCATGCTGCCGGGGCCCACGTCTACCCAGACAGTGACGCTGATAGCTATGAAAAGGGGAGGTATCTCCCTGGCCATCATTACGTTGCTGCTCTGGGTGTTTCCGGCTGCCTTCATTATGGGCGCCCTCTCTTTCCTCATCCATTATTTTGATACCGGCGCCGGCCAGAACAACAAGCTCATCCCGCTCAACCTGTTCTCCTACATCCAGCCCATGTCGGTAGGTTTTGTTTTTTTTGCCGCCGGCAAAATGATGAAAACCAGCATAAAATACATTGCTACCACCGGCATCATGGTGGGTAGCCTGGTGGCCACATTATTCATAGACACACCCTGGGTTTTTCCCCTCGTGCTGATCATTTCGGGTACCATCAGTAATTTCAGCAACAATCGTATTCCTACCCCGCAGCAAAAGCCCAAAAAAATAAACTGGAACAACCTCTGGCTTTTCGTGCTGCTGTTTATTGTTGCCGTGGTATTAAGTCTGCTTGCCAAGCGCGATAGCTGGGCACATGCGGAGATTTACCACCTGGGCGAAAACTTCTACCGCTTCGGGGCCATTGTGTTTGGCGGGGGCCAGGCGCTGCTGGCTTTTGTGCTGGTGCAGTTTGTAAGCCGGCCCAAATCGCACATCCTTACCGCCCAGCAGCTGCTCACGGGTTTCGGTATCGTGCAGGCCGTGCCCGGACCGGTTTTTTCGGTGTGCTCGTTTGTAGGGGGTATGGCTATGAGCCAGTATGGAGGCCTGTGGCAGGTGCTGGGTTGTGTGGTAGCCACCGTAGCGGTGTTTCTGCCCAGCACCCTGCTGTTGTTTTTCCTGTTTCCGATCTACGAAAACCTGAAACATCACGTCATCATCTTCCGGGCGCTGGAGGGTATCAACTCTGCCATCGTGGGCATTGTACTGGCTTCAGGTATCATCCTGTTCAAAACGATCGCATTTAAAGAATCGCTTGCATTCGAATGGATGCACCTGCTGGTGGTGATCATTACCTTCTGCCTGCTCAACTATACCCGTATTCCGGCTCCGCTTATAGTGCTCGGATGGTTGCTGATGGGCTGGGCCATGCATTAAAACCGGGAATCCCACCCTAAATCCCTGGATGGACTTTGCTGCGGAATGCGCGGTGAGCATTGATCTCTACATGTAGCTGTGCCCGGCGGGAGGCCATCGCACACGGATACTCTGTATCCTGGCAGCGGCCCTCGCTACTAAGCGCCCAGATCGGCGGGCTATGATTTTTCCTTTTGCAGCAGATTGATGTCTGCTATCAGCTTGTTTACGTCGTCCATACTGGTGCCATCGTAGAAGCCCCGCACGCGGCCCAGGCCGTCTACCAGCACATAGTGTTTGTCGTGGATAAAGTCGTCGGTAATGGTCACCCCGTTGGCCGTATCCTCGGCATTGATCAGGTAGCTGTAGCGGGCCATATCATACAGTTTCTTTTTGTCGCCGGTCAGAAACATCCATTGCTTGCCATCGGCGTCAAACCGCAGGCTATAGGCTTTAAGCGCCCCAACGGTGTCCTTAACCGGGTCAACGGTATGGGATAAGATCATCACATTTTTATTGCCTTTGAATGCGGCATATACTTTAGCAAGGTTCTCATTCATCCTCGGGCAGATTCCTTTACAGGTGGCATAAAAATATTCGACGACGTACACCTTGCCTTTTACATCGGCATCTGTAACTTTCCTACCATCCTGGTTAATGAAGGAGAAGGCTGATACGTGATGATTCTGGTCGTTCCCGATAATGGGCAGCACCGGTTTTTGTGCCTCATTGGCTGTAATTTTGGGGAACACATAAGCAATGAAACAGGCGGTGAGCACTAAAAAGAACGCTATTAGAAAAATGGCGGTTTTGTTCATCTTCATGCTGCAAAGGTAACCCGGCCCCCTTAACGAGATCGTAAATTATGTGTTAACATAAGATTTCGGATAAAAAGGAGGGGGTAAGCTTTTCTGGCAAATTGCCGTTCTATACTTTTTGGGTGAAATTTGCTTTTACCCAATGGGTCCTATAACTTTGAGTAACAATATGTGATGCATGAATTCCTGTAAACGATTGATTTTTATTATCCTGATCTTAAGTGTAGCCGCTTTCTTCACGGGCTGCACGAAAGATGCCCTTTTGGGGTATGACATATTCGCTGTGAAATTTCATAATGATGACAACTCAGGAACAATGCCAGTTGATGCTCCAACTGATACCATAGCTGCCAAAGCTTATGCCATAAGGATGGAATTTTTCGGGGTTATTACCACATCCAATAACGGGTACACTGAAGATTATGTTCAGTATAACGTTAATAAAGAGCCCTGGAGATATAATATTTATTCGCTGACCGATTTTGATGCTGCACACCCTGCTATGGCTTCGCTACAGGATTATTTCAACTGGCTTGGAGACACCAGTAACTACCTTGTCGGAAAATTCCCTATGTACGGGACTACCGCAGGTATCAACTTCCCAAAGTTAAATGTTGGGGATACGGGCAGTGCAAGCGGCTACCTTTTGATGATGAAACCACCCGCCACATTGGGCGTCAGGCAATTTGTTGTAAACGTGGTCTACACCGACAGCACCAGTACATTTGATACGATCACTGTAAACCTTTATTGATATGAGGTTAGTTTATATAAATATATTAATGCTACAATCTGTTTTGTCGTTTGCACAAAATACGCCAAACGATACTCCACTGGCGCCGATCACCGGGCGCCATAAGGTGACGACGTTCATCAGTTATTTAAGTATAGGGTTACCCATTCTGAATATCGATTATTGTCAGCCATTCCGGAACAAAGACCTCCTTAAATTGCCGGATGGCATGGGGAACTACTTTTATTATACCAGGTCTTCGGTTGGAACGTTTCTTACCGCCCAGGAGGGTAGCTTCCGTTTGTTTAGTTTGTATTATAAGGACCGGATCGGCGCAGAAATTTATTACGGTCAATACGGGACAGCGATCAACAACACTAAATTTGATGATTACATCAATAAAAATTACTCAGGCTACTATCCCGGAGCTCCCGAATATGGCCTGGCAAACTGGTATCAGTATTTCGGGGGCTTCGAATATGGCATCACCTATAAAGTTCACTGGCATCAATATGTGTTTGAACCTAAGTTATTGTTAGGTTATAGTTCGCCGGGGACCTATGATGTGACGGATAATTACGGATTTAAAGAGAAAGGGAGCAACCAATACCTGTTATACACGGTGGACAAGCAAATACTCGCCAGCCCTGCAGTTAATTATCATTTAGTCATGAATTTCGGAAGAAAATTTACTTGCAAGGGCACTCATTTTGCCGGTGATTGGGGCGTCAAGTGCGAGTATGTTCGAATTCCATACCGTAATATGATAACCTTTACACAACAGACTTTCAGTTCAGGAACATCCATAGAGTCGTTTGTGTATAAAGATATATTACAGATGGTGGATGCAGGCGTTTATGTGGCATTTAGTTTCGGGAAAAGAAACGGGCCAAAAAAACCGAAGTCAAAAGTTCATTGACTAGTTTTTTTAGTTTCATCTTTGTACGAAATGTAGTGGCTATTCTTTAAAATCAGAAAATATCATTTCAATAAACCACGGTTCTATTATCGGTGTACCTTGCTAAAAAAATCCGGCTAATGAGATTTCTGGTGTATTTTTTATTTGGATTGGTGTCTTTCGGTAGAGTCGTCTATGCTACAGATAAACTCGATGTGATAAAAGATAATTCCCAATTAATGAACGATCTGAAAGATGTTTATAGGGCCTATAATATTAACCACACTATCGACGATCAGAATGAAATGCTTAATCTACTTGCAAATGAATCGCCCAATGATATAGGCAACTATGTTGATGTGTGCCTGGCGGAAAATAAAAAACTGACGGCGAGCAACATCAACGATAAGGGACTCAAGATATATGTTGACAGCTATTTATTACTTACAAACAGAAACTATACTGCTATAAAAAAGAATGGTATAGTATCTGAAGATTTTACCGGGGCCTATGAAAAATTCAAGGCTATGAATAGACGTTATATGGCCTACCTAACGACCCGATTTGCAGTGGAAAGATACGTAAACATGAGTGAGGATGACTATTGGAAAACGAATAATAAGAAGAATTACATCAAATCTCCTCAATATGAGATATGCCAAAAACTATTGAAAACAAATTTTACCCAGGGCTGTGAAATACTGGACAATCTTATAGGAAAAACTAAGGAATTTCAGGAAAAAACAATCTATGAACTGGAGCGTGCAGATTTGTTTGTAAAATATGATTCTTCCAACAAAAATGCCCATAGGAAGGCTATAGAGATCTACAAAAGCATTCCGGATACGAAAAAATATTGCCTGTATCTGTATGAATCATGGTTAAAATGGCGCATGGTACATCAGTACTGGAATGGATTGTCCAAATCGTCGGACATACCTAATAAAATGTATGAGGGTGTCCGCGAGGAAGTTGCAGCGGTAATACTTTCCTATATCCGCAACCATCCAAAAGACGAAATGGCTATCAACCAGTTCCTGGTAGCGGCTTCACACGACATCGTACGAAGATTCGGTAGTTATCCTTACGGCAACCAGATCACGATAGAGTATCACGAAACATTTGATGACCCAAAATAAGCCCGGAAGTTTACACCACCACATTGATCATCTTGCCCTCCACAAATATGAACTTCTTCAGTGGCTTCCCTTCCATCCATTTCACCACGCTTTCATCAGCCAGTACGGCCTGCTCTATAGAGGCCTTCTGAGCATCCAGCGGAAACTCCATCTCGAGCCGGGTTTTTCCATTCATCTAAATGCTTCAGAGCCTTCGGACTAAAGGAAACTGACTTAGGTTCTTCTAAAGTTCTTTCAGAACATTTGTATCAGCAGAGATAAGAATAATATAATTTGTTAATAGAGTTTTTAGCAAGAGTTCATTGTTTATAATTTTAACTTCGTAGCTTTATGTAATAAAAAATAGCATGAAAACGATTCTTTCCTTACTTCTTTTTCTATTCTCTTTTTCTGCCTTTGCACAAATACCCGAGCCTGCTATGCTTTGGCTCAAAGGGTATGGTGGTAATGACGCAGATGGTATTGGCGCAGCAGTTGTTAAAACGATTGATGGTGGATTTATTATAGGTATAGGCACCAATTCTTTTGGTACCATAGGTAATATAGATTCATTTTGTTTATTAAATGGGTATCGAACGATTTTTTTAAATTATAATTCTAATGCAACGACATTAGAATGGAGTAAATGTTTTTTGACAAATGGAGATACAAGTCTTGATTTCATATTTCCAAACATTGGCGGGAGTAACGTATTAGGCGGACAGTTTAATTCATCAAATGGCTGGGGTTTTTATATCTGTAAACAGGATGCCCTTGGCAATATTTTATGGAGCCATAACTATAGCAAGGGAAATAGTCCGTTGCTCTATGACATGATTGCAACGAGTGATGGTGGTTATCTAATGGTTGGTGATGTATATTATACTGATACCAATTTCAGAGTGCATAATAGCGGCTCACTCAATGCAGACATTGGTGTACTAAAATTAGACAGCCTGGGCAATAAAGTATGGAGCAGGGCTATAGGCGGCAGCAATGATGATAATGGTAACAAAGTAATAGAAATCCCTGGTGGTGGTTATTATATTGTCGGCAATACAGAATCGAACGATTCGGATTGTACAGGGAAGCATTTGAATTACGATGCCTACCTCGTAAGGCTTGATGTTAATGGCAATATACTTTGGCATCATGATTTGGGTGGAGATGGAGCGGATAACGGTAATTATGCCTGTGCCGATGGAAAAGGTGGAATAATAATAGGAGGTACCTCTTCCTCGTCTAATGGAGATGTGCATCATTATGCTGGCGGAGGTAGCGACTATTGGGCGTTAGACGTGGATAGTAGCAATAATATTTTATGGGATAATTGTTTTGGAGGTGCGGGTAATGCCTATGTAGTTTCCATATGTAAAGCTACAGATGGAAGTATTTGGATAAATGGCTTATCAAACGGACAAGGCGGGGAAATAGATACAGTTTATGATGTGCTCAATGGCGACGCATGGTTAGTTCATGCTGATAGCGCAGGTAATTTCTTAAATGCAAAAGTTCTCGGAAGCACAGGATATGATAAAGGCACTATGGTTTATCCATTATCAAATGGCTCTGTTTTGGCAGGCGGCTTTTATAGCGACAACAATGGTTCTTTTGATTCGCTTACATACTATGGAGGTTCTGATGCATTCCTTGCTATTTTTTCTCCTGCTACTTCCGGAATAAAGCAAATAAACACCATAAATAATAGTGTAAAAATATATCCTAATCCTGCGAATGACGAAGTAAAAGTAGAAACTGCAAATAAAAATAATTCCGAGATTGCAATTACCGATGTTCTAGGAAGAATAATTTATGGGGCAAAATTAAAAGGTGAAATAAAGATACAAGTAACCGACTGGAAGAAGGGCATTTATTTTGTGCAGGTGATCAGTGATGGAGGGTATAAAGAGGTGCAAAAACTAATAGTACAATAATTCTTCTTTAACCAATAAAGCACACCAAATGAAACAAACAATTTTTCTATGCCTGCTAATGGCATTTAGCAGTATTGCATCTGCCCAAAATTATGATTCAGCAACACGTTACCTGCTTTCGCCATCATTCAGCGTAGCCGTTGATACCCTCGTAGCCCGCGCAGTAGCTGCCAATCCCACAGATACCGGGGAAGGGAGTAAAATGATGGCGCTGTCGCGGTTTAAAAATTTTATGGGTAGCCGCATTAGCTACGACGTAGCTGCGGGTACTGATATGTATGCGCCTATGAGTATGGCATTGAGCACTTATAGCCTCTATTCGGGTTCCTGCTCGTCTCTGAGCAACTGGCAACCGTTGGGGCCTTTCACCAATTATTACGGAGTGGATTCGCCGGCAGTAGAACACCAGGGACGTATCAATTCGATATGGGTGAACAATCTAAGCGGTACCATACTTGCAGGCGCTGATGGCGGAGGGTTATGGAGGAGTTATGACAATGGCAATCACTGGCGCAATATCACTGATGGCCTAGGTGCCAACAACATACTGGGTATGCCCGGCGTTACCTGCGTAGCGGTGAACCCAATGGATACTAATATCATTTACATCAACCTGAAAATGTTCACCCAATATGCCAAGTCGCAAGGCAGCTACGACCTGGGGTTAGTATATACTACCGATGGTGGCGCACATTGGCAAACCGATACGGCTTTTGCCGATACCGTTATATCTGTGCTCCCTGAAGTTGAAAAGGTTGCTTATATGCCAGGGACACAGAAGTTATTTGCAATTACTCAGAATTCAGGAGTTTACTATAAAGCCTCGCCTGCGGATACCTGGCACAATATAACCCCGGCCTTAACTGCATCGGTAAATCCTAACTATACCGGGCTGGACTTCAGCAGGCAAACGCCCGGCAAAGTAATTGTAACTTGCAGGGCCGTTAACTGGCCGCCAAGCTGGGGGCCTTTTATCAGCAATATGTGGGTATGCGATGCAGGCAGCCTAAGCCCTACCGGGTGGACGCAAATAGAACTTACACCAAGCGGATACGGTTCGCCTTACGAAGGAGGGGCTGTCAGGTTTGCTATGTCATCTACCGACTCTGCATATATTGAGTATGATGCCGGCAGCGGGCTTATTCTCTTCAAAACACCGATTACTTCTTTCAGCCCAACGATATTAAATACTTCTTTTTCAGGAACTGTCCAGGACTTTGCGGTTTCCCAATCTAATTCGAATATAATTTATGCTGCTAATTACGATGGTTATCTGGGAGAAGCAATGTTGCGATCAACCGATAATGGAGCCAGTTTCTATTACTACTCTTACTCACATGCCGATGGCAGGTGCGTGTTTATTCGTAAAGACAGCACCAACAACCTGTATGACGAGGTGTATGTTGGCAATGACGGCGGAATCAGGGAAAAACGCCCTGGGCATGATCATTTTGATTGCATTACCGGCGACAGCCTTGCTGTTACCGAGTTTTACGGATTTGGCAACACCGAAGCCGATGAAAATATAATGGCTGGCGGCGCGCAGGATGTGGGAGAATTTGCCTACATAAAAACAAATGCAACACCGTGGTCTCAGGTTGGGCCAGGCGGCGATGGCAACATAAGTAAATTTATGAATAATGGTGTTACTGATGCCTTCGGCGAGGCAAGGACGCCATATAGGGAAATGTATCAATTAGATTTTACAGGTGGGAGTATAACCGAACCGGGAGTAGCAACTCCACCTGCCACTATAGACCCAACTGCCGGTAGCGGGCCCATACAATTTATCTTAGACACGCTTGCGATAATGGGTTGCGAGCATGTATGGCAGAAATGCAATAGCTGCCCGGCCTGGTCAAGATATTTTTTAGCAGACCCGATAGATAAATCCGATACTACTTTTCCGAAAACAGTAGCTGATTTCTATATTGATGAACATGACAATGATTCAGTATATATAGCATACACAGGCGCAACCTTTGGCCCGGAATTTCAATATCATGATCCATCAGTAGATACTTTCGGGAAATTGTATTTTTCAAATAATGCTATGAGCACAAACCCTTTATTTCCTCCTTTCTGGACAAACATCAGCCCATCTATATGTAGCACGAACCAGATAAACAGCATATGCGTTGACCCACAGCATAGCAATAGGATATGGGTAGCCTTCGGGAATGTGAATAATAGTATGGTAGGCGCCAACCCTGATACGATGAAAAACAGGGTGTTGTATTCTGATAACAGCGGCGGCTCTTGGGTAGATGTGTCAACAGGTTTATCTGCGTTGCCGGTGAATAAGCTGCTCTACAGGAAAGGAAGCAACGATGAAATATACGCTGGTACAGATGTTGGGGTCTTCCAATGGAACCCTGCTACCAATAGTTGGCAGTGCTTCAATAACGGACTGCCAACATGCATCGTCATGGATATGGAGATGAACTACTGTGCCGGAAAGCTGCGGGTAGCTACCTATGGGCGGGGAATATGGGAAACGCCCGTTGGAAATATTACTCCGCTGCCTGATACTGCAACAACGGTAATCACCGGTGCAACGACATGGAGCCAGAATATGTGGCTTGAAAACTCGGTAACGGTGATGAATGGTGGTGTACTTACCATTACTGGCGACACGATACACATGCCACGTATGGGCGTAATAGCTGTAGAGCCGGGCGGACACCTGATAGTGAACCATGCTGAAATTACCAATAGCTGTGATTTCTGCTGGTGGAAAGGTATTGAGGCCCGAGGCCAGGTACTGCTTCCACAAATTCCAACTTCCAATCAGGGATGGGTAACGATTGAAAATGGCAGCACGATTCAACATGCAGTAACGGGAGTACGGAATAGTAATGCAGATGTCGTTTGGTCTGAAAACGGCGGAATTATTCAAGCGTTTTCAAGTTATTTTATCGACAATGTGAGCGACGCTGATTTTGACGGGTATGACAATTGGGTTGGCGGCGTACTCAATCATAACCTCTCTCATTTTAATCTCTGTACTTTCCTGCAGGACAATAACTATAAAGGCAACCTGCCAGGATTTACTTTAGAAAATATGGTTAACCTACACAGCGTTGAAGGGATAAGCTTTGCCGGCTGCCAATTCCTCAACCGGGATACGCTTGCAATAAGCCGACTTGTTGGAGAGGGAATAGATGCAGTTAATTCGGATTTTTATGTGAGTGCAGCCTGCGCCACTAGTTGGCCACCCTGTTTCATGCCTGGTATACGCTCACGTTTTTGTGGCTTTACCAATGGAATAATGGTGCATGGAATATATCAGCCCGGTCTTGCACCGAGTATAGATAATGCCGATTTCGATTCTGTGTCAGTAGGCGTTAATGTAGAAGCCTTTAATGATGTCTCAACGACACGCTGCAACTTTATCGTTGGTCATGGGTTAAGCGTTGCAGATGTAACTTCGCCCAGTTTTACTGGCTGCTATCAAAATATAGGTATCCTTACGCAAAACACTAATCAGTTCCGGATGGAGGGAAATAATTTTATTGGGAAACCAAATACCTCAGTGAGCAATTGGTATAATTTTGGAACGGTAGTATCTAATTCAGGGCCGTATACTAACACGGTGTATCGGAATACATTTGATAGCCTTACTGAAGGTATCTATGCCCTCGGTATCAACAATGATAATACACTCCCAATGCCTATGGGTCAAGGACTCAAAATATTCTGTAATGCTTTTTCAAAAAACAGCAGTGATATTTATGTTGATGATACGGCTAGTGGAATATCAACTACCCAAGGCATTTTTATTCCGGCAACGGATTCTTTTGTTGCCGCCGGTAATACCTTCACCGGGTCAACAAAAAATATTTGCAATATTGGTGTGAATATTGATTACTACTATCATACGTCAATTTATGCGTTAAATCCAGATTATCCATTCGATCTTTGCTACTCATCTGGCCCGTCCCCATCTGGTAACGTAAATCTTTTTGGTGTCGATAGTGAAAATACCTGTCCATCAAGTTTCGCTATATATCCTGCACCATATCCGGGGCCCGTTGGGATTTTTCCTACCCCATTGACAGGTCATAAGCAAGCATTTTTCACCGATAAGACTGCCTATCAAGATTCACTTGCGGTATATAACAGCCGTATGGACTTTGGCAATCCTGATTCGTTAATTACTATTATTCAAAGAAGCAGTGATACTGCTGCCTTATATACAACACTGAGTAGTGGCTCTCCCTATATTTCAGAGAGTGCGTTAACTGATGTTGGTAGCCTCTCAAAATTGCCATACTACTCAATGATGCAGATTTTGAAACAAAACCCTGATGATCTGCACGATAATACTTTCATGACGAATATGAAGGCGGCTTATGGATTATCGGCTGCTGATATGGACACGCTGGTGGCATGGTCAGTACCCATCACGAACAGAACAACGCTAATGTGGTCAATAGGTGCATCGCAGTCAGCGGCATCTCAGGAAGCCAATCTTATTATGATGGCGCTTGGGTCACCCATAGACACCAATATGACTCTTACTGATGACAGTACATGGTCTGGAATATGCGGTGATAGTACGTCTGTATACTATCTCCTTGATAGCAGCACTTATTACGTAGGTTTTGATAGTATTGATACCTGGCTACAGAACATCGGAGGATTGTGGACGAACTATGAGCGAGCAGGGTATTACAATTTTCTGAACCAACCAAATACTGCCAACAATATTTTCAATGGTATCGGCAACTCTTTACCCGCAGGTACACGACCTGATACCGCGACCTATCTTACGTGTGGGAAGGTATGGAACGCCATCTATGATGCTGAAAGTGCAGGTAGAAACCTTTATAGTTTAGATAGCGATGAAATTGCATCGTTAGACACATCAAGCGTACAAGTGTTTAGCTACAATACCGGGCTCGGAATGATTACCGGCATTACCCCACTCATAAACCCTAATACTCATAACCGTGCCCAGATAGCCCCCTGTATTAGGATAATCGAAGTGGGGCCGAGGTCAAGTAATAACGGAGCAAACCAGCCGCCACCACTAACTAATAATGGGAATAAGTGTAAATTCCGGAGCATGTTGACCCACCATTCCGTTTTATGTTGACCCATCATTCCGGTGATGTTGACCCACCCATAAAAAAGTGATTCCGGCATGTTGACCCACGGTAATTGCTTTTTTCATGGCATTACTCCGGGATGTTGACCCACCTTGCCGGTGGGCACCTGTCTGCCATTCCGGCATGTTGACCCACCGGGTTATTCCGGCATGTTGACCCACCCATTAGCCGACACCACCGGTGTGATTCCGGGATGTTGACCCGCTTGCATTTGGGCAAAATGAAAGGCTTTTTGATGTTAATTACCCTAAAAAAAACAAAGGGTATGGCTCAAAAACCAATAGAGATGGAACAATTAAAGCAAGTACTGCAGTTAAGTAAAGAAGGCGTAAAAATCAGGGAGATTGCGCGCCGGGTAGGCATCAGCCGTAACAGTGTCCGTAACTATTTACGGTTACTGGAAAGCAAAGACCACCTTTCAGATAAGGATCTGGCTGAAAACGCCTATAACAATGGGCAGCAAGATGCGCAAACACAACGGCATTATGATCTGGTTCAACACTTTATTGCCCATGTAAAAGAACTGGGCAAGCCGGGTGTTACACGCCAACTGTTGTGGACAGAGTATTTACTGCAACATGCTGATGGATATGGTTATAGCCAGTATTGCCATCACCTCGGGGGCTGGCTGGACAAACAGGATCTGTCAATGCACCTGGAATACATTCCGGGCGATTTGATGATGGTCGATTTTGCGGGAAAGAAGTTCCATTACACAGAAATAGATACAGGCAAGATGGTTCCCTGCGAAGTGTTTGTAAGTGTTTTGCCCTATAGCGGGATGATTTTTTGCCTTGCAGTGGCCTCCCAGCAAACGGCAGATTTTGTGAACTGCATTAACCGGATGCTGCAGTTTTTTGGCGGCATACCTAAGACCATTCTTTGTGATAATCTGAAGACAGCCGTTATCAGAAGTGATAAGTACGAGCCCGTATTTACCGATGTATGCCATCAGCTGTCTGCCCACTACCAAACCACTTTCAGTGCGGCCCGGCCTTATGAACCCCGAGATAAGGCAATGGTGGAAAAGGCTGTAAACATCATCTACAATAATATCTATGGCCCGTTGCGCAATGATGTATTCCATAGCCCGCAGGAAGTGAACCGTGCATTTAATGGCAGGCTGTTGTTGCTCAACGACAAATCCTATAAAGGCAGCCCCCATAGCCGGAAGTATTTTTTTGATACCCAGGAAAGGCAAACACTTGGTTCTTTGCCCATAGAACCGTTTAGTTTAAAGAAAGTATCAACGCTTACGGTACAGCGCAATTACCATATCCAGATCAGGGAGCAAAACCGGTATTATAGCGTACCCTATCAATATGCCGGAAAGAAGGTGCAGGTGTATTACGATAACCAGACGGTGGAAGTGTATTGTGATTATGAACGCATTGCGCTTCACCATCATAACACCTATATAAAAGCCTATTATACACTGCCAGAACACATGCCGCCCGCCCACCAGGCAATGCAGCAAAGAAAAGGCTGGACGAAGGAAGAATTACTGCAACAAGCCAGGGGGTTGGGGGATGGTATCGGCAAGGCAGCTGCGCTGATCCTGGAGTCCCATTTTTACGTGGAACAAAACTACAAATCCTGTTTTGGTATGATGATGCTGCGTAATAAATACGGGGTAAGCCGGCTGGAGGCTGCCTGCAACCGCGCCTTACAGGGAAGCCGGGTAAATTATCACATGATTAAGAATATTCTGGAACGGGGCCTTGACCAGGTACCGGCCACACAAATCAGCCAACCCACACTCTTCCATGAAAACATACGCGGAAAAGAAAATTATCAATAACCAATAAAAAATAAAACAATGAATACAGCACAGACACTGATGCAAATGCAACAACTTAAACTGATAGGCATGTACCATGCCTATCAGTCGCAATTGGATATGTCCGCCAACCACCAGCTGGACGGACATGAGCTACTCGGACACCTGGTACAATCGGAATTAACACATCGCAGCAATGAGAAAACAACCATGCTGCTCAGAACAGCGAAATTGCGCCTGCCGGCGGGCATAACGCAGATAGAATGCGACACCGCCAGAAACCTTACCAAACAGCAACTGGCATTAATGGCAGAAGGGAACTACATCAAACAGGGACAGAACATCCTCATTACAGGTGCAACCGGTTGCGGTAAAAGCTTTATAGCCTGTGCGCTGGGGCATCAGGCCTGTTTGCAGGGCTATAAAACCACCTACCTGAATATGAATCGCCTGATTGAAAAAATAACCCTTGCAAAGCTGGATGGATCGTATCTGAAAATGCTCAATCAAATGGAAAAACAACAACTTGTTATCCTTGATGACTTTGGGCTGCAACAACTCAGCCAGGACGTAAGACTCACCTTGTTGCAATTGCTCGAAGACAGGTACGAAAAAAGGTCAGTTGTCATTACCTCCCAGTTACCCGTATCAAAGTGGTATGAACATATCAATGATCCTACTCTTGCAGATGCTATTATGGACAGATTGTCAGCTAACAGTATCAGAATCGAACTGAAAGGAAAATCAAGAAGAATAAAAAATTAATTACCTTAGCCATATTATTAAGCTCTTTCATTTATTGCCCAACTAACGGGTGGGTCAACATGACCGGAATAGTGGGTCAACATCGCCGGAATATACAAATAAGCAGTTTTCAGCTTACCCTAACCCTACCAACGGCACAGTAACGTTCTCATATAATGTACCTGATGCAGGAGGAAATATGAAAATAACAATTACCAATATTGTGGGTGAAAAGGTAGCGGATATTACAATGGCCGGAAAATCCGGTAGTGTAAATTGGGATGCTCACGGCCTCGCAGCAGGGGTGTATATTTTCCAGGCAAGTAGTGATAAGGGTATAATCAGTAAGGGAAAGCTTGTAGTATTTAAATAATTACTTGCCGTATTTTTCTTTCAGTTCCTCTAAAGTTAAAGTAATTCCTTTACCTTCTTCAAACTCCTTAAATGATTCTATCAAATGCGCTCTGTTCGCCTTGGATGACAGCAGATATTCTGTTTCATCGATTGATTCAGAAACGGCAATATCTACTGTTTTACTGTCTTTAAATGCTGCCTTAATTGAATCAATCAAACTGGGTGAAAGCTCATTCAGATCCAAATGATAAGTAGTAGTGATACTTACAAATTTATAGAAAATAAACTAAAAAAATCTCATAACAAATCCCAAAAACCAGGCAGCTAAATTAGGAATGTACCTCAAAAGGCTGCAACCAAGCCCAATGCCTGACTCGCCGGAACAAGATCTAGGTTTTTTATCAGGTGGAGCAGGGGTATCACACCACCACATTAATCATCTTGCCCTCCACAAATATGAACTTCTTCACTGGCTTCCCTTCCATCCATTTCACCACGCCTTCATCAGCCAGTACGGCCTGCTCTATAGCAGCCTTCTGAGCATCGAGCGGAAACTCCATCTCGAGCCGGGTTTTGCCATTGACGGCTACCGGGTATTTTTTGGAGTTTTCGCGGGTGTACTGCTCCTCATATTGTGGAAAGGCAGCTGTCACGACACTGGTAGTGTGGCCCAGCCGGTGCCAAAGCTCCTCGGCCATATGTGGCGCAAACGGGCAAATAACCAGCGCCAGCGGCTCCAGTATGCCCCGCTTATGGCAACCCAGCGCAGTGAGCTCATTGACACAGATCATAAACTGGCTTACCGAAGTATTGAATGCGAACCGCTCTACATCTTCTTCTATTTTCCTGATGGTTTTGTGCAGTATGCGTAGTTCGTCCGGGGTTGGGGTTTCGTCGGTTACCATCCAGCCCTGCTGCTCATCGGCATAGAGGCGCCACAGCTTTTTCAGGAAGCGGTGTACCCCCTCAATGCCCTTCGTATCCCATGGCTTGCTCACATCTATCGGCCCGAGGAACATCTCATACATCCGGAAGGTATCGGCCCCATACTGCGCTACAATGTCATCGGGGTTGACAACATTGTATTTTGATTTGGACATTTTTTCGATCTCATCAAGGCAAATAAATTTACCTTCATCGTTTTTGTAAACTATTGCTTTTAAATATTCAGGTCTCCATTTTCTGAATGCATCAATATCCAATTCAAGGCCATCTACAATATTTACGTCTACATGTATTTTTGTTAATATCACACTATGGTGAACCCATATTCCATTTACATTTTGAGCGTTAGCGCCTTTTTTACCACCATTCCCTAAAACAACTGTGTGTACTTTTTGGATCGTTGCCTTATCGTTTTTGGCTAACTTATCTACTACGTCTTTGGAAACAAACATTTCAAAATGTAACCCTTTATTCAAAACCTTGTACATAAACCTAGAACTCCCCTGTATCATCCCCTGGTTCAGCATCTTCTTAAAAGGCTCATCAAAGCCTATATGGCCCAGATCATAGAGTGCCTTGGTCCACATACGGGAGTAGAGCAGGTGGCCTACAGCATGCTCATTGCCGCCTACGTATACATCTACCTGGTTCCAGTAGTCGGTAGCCTCGCGGCTGGCAAACTCGGTATCATTGTGCGGATCCATATACCGCAGGAAGTACCAGCTGCTGCCGGCATAGCCGGGCATAGTGTTGGTTTCGCGCTCGCCTGCATCGGTTTCCACCCAATCCGCCACATTGGCCAGTGGCCCCTGGCCCTCGGGGCCCGGTTTGTAATGCTCCACCATCGGCAACTCCACCGGCAAATCGCCCAGTTTGTGCTCATTGTGAATAATGGGTTCGTCGATGGCATAGGGGATGTCATCCACATAAATGATCGGGAACGGCTCGCCCCAGTACCGCTGCCGGCTGAAGCCCGCATCGCGCAGCTTGTAGTTTACCTTCCGTTTTCCCACGCCTTCGTCTACCAGCTCATTGATAGCCGCCTCGGTAGCCTCGGCAATCGGCATACCACTCAGGAAATCACTGTTTTCTATCATGCCCGTTTTGGCGCTGTAGGCTTCTTCTCCATTGTATTTATCACCGAAAATATTGGTGATGGGTATGCCGAAATGTTTGGCAAAAGCATGGTCGCGATCGTCGCCACTGGGCACGGCCATAATAGCGCCGGTGCCATAGCCGGCCAGCACATACTCAGATATCCATATCGGGATATCCCTGTTGGTTAACGGATGCCGGGCATAGGCGCCCGTAAAGCAACCCGTGACCTGCTTCACCTCGCTCATCCGCTCGCGCTCTGACCGGCTTTTTACGTAGGTTTTGTAATTATCGATGGCTTCTTTTTGTTCTTCCGTTGTTATGTCATCTACCAGTTCGTGCTCAGGTGCCAGCACCATAAAATCTACCCCGAAGATGGTGTCGGGGCGGGTGGTGAAGACTGTAATAGCACCGGCTCCTTTGGAGAGGGCCGGGGTGAGGCAAAACCTGACCTCCGCCCCCACACTTTTCCCGATCCAGTTGCGCTGCATTTCTTTCATGGGTTCGGTCCAGTCGAGGGTATCGAGGCTGGCAAGCAGGCGCTCGGCATATTCAGTAATGCGCAGAAACCACTGCCGCATATTCTTCCGTTCCACCGGGTGCCCGCCACGTTCACTCACGCCATTCACTACCTCATCATTGGCAAGCACGGTGCCCAGCGCTTCGCACCACCATACCTGGGCATAGCCCTGGTAGGCCAGCCGGTACTGCATCAGCGCATCGCGCTTTTGCTTCTCCGGGAAATCGTTCCACTGCACTGCGTCAAAGCGCAGCGTTTCATCGCCGGGGCAGGGAGTATAGATATTTCCTTCTTTTTCAAACAGGGCGATCAGTTCACTTAAAGACCGTGCCTTATCGGTTTTATGATCATACCAGCTGTGAAACAGCTGCAGGAAAATCCACTGGGTCCATTTATAGTATTTGGGATCGCTGGTCCGCACCTCGCGGCTCCAGTCGTAGCAGAAACCTATATTGTCGAGTTGTTCCCGGTAGCGGGCTATATTTTTCTCCGTGGTCACAGCCGGGTGCTGGCCGGTTTCGAGGGCATACTGCTCGGCCGGCAGCCCGAAGGCGTCGAAACCCATAGGGTGCAGCACATTGAAGCCCTTGAGCCTTTTATACCGGGCATAAATATCGGAGGCTATATACCCAAGCGGATGCCCCACATGCAACCCTGCCCCACTGGGGTAGGGAAACATATCCAGCACATAGCATTTAGGCTTATCAGGCTCATTGGTTACTTTATAAACATGGTTATCGTTCCAGTATTTTTTCCAGTTCGCCTCTATTTCCTTAAAATTGTACTCCATTTGTTAAAGTAAAAAGTGAAAATTCAAAAGTAAAACCATCCCAGGTTTCTGAATTACAAGAGAACAAAAGTACAAAACCATACCTAACAATCTTTCTACCTATAGATACTAGTGGTGGTGGTGGCTGGAATGAACATCCTCCCATTTGTTTTTATTGAACAATATTTTTGCCCGCAGAGTAAGTCCGTTATTAAAAGGATTATTGTTGCCCCTGATTAAAAATGAATAGGAATACTGTATATCCAGTTGAAATTCGTCTATAGGCGCTATAGTAACGCCCACATATGGCCGGAGTAACCACCCGGAGAAATTATTGGTGGCAAGAGTCTCCAGCCTGACGGACACGCCAGCTATTGACGGAATAACTGCTGAGATTTCATAAAACAGGTGATAATAATTACCAGGAGTATGATAAAAAAGATGATCATAACCAAAACCAATGTTTCTTTGAGTAGTTACCAGAGCGCTTGTTGATATAAATGCTCTCCCGGCTTCCAGGGAAAATTGAGTTGTTTGTGCGCTGGTAAAACTGCAAGCTAGTACATTTGAATTGCCCAATGGTTTATAGAAAAAACCTGGCTTTTTTTTGGTTACCGGTAACTGAGGAGTATGTTTAAATTCAGATGAATCTACAATTTGAGCGCAACAATTTTGACATAAAAAAATTAAATGTATTGGAAGGATAATTAAATAGCAGGAAGCAAACAGATATATCCGTTTATATAAAGTTACTGGACTACTCGTCATCATAACCAGAGAAAAGATCAGCTAAATCAAGTGAAAACCCCGGTAAAATTGAAGAGGTGACAATATCGCCACTGGCAAGAAGCTTTGAAGGTTGATATTTCCCATCAGTCATTGTATAAATGAACATTGTTTTCTCATAAGGCATTACAATCCAATATTCCTTAACACCTGCTTCTTCATAGGCTTCATACTTGTTTTTCAGTTCTTTTTTATTGTCAGATGGCGAGAGTACTTCCACCACAATGTCAGGTGCGCCTATACAACCACGTGTATCCAGTTTTTCAGGATCACAGACTACGCACAGATCAGGCTGCAAAACGGTAGATATCTCATTATCGCTGTTTGATCTTTTTGGTAAGCGTACATCGAATGGGGCTACGTAAACTTTGCAGGGATTATCGTATAGAAATATCCCCAATTTAATATGCAATTTCCCTACCAGTTCCTGATGCAGACGGTTAGGAGCAGGGCTCATCCTGAAAATCCGGCCCTTTATTAACTCTACCCTTTCTTCAAATTTCCATTTATAATAATCAGCATATGAATAAACCTGGTCCAGATCAAGATCAGCTAATTTCATCGAATTTAATTTTATCAAAAATAGCTAATTCCTGTTTACCATAACTCAGTATTGCCAGATTTAACCCTCAAAACTCCAGCACCAGCCCGTCGTAGGCCAGGTGCATACCTTCTGGCAGCCCGCTGTCTACCACATCGTGCAGCCCCAGCTGGTGGCTGATATGGGTAAAATAAGAATCATTGGCGCTGACGTCTGCGGCCACGTCTATCGCCTCCCGGAGTGTATAGTGCGATATATGCGGCTCATGGCGGAGCGCATTCAGCACCAGCGCCTTGCTTCCCCGTGCCTTGTCGAGCTCTTCCGGGGCAATATAGTTTGCATCGGTTATATACGTGAAGTCGCCGATGCGAAAACCCAGCACCTCCATTTTGTAATGCAGCACCCTGATGGGCGTGACGAGCAGTCCGTTCACATCAAACGGTTCGTAGGCAAATATTGTTTTCAGGTCGATCTGTGGTATTCCAGGGTAGGTGGGATACGTAAAAATATAGCTGAACTCGCGTTTCAGCGCTTGCTGGGTCTCTTCTGTGGCATATACAGCCACCGGCCTGTTGGTAAAATAGTTGTAGGGCCTGATATCATCGAGGCCGGCTACATGGTCTTTATGCCCATGCGTAAAAATGATGGCATCGAGTTTTTTCACGCCGGCCCGCAGCATCTGGTAACGGAAATCGGGACCACTGTCGATGACAATACTGGCCTCCGGCGTTTCGATCCAGACCGACGACCGGAGCCGGTTATCCCGGGGGTTGAGAGAATTGCATACAGGGCAGGGACAACCAATAAACGGAATGCCTTGTGACGTACCTGAACCCAGAAAAGTAACTTTCATCAGCTATTACATCTTGTTTTAAAGGCGGCAGAAGCACTGCCGGCAAACTATGAACTATTGTATAAAAAAGAAACAAATAATGATTGGGTAAGAAGGTGGGTGGGTAGCAAGCTACGGGCTGCCACCGCCCTGCCTACAACTCCAGCTGTGACTGAACAGAATCTTCAGGCCCGGATACAGATTCTCCCACCAACTGCTTATACCACTTGAGCATTTCCCCGCTCAGCTCATCTTCCACCACCCTGATGGTAGGGAGAATCTCCAGCAGCGCATTGATGCGCCCTTCGACGGAAAAAAATTTATTGATGACCACTACCCGCTTATCCTCCAGTATGCAGTACCCACTGTTGAAATTGCCTCTTTCATAACGTATGATATACCTGGCCTCTTCGTAAAGGCCTTCTAACTTTTTAAGCGTGTTTGGCGTATATTTGAAGCTCATTCAAACTTTTTTAAATTAATTTGCTGCCAGCCAAAGATGTGATGCTATTCTATCGTCTTTATGGTAAAGCAGTTTCTGTTTCGATGAATAAAAGTAGAAAATTCGCGGCACTTATGCTCATATCCGGAATATTATCACTCTTCCCGGGTATGCTTCACGCCCAGGATGAAGATGATGACGAACCGCATGGCCTTTACCTGCCTGAAAAACGGGTGTTTTACGGCGGCCTGGTAGCAGGCGCCAATTTTGCGCAGGTCGATGGCGACTATTTTGCCGGTTACCATAAGGTCGGCATTAATGCCGGCGGTATCGTCTATGCACAGCTCGCCAGGCACGTGGCGCTCAGTCTCGAGATCCTGTATTCACAAAAAGGGAGCAACAGCAACCTGGGCGAACCCTCCCCGGCCAATGCATCTATCTACATTATGAAGTACGGGATCAATGTAAACTATGCTGAGATCCCGGTAATGATCAACTATTTCGACAAGCGGCGAAGCCATTTCGGCGTCGGTCTTTCGTATGCCAAACTGGTCAACAGCAATGAGCATATCCAGGTCGATTCGTCTGGCATTATAAAAACCTTTGATTTCAATACGGCCTATCCGTTCAAAAAAGATGCTTTCGACTTCCTGGTCGGGGCTGAACTGCATCTGTGGAAAGGACTCTTTCTCAATATCCGTTTTCAATATTCACTCGTGCCTATCCGCACAGAGATACCTCCGCCCAACTACGCCCGGGCCGACCAATATAGCAATGTGTGGGTTGTGCGGTTAATGTACCTGGTAAAATAACCTTAATTTAATCAACCCTCGCAATGGCGTCAATTACAATGATGCCACATGGATCGGGCGTTGAAGCATAATGCCAGTTTAGCTTCACATTGATGGGAAAAGTGGCCGTGGCGAGATCAATACCGCTGCCTGCGGGAAGTGTGTCGAACCTGATGGGCCCTGAAACACCCGTTATCGTAATTAAGTACCCTCCGCTGCAGATCGTCATACCGAGGTCCTGCCCGTTAATCGTGCCCGTATTGGCGTAGGCCAGAGTACTCTTGCCACTTTTGCTGCAGGACACTGCAATGACCATCATGGCCAGTAAAAGCAACAATAACTTTTTCATACAAGAGTTTTTTAAGTACTCTAAGTTATGTAATAAAATAATCCCATGCGCTTTTCCGGCATGTTTTATTTTTTGTTTTACTACGTGTGGTAGATTGGGGTGCACCGGCGTGGGAAATGTGCCAACCCGCGAAGGGGTGGCAAGCCAGGTAACTCAAAACAAGAACGCGTTAAGCTATCCCGGTATAGCATAAAACAAAGGCCCGGACCCAATTACCTTACTGCCTATGCCCGAGCTCACGAGGGGTGCCATTCCTGGCTTTGCAGCGCACGCACAGCGCTCCGCAATTCGATTCTTAGTCAGCCCTTTGGATGGCGTCTATCACAATAAAATTGCACGGGTTGGGATCAGCCATCTTATGCCAGTTATAATTAACCTTGATCGGAAAGGTCGCCGTTTTGAGGTCAATCCCTGACCCCGCAGGCAGAGGATTAATAAACTTCTGCGTCGTACTGTCGGATGTGATCACATAACCATAGCCACAAACTATATTGGAAAGAACCTGCCCCCTTAAATAACCTGTACCCGTATAGATTACAGGCCCCCTGTGTGTGCACGAAGAAGCCATGGCTACTGCACCAATAAGCAAAATCGACTGTAGTTTCATAAGTAACAGTTTTTTGTTTTTGCAAGTTAAGGAAGAATCAAATCGTGAACTAATTTTGCCTTATGCCGGAATTCCCTGTAAAACTACCGTTAAGAATAGACTGGAGCGAACTGGACCTTTTTGGGCACGTAAACAATGTGGCCTATTTTAAATACCTGCAGGCGTCGCGGGTCAACTACTGGGAGATCAGTGGGCTGCAGGCCACATTCGCGGAAACAAAAATAGGCCCGATCCTGCTGTCTACCGGCTGCCAGTTTCTTAAGCCCCTCTATTATCCCGGCAACATCATCGTGGAAGCCCGCATCGAATTTATCAAGAACACCAGCTTTGGCCTCCACCACCGCATACTCAATGAGCAGAATGAACTGGCTGCAGAAGCCCATGATGTGATCGTGACCTTCGATTTTAACAAGCAGCAGAAAACCCCGGTCAGCGATCTGTTCCGGATAACTGCGGGAATCATAGAAGGCCGAACGTTTGAAAAATGAGCCCCGGATCCCGGGTGCCCCGGAGGAAGAAAAGGTGATAATGATTTTATAATTCAACTTTTTCATCCCCTTTTCCGGCAGCAACAGAAAATACATTACTTTAGCACTTTCTGAACAATCCGAATTATATAACTTCATTTGTATATACAAATGTTTGAAAGAACTCCCGGAATATGCATATAACAATTGTATTGCCTGCATACAATGAGGAAGAATCATTGCCGCCCTTATTACAACGGGTCAATGATGCCTACAATCTGTTTAAATGGGATGCCAGTGTGCTGGTAGTAAACGACGGTAGCAAGGACAATACACTCCAGGTGGCCCGCAATTTCAAAGGCGATATTAAAGTAGACGTACTGGATATACAACCCAACAGCGGCCTGGCCAATGCCATCAATACCGGCATGCGCAAGGCCATCGAAGGATTGAAGGATACCGATATTGTGGTGACACTCGATGCCGACGACAGCCAGAACCCTTTCCTCATCCAGCGCATGATGCAGCAGATAGCCGAGGGCAGCGACCTCGTCATAGCATCGCGCTACCAGCCCGGCGCGCGCATCAAAGGACTGAAGGCCTCCCGCAAACTGTTCAGCTGGGCCGCCGGTATGTTGTTCCGCGTCTTCGTGGGATTCGAGGGCATCAAAGATTATACCTGTGGCTTCAGGGCATACCGGGTCGATATGCTGCGCAAGACCATCAATCATTACGGCGATAAGTTTATTACCCAGAAGGGCTTCGGCTGCATGGTCGAAGTGTTGCTCAAAGTAGCCAGCCAGAGCGCTACTATGAACGAGGTACCCATGATATTGCGGTACGACCTCAAGCAGGGCGTATCTAAAATGAATGTCAGCAAAACGATGAAACAAACCCTGAAATTGCTGCTGGACTATAAATTGGGCAAAATCAATCCGTAAAAATGGCAACCGGGGGTCTTTGGTCGAATAGCGGGGCAGCCAGGTATATCCATATTGTGTGTTTACTGGCCGGCATCCTGCTTGTGCTGATGCTCCCACTCAAAAAAGAGATCTGGTACGATGAAACCGTATCGATACTCTGTGCCAAAGGCATCAGCCACGATGCGCCTGCCTTGTTTGCCCATACCAATACTGTTTCGTCGGCCACCCTGGCCGGGCTCAATACCACCCGGCAGGTGCTGGATGCCACGGTCAACGACAACGCCAACAGCTTCGTGTACAACCTACTGCTGCACGGGTATACGCGGATAGCCGGCAATAGCCTCCAGGCCTATACCTGGTTTTCAAAACTGGTATCTGTGGCTACACTGCTGGCTTTCTTTTTTCTCTGCAACCAGTTTTTTGAGCAGAAAACGTGGACAGGCCTGGCCATAATCCTGCTCGCAACGGATACCGACTTCCTGGGTATGAGCCACGAAATACGTGCCTATGCACTGGGTATCTTCCAGGTCACGATGGCATCCGTTTATTTTTACCGGTACCTTTTCCAGGCCGCGAAGCCTGCAAGCCTGCTCTGGGCCGGCCTGTTTTCGGCTGCCGCCTTCCTCACGCATTTCCTGGCTGTTTATGTATTGCTTGGCTGGCTGGCGGCGCTCGTCTTCTCCAGGAAGAGCAAGTTGTTTACCCCTGTCAATGGGGTGTTCCTGCTGGTTCCGGTAGCTATTATTGCGCTTTTCTTTGGCTATGCCTATCCCGGCCTACAGACTATGAGCCGGCAAAACCACGATATACAGCTCAAAACCATGGCAGCCGGCTTTAGCAATGTGGAGGTGTTTTTCAGGTGCCTGAAGTTTATGGCCATCAACGCCAAAGTGGTTTTTCCGGCATTTGCCGGCAGCCGGCCGGTCATTGTCGCATCTTTTGTGTTGCTAATTGCCATGTACATTGCGGCTGTAAAGAGCACCGCCGACCGTACCGAACGATTCAGGCTTCACCTGCTTTTCTGGCTGAGCGCCGGCAACAGCCTTTTCCTGGCAGCTCTGTGCATCAAGTCGCATCACTACACCGCCTTATATTTCCGGTATTTTTCATTTTGCCTGCCCTTCTGCAGCCTGTTTGCAGCCTATGCACTCTACGTATTTTACCGGAACAGCAAAATACCCAAAGCAGTCACTGCCGGCGCCACAGCGCTTTTGCTGCTGCCATCCCTGGTGTTGTTTGCCAGCTCCGTCTACAAATCCCATGCCGTGCTAAAATATAATCATCCATGGGTGGCACAGATGATCACCCGCGGGCATATAAACAGGATAGAGGTACCTGAGTGGCGCGACGCCTTCCTGGTCAACTCATTTTTACCGGGTAGTTATAAAATAGACTATTTTCGCAACCCGGCAGCCACCGATTTCACACTCTACCAGGCTGATAGCGCTACCAGGGTGCCGGTTATCAGGATCGACGAATAAAACAGCATGAAGAAAGTTATTATTTTCCTGGGTACGCGCCCTGAAGCCATTAAGCTGGCCCCTGTGATAGAAGCACTGATGGCCGACGATCATTTCCAAACACTTGTATGCTCCACCGGCCAGCACAAGGAAATGCTGCAGCAGGTCATCGATTTTTTCAGGATACCCGTACACTTTGCACTCGATGTCATGGAGCCCAACCAGCAGCTGGCTGGGCTTACCGCCAAACTACTCGTCAGGATCAACGAAATACTGGTGCAGGAAAAACCCGATTTTATCATGGTGCAGGGCGATACGACTACAGTATTAGCTGCCTCTCTTGCTGCTTTTTACAATAAAATAAAAGTGCTGCATGTCGAAGCTGGTCTACGCACGTTCAACAAGTTATCTCCCTTCCCCGAAGAAATAAACAGGGTGCTGACCACCAGTCTGACCGATTTTCATTATCCGCCCACAGTCCAGTCGGCGCAAAACCTGCTCCGCGAGGGTATACCTGCAGACAAAATGCTCGTTACCGGTAATACGGTCATCGACGCGTTGTTCCTGGGACTGAAAAAGATAGAAAACAGCATACCTGCTGGTATTACCGACCTGGGACTACAGGATATCCAGGGTTACATACTGATCACCATGCACCGCCGCGAAAACCATGGCGAAGGCATCCGCAACATCTGCCTCGCCTTGCAGCAGATAACCGAGGATGCAAAAGTCCCCGTTATTTTCCCGGTTCACCTGAACCCGAATGTGAAAGACGTTGCACACGAACTGCTGGGTGCCAATCCGCTCATACATCTTACACCCCCATTTGCTTATCCGGAATTTCTGTGGCTGCTCGATCATTCGCGGCTAATACTCACCGATAGCGGCGGCGTGCAGGAAGAAGCCCCATCGCTTGGCAAGCCAGTGCTGCTGCTGCGCGATACCACTGAGCGGCCGGAAGCGCTGCAGGCAGGTACTGTCATAAAAGTGGGCAGCGATACGGCACTCATTTATAAAGAGGCCATGAACCTGCTTACCAACCAGGACGCCTACGACGCCATGGCCACGAGGTCAAATCCGTATGGCGATGGCAAGGCCGCCGGGCGTATCCTGGAGTCGATGATCGGCTTGCTGTAATACATTACCGGCACAGGTGCGCAAGGCCGGAGCCTCTTACCGCACTACCGTGAACTTAGCGTAGTTGCGCTCCTCGCCGTTCTTCAGTACGCATACATACACCCCGCTGGCGAGCATGTTCACGGGGATGGTATAGTGTCCGGGAGCCGATGGGGCAGTAGCGGCATATAGTTGCCTGCCCTCCATATCCATCACGCTTATCTGTACATCTTTCTGTCCTGATGGCTGCCAGGATAGCTGCAGCTGGTCTTTGGCCGGGTTGGGATAAACCAATAGGTTGGAATGGTTGCTGACAACCGGTGTTTTTACATCTCTGGTATTTCTCCCGTATAACGTTACGCCACCGCGATCTACGCCCGACAACAGGTAGGAACTTCCGTTTCCTGATATATCGCCTATGGTTATGGCGCTCCGCTGGTTATACAACATCCCGCCCGGTAATGCCGGGTGATTATACATGTTGTAGGTAGAATCTATGTACGAAAACTGGGAATCGAGCAGGCTATATGTGGCGGTCGTATCACCCCCGGCTATCCCGCTGAACCGGTATATGTTGCCGGAATTGCTGCCCAGGAAAAGATAATCCGTATGAGTGCTGTCGCATTGGCCTACAAAGGGAACACTCAGGTTCCAATACGTGTTCCGCGGATCGGCTTTTACACCGCCCAGATCCGTGTTCACCAGCTTCAGGCTGATGACGCCGGGTACCGTACTCACGTTTTGGTAAAACGCAACTGTACCATAAATACTGCCTATCAACAGGTCTTTCTTACCGTCTTTATCTACATCATACAGGAAGGGTGCTGCATAGTTGCCTACGTTGATGGTGTCCCCATGCACGTCTTTCAGCACCGGCTCGGTCAGCACCCAGTTGGGCAATGCGGCATCAGTAGCGGCCATATTCCTGTAAAAAGAAAGGGTACCATCGGTATGGCCAACCACGAGGTCGGCTACTCCATCATTATCCAGGTCGCCGGCAGCAGGCGCAGCACCCTGGTAGTTGAGTGCATTCAGTCCTAGGAAGTCGTTGGTCTGCAAGGTAAATGAAGGGTTTCCCGGGGTACTGGTGTTGAGATAGTAAGACAGGCGGCTCCGCAGGGTCTGGTTGCTATCCACAAAGTACCCATCTGAACCTACAAACAGGTCGGGCAGGCCATCTTTATTGAAATCGAACAGCATAGGGTAAGCGGCACTACCCAGGTCAATCATCTTATCGACCAGGAAAGAATCAGACTGGAACACCCAGTTCGGCGCACCTGCAGCAGACAGGTTTTTGAAATAGTAAAAGCTTTTGGAACCGGCCGATGCGCTACCCGATACACTATTGGGGGCAAGTACCAGGTCCTTTTTGCCATCCTGGTCTACATCGATATTGAACGCTGCCGGGTAGGAATAAATATTGACTTCCGTTCCGGCAGATTGCCAGGCGGTATCGTAGCTCACCATTGAATCTGCGCCTGTTGGATTGAACGGAATCCGTCCGTTGTTCAGCAGGGTTACCTGGTTAAACTCCGTTCTTCCGAGCAGCAGATCATAATCACCATCCATATCATAGTCAAACAGGCAAAGGCTGTTCTGTTCCGGGCTGGTAGATCCGCACGCCTGCAAAACCGGGTGCGTATAGTTTTCATAAAAACGTCCCCAGCACCTGTCGGCCTCCACGATCTGTATGCTGTCGCAGGGCAGTCCCAGCTCTACCCGCATATTCTTATACAAGGTCAGCTGCCCCCCTACATTGTAGGAGAGAAAATCCAGGTCGCCATCGCCATCTACATCTACTATTGCCGGTATATCGCCCGGATTGACGAACGCATTCACCGGCCCGCCGGGCACCAGCGAGTCGGTATAAAACAAGTTCTTATAAAAAGTAAAGCACAGCTGGTTTTCTGTATTGTAGTAGCCCTTGTACACAGCAAAGCCATAATTGCCCTGGTGAAACAGGTCGGGAATACCATCGCAGTTATAATCAGCCATTACTAAATAATCCATAACCGGCGGGAAATTGAGCGCATACTCAGGGGCATATATATAATAAGGACTGCCGGCAACCCCTTTATTGATAAAGGTGAGCAGAGATCCCCAGGGCTGGAAAACTACCAGGTCCTGCAAGCCATCATGGTTCAGATCGGCCATGGCAAACTGCGCATTGTTCATCCCGCCGCACCACGCCAGGTTCTGCTGCTGTCCGTAGGCAAAAACCTTGATGCTGGTATCGGGCAGGTACAGTTGCTGCGCGCTGGCCAAAGCAGGCAATAACGACAGTAGCAATAAGTGCATCGCAAAACGGGCTGGTCTCATAGGAAATGTTTTTATAAAGATATACAATTAATTGAATACCACGTAAAAATTTACCTTATAAAAAGTAACCGAAACCGTATAAATATTTTATTTTACTTTACTCTTTAGCATCTGCACGATCGCATCTATGTAACCATACCTGACCAACTTACGCGCAAGCTGTTCTGCCTCCTTCTCTTGCTGCAAGCCTACTACTTCTACGAGGTAGTCATCGCCGTACGATAATACCTGCACGGGCTTGGCCGACAGGCGCTCCAGCCGCTTCGCAGAATGGGTTGCCCGGTTTTCGTCGGCCACTACATCGGCCATGATAATGTAGTTACCCCGGTCTGTTTTTATGCTGGAATCCGGGTACACGATCCGGTCTCTTTTTACAGGCGCAAACACCGTATCACGCTGGGCCTGCGCCACGGCCGTGGCTTTCCCGGTTATTGGCTTTTCCGCACGGGTAGCCACTTTCGCTGTCCGTCCGGCTATAGCACTGTCACCTTTCGCATATCCAGCTCTTGCGGGCTCTTTTTCAGGATGCGTTTCCTGCTTCCCGGCCGCGGCTACCCCGCCGGAACCCGACTTGGTCAGTGTATCAGCTCCAGGTTGACGGCTGCCTGTTTTTGAAGCCAGCTTGCCGGTGGCTACAGTATCAGTTTTCTTCGCTGGCCCCTTTCCAGCGGTACCGTTCAGGGCCATTCGTCCCGTATCCGGCTTCCCTTTTTCTATGCTCTTACCGGCACCTGCCATACCGGCCGTTCCCGCTTTCGCCAGCGAGTCTTTTGCGGGCTTGGCTTTCCCCGCCTTGCCTGCAGCCAGCTTGCCGCTGCTATCCGCATAGTTTCCCGCGCCTGCATCTTGCACCCGCTGGTCAGCACTGCCTGGTTTCAGTCCTTTTTTCCCGGCTTTAGCATTTTTCGATGCAGCCACAGCATCGGGGTTGTGCTTCGATTGAGCCAGTGAATCCCTGGCCACTTTCGATTTGCCGGATTTTACACCAGCAGCCAGCTTGCCCGTTGAATTCTGCTTCGATGTCCCTTTTTGCTTAGCTACAGCCGGGACTGTGCCGGTATCTTTCTTCACCGGGACCACAGCGGGCTGCGTAGTGTCTTCATCCAGCGACAGCAGCGAGAATTCCAGGCCATCCACCATGCCGCCATCGCGACTGATGTCGAAATGCACGGGGCGGAAAGCCGGGGTGCATACCATATTCAGCTTCCGGAGCTGCGCTGTATCCGGCGCTACCCTGAAATTGCCGGCACTGAGTCCCAGGTAACTGAAGAACCCATCTGATTCCGAGACTGTCCGGGCCACTATGCCCGAATCGTCGTAGATGCACATTTTTATCTGCCCCTGCCCTTTCTTGTTACGGCCATCTTTCGAAACGGTTTTTACCACCCCCTCCACTTCCTGCGCTACCTGCACGGGCACCTCTATTTCGGTAAACATATCCGGGTTGGTGATCACCAGCAGCGATTTCTTCCTGATCTGCCAGGCTATATTGTCAAAACTGTTGCGGTCCAGCTCTATCACATATTTGCTGTATGGCTGCAGATCAAAAATCCGGATGGTAGTATCGTGCTCATCGTACACGATCCGTCCGCCATTCAGCCTCACGATCAGCCCGGGCGTAATGGGCTCACCATCGTCGCGCCGGCCATTGCCATTCAGGTCCAGGTACGGTATGATCACAACTGCGGCCTTCCCTACACTGTTGCGGTTGGTGGTGTGCAGGTAGTGAGTGCGCACATCGTCTATAAGGCTGCCCGAGGCCGCCAGCACCTGGCTGTAGTTATTGTTGTTGCCCTCGAGTATCGATGCCGAAAACCGTGCAGCATTCATCTCGCACCGCACACCCACCAGTGCACTGAAGTTGCCCGAGTTAAAATAATCCTGCAGCGACACATTCAGGAAACCATTCCACATGATGTGTTTCTCAAACGTAAACTTCATCGACATCAGGTCATTGTGCTTGTAGTCATACTGCAGCTGCGATGTAAACAGGATGCGCGATGGCAACGGCGAAGACAGCGCCACCATGCTGTAAAAGTAGGGTATGGTATTCTGGGTTACCGAAGCAAATGTCGTCAGGTTGATACCCAGCGTTCTGTAAAATCCAGCTATCGCCCATTCTGTATTGGTATAGGTAGTCGTGGGCGCTACCACCTGGTCGGCCGTGAGCCGGGTAAATACGGAAAGGCCAAACGGATGAAGCGGCATCGTCATGATAGTCTTGCTTTCCTGCAGATAATTAAAGAAGATGGCTTTCTGCCCGGGTACAAATTCAGTGAAGTCTTCGTCTATCTGTAACCCCGAGGGTAGGCGATAGCTGAATACGCCCTTGGTCCTGACGCCTTCGGTATACTCGCCCGAAAACAATAATTGCGGCCCCAGCCTCACCGATGCGCTCATAAAAGGCATAAAGCTGCCCGTGGTTACGGAGCTCAGGTATTCGGCACCTACGCCGAGGGTGATTGCCTTGGTAAGTCCGTAGTTCAGTTTCACTCTCGAAAACTTGCTGTTGATGCCGTCATCCACCACCCCGGCAGTAGCCTGGTACTCAAAAACTTTCTGAGGCAGAAAATTGAACGGGATATTTATAAATTGCTGGCTGCTTCGCTCCTCCCCGTAGGGGCCATAAAATTTCAGCTTTACGATTGTAAGACCATACACCAGCGGCACCTGGAAGGTAAACAGCCCCGATGCATCGGCCTTGGTGTAGTCTACCAGTACATCATTGACATACAGTTCCACTACCCAGCCCGGCTGGGTAGAATTGCTGAGTGTAAACGTCCCGTACGACTGGCGCGCTATGGTTGGCGCATTGGTGATCTGCACACCGGTCATGGGGGCAAAAACAGACGCTGTAGACTGGGCATACATCTTCCCTGCCAGCAACTGCCGCATCGGTGCAAAATCGTTGTTCACAAACCGCCATTGATAAAACTGGGTAGAGGGTATAAATGCCTGGCCATAGTTGTAGTTGAGCGATGCGCTGGCCTCCCCACCCGCCAGCATGCCGCCAATACTCGAATTCAGCCTCAGCTGGTCGGCGCCGCCCGACTGCCTCGATGCCATCGCGGCCCAGTCGGCCATGCCAAAACGAAACATCGGGAACGCTCGGGGTATCGTGGTATCAGCCTTTGTCTCACCCCTCAGTTTATTGATATTTTTTCGCATCAGCTCCTGCCGCATCTCCCGTATCACCGGCAGCTCTACATCCGACTTCATACTGACTATCAGACGGCGGAACGAAAAAGTATTTTTCAGCCCGAAAATACTATCGTAGTATTTCAGGTTCATATAGAGTGCAGACTCCATCAGCACCAGTCCTTTCGAGGAAAGATCAAACTCTTTGTCTTTAAATCGCACTGTTTTGTGCCGGTAATTGATCGCAAATGAATCCTGCTCATTGATATAGAAGCCTTTGATGGAATCAAACGAGAGCGAAGGTATGTTGCGGATCTTCAGAAAGTCGAAAACCGCCTGCACAGAGAGATACAGGTTCTTATTGTCGAAAAATGCCGGCATTTCGCCGGAACCCAATCCCTTGAAATCTAGCTGAACAATTATTTCGTCGCCATCGGGCTGACTAACTGCCTTTTGCGCCAGAGCGCCAGTGCTGACCGAAAGAGCAGCGAAAAGAAACAAAAAGCGGGCTGCCAGCCGGGTACAAAAGCATCCGGCAACAGTCGTAACAGAATCACCCGCATTTGATCTTTCCATGCTTACAAACCCCGATTCCACCGTAGAACTATTCCTGTACAAAGGTTATAAAAAGACTCCCGTTGTAAGATCCCGATGGCGTGCCTCCACCACCCCCTACAATCAGAGTGCCACCAATATCTACATAAGTAAATGAAGGTGGCTGAACTGATGTGACAAACGGCGAGGCGGGGTAAGAACTGCCCAGGTGCAGCAGCGCAGCTCCTCCATCGCTGCCCGCAAGTTTTATGTCGGGGCCGTTCAGTATATTGATCATCGTGCCGGGGTTGGCCACTATTCCGAAACTTGCCGGGCCGTGGGTATATCCCAGCTCAGTCAGTATGATATCGCCGGTAGCTGTGCGTTCCCCGGTTGCAGATATGATGATGGAGCCTCCCGCCTTACTCTTAAAAAATGCACCGAACCTCAATCCTTGCAGCGGGTAAATCGTTATAGACATGGGCCGCAGCTGAACCTGCTGCGCACGCATGCCGAAACTGCTGAATACCAGGAAGGTAATCCAGCAGATCCGGCAGGTGTCCATTCTGAGCTTTGAAAGAGTTGCTGCCATAAACAATGCCATATCCCTGATTCCTTTATTTTCAGGCTGGTAATGTACGGTGTTTTGCAATTTCCTGATGTTGTTCCTTTGCAGGAAGTTAACTTGCCTATTGAGTATTGCAGGAGGAAAAGCTCCGTACGTCCTCTGTTTCCCCCGGCTTTATGAATTTTCCAATTACCCCCCGCCTGGTCACGATCCATTATTTGCCCAGAGCCAATTCCGCCTGCACGGTTTTGGGTGTTTTGTCGTTGGTCTGCAGCGTATATGTGAGCATCAGTTTGCCCTGGTTCAGATCTACATTTTCGTCCTTGTCCAGCTCAAGTATCATGTGCCGCAGCTTATTGGGAGTATAAACGCCTATTCCTTTTATGATTTTTACTTGTACCGCCTTCGCGCCCGGCTTAGCATATTCCACCTTGATATCACCATATACCGACATATTGCCCGTCCTGTTAAACGTGAAATTGAGCTGCGGCTTCTCAGTGGCCATATTCAACGACACATCCGACAGCGTTACATCCGCGTTGTTCTCCCCTATGCGGATAATGATGGGTATCGTAATCCCGAATATCGGTTTCAGGGCAATGGAGATCGAGCCGGTATCTGTCTTTTTGTTGGCAGTGTCCTCTGTTTTAGATGCGATGGCCGAATCTGCCTTGGGTTTGTCTTCCAATGATTTCTCGTCCGGAACAGCCCTGAAATAAACGTGCGACCGGTACTCCCCCGGGGCCAGCAGATTGGTCTTTACCAATTGTACCTTGACCACCTGCGCTTCATTGGGCGCCAGGGTTACCTTCCTCGGAAAAAACCGGAGATAATCGCCGGCAAAATTCTGGCCTGAATCCGGAACAGATATTTCTTCAAATGAACCATCTTCCCGCATCCGGATATTAACCACCGAAACAGAATAGGTGGCCGTATCTTTCCCTACGTTGGCAAGGCTGATTTCCTGCGACTTTTTCGGGCCGTCAAATACTACTCTCAAAGGCGATATCAGCAGGTCACCCTGTGCCAGGGAATGCATAGCCAGTAGCAGTACCAGGGCACAAACCGTCACTGACTTGTATACGGCCTGCAGCTTTATTGACATTAAATCTATTTGTATCTTTTTCATGTTTTTTGTTTGTGTTAGTTTTTTGTTGCTGGAATTAAGATGATCGCAGATCCTTTCAGAACCCGGTTTGCGGCAAGATGGTGGCTATCATTGCAATCCACCGGCCATTGATTGAAAAATTTTATGCTAAGGTATTAATTATAAAGGAAATATACTTTCATAAATTGAATTTTAAAACCGGGAACCCGGTGAATTTACACCACCTGGCCACGAGCTTAAAAACTCAAAATTGTAGCCTGGCGCTTTG
>Ga0364866_10304_pt1 | contig 34238 bp, 36 predicted proteins | sample ExccelAu500001D3_3_FD_206913 | JGI IMG/M metagenome (GOLD analysis project Ga0364866, IMG submission 206913) | Enriched cells from Trout Bog Lake Hypolimnion, Wisconsin, USA - BchlTB.Aug13.5000.01.D3 | ecosystem: Environmental > Aquatic > Freshwater > Lake > Hypolimnion/Profundal zone | place...
GAGGAGAGGGCTGCTCGGGTTGCGATGTCAAAGGGAGGTCGGGGTGCCGGCAGCTGCCCCTTCTCCAGCTCCTGGTTCTCCGCCACATAGATCTTGGTGATGATCTGGCCGGCCGCCACAACGCGATCGTGGATCTCCGACATGAGAGTGTTGATCTTCTCCAGGTCGAAGTAGAGATCGAGCAGCATGGCTTCTTCGGTGACAGCAGGGATGGTAGGTTCGTTCATGGGCCGAGCATGCCCCTCACCCTGGATCGAGCCAAAGCCTTCTCCTCTACTGCCACAATTCTGGCCTGGACTTATGCGGAAGGATCGTCAGCTCCTGTGTAGACGATGCCCAAGTCATAGGAACGCCCACGGCTGGCAGAAACCCTGTTGTCAGAGAACACATCGACCGTCGTACCGTTCCGAAACTCGGCTCGGTTCCACGGCCTTGTGCTCACCCTCGCTGGGTTCGTCTCATTGAGGATGAAACACTCGAAGAGATGGTTGAAGAAGAGATCGTCAAGAACGGTCTCTCAGTCACGCAGATTGCAGTGAAGTACGACGTGAGCCGGGACACCATCGAGCGTCGCCTGAAGCAGGTGTCTCCTACCACCAAGTCGAAGAAGATGGGGATCAAGAAGGCTGCGTCCATATCGGACGGCCAGGCTAACAAGATCGCACGACAGGACAGCCTGTATGCGCGCGCCGTCCTGTCAGAGCGCACCCGCAAGGCTAACTGGAACACCACCAAGGATCAGTGCATCGAGGACCTGCGGAAGGTCCAGAAGGACCATCCGGACTCCTTCATCTCCCGCAACTTCTACCGGGTTCACGGCAATTACAGCGACTCGACCTGGAACCAGCACTTTGGAACGTTTCATCAGTTCAAGCGCAGCGCCGGCCTCGAACTCTCCCGTTCGCAGCACCATCTCGAGAAGAAGATTGCACGTCATGCCCATCTGGACGTGTATCGCAAGTTCTTCACCGAAGAGGTCGCCCCGTGGGTCGGCAAGTACGAGAAGAGGCACAGCAACGGCCGCATCAAGACTGTGCTAGTCGGTTCTGACTTCCATGACATCGAGGTGGACCAATTCGTTCTGTCGGTGTTCATTGACACCGCCAAGCGGGTCCAGCCGGACATCATCGTCTTCAATGGCGATACCTATGACGAGTACGAGTTCTCCCGATTTGACCAGGATCCACGGCAGGTCAACATCAAGGCGCGCTACGACTTCGTGCGCGACAACATCTTCAAGCCACTGCGCAAGGTCTGCCCGAAGGCGCAGATGGACTTCATCATCGGCAACCATGAACAGCGCATTCTGAAGCTGCTCGCCGATCGCTCGCCCGCCATGAAGGTCTTGGTCGACCTGATGGGCATTACGTTCTCCCAGCTCCTCGGTCTCGACGAGTTCCAGATCAACCTGGTCAGCAAGTCCGACTTCGCCGCCTACAACTCGAAGGAAATGCACGAAGAGGTCAAGAAGAACTACAAGATCTATTTCAAATCGGTAGTGCTGCACCACTTTGGCGATGACGGTTTTGCCATGTCCTCGGTAGGTGGCCATACTCACAAACCGAAGTTGACGGTACAGGTGAATGAAGTAATGGGTCCGATCTTCCAGCTCACGACGGGCTCGATCTGCAAGATCGACGCGGAGTACGTTCCTGGTAAGGCCAACTATCAGAATTCCTTCGTCCTGCTCCATATTGACACCTGGGAGCGCAGTGTTGTCCCGGAACACATAATGTTCGGCAAGAAGTTCTGTATCGTTGGTGGTAAGTATTATTTTCGACCGGAATGCGAAGAGGAAGAACAACTTGCCGCGTAGCGATAGTTTGATTCAGGAAAGACGCGCTTTAGGCCTCTGTCCTTGTGGAAACCAACCCAAAGCAGATGGTAAGACCTGCCAGCGGTGTTTGGATAAGACACGCCGGTGGGCAGACAAGCCAGAAGTCAAAACGAGAACGAATAAGCTGGCGCTGAAGCGGTATCACAAGAACAAGGCAACGATATCAGTCAAAATCAACTGCTCTCGTTTAGAAGTTAGAAAGAAGGTCATCCTTCACTACGGAGGCCGTTGTGCTTGTTGTGGTGAGGACGGTCTCCAGTTTCTGACGATGGACCACAAACACGGCGACGGCGCCAAACGAAGAAAAATAGGTGAGCCTGTATCTGGATATGGTTTATGTCTGTGGATCATTCGCAACAACTACCCAGAAGACATGCAGGTTCTTTGCTTCAACTGCAACATGGCTAAGAGAACCGGCATCGCCTGTCCACACCAGTCAGGAACCGTAATCCACCTAACCGTTCCGATAGCATAAGGCCTCGTCATGGAAGCAGCGTTCGATGTTCATATCCGCAAGAAGGACCTGGCCGCTTTCCGCCGCCGGGTCCTTTACCATTACCGCAAGAAACCGAAGCACGAGTACATGGAAGCGATCTTCATCCGGAAGGGTGTGGGCGAGTTCCACATCGAAAGCTTCCACAAGCTCCGCCTGACGAAGACTAGCCCGTACGTTGTGGAGTACAACGACGTCGAATACCAGGCGCTCAAGAACGAAGCGACCGCGGCCGGTCTCAGTGTGGGCTCGATCCACACGCATACGGTCTGTGACAGCGCCGCCAGTTACCACGACCATTGCAGCGGGGTGGAGTGCGGCGACACCCTGATGGGTATCTGCGCGGTCGAGGCGGAGAACGGCAAGTTGACGACCAAGCTCGATTTCTGGATTCCTCAGCTCCCCTGCAAAATCAACCAGATCACTGACTAACCGCGATCTGCCTATACTAGCAAGCACCAAAGGGCGAACCTCGCCCAAAGAGGATTCGATGAGCGTTTTCAACCAGGCGATCAATGGGTTTCGCTCGACCATGTCCCGAGCTGGCAAGTTCTACAACTCGACGAATGGTCTGAGGGGCCGCGCTGTCGCCAGCTATATGGCGCGCGCCGCCCGCGTAAACCCGCGGAGTATGGCGCCGATCGGCGTTGCCGCCGCGGTTGGTGCTGGAGGCGGAGCGGTCTTCAACAGCGACCACCGCGCGAAGGGCGCCATTGGTGGTGGAGTTCTTGCCGGCGGAGGCATGCTGGGCTACGGAGCCTACAACGTCTGGAACAAGATGACTCCCGCGATCCGGGGGCTTCTCCGGTAATTCATGGCATTTCCTGAGTCCATCGCTGGAAGCTTGACTGCCCGGCTGTGGGCTAACCCGCTAGCCGGCGCTTCCGTTACGTTTGGAGCGGGAGCGGGCCTGTTTGCAGGTGCCGACACCTTTCTGACCACGGAAGGCTCCGCCAGCCAGAAGGCCGATGCCGGCGCCACTTCCGCCCTAAAGTGGGGTGTGGGAAGCGCGGCAGTTCTCGGGGGCGGATTCCTTGCCGCTTCCACCGCGTCAGCCTTCCGTGCCGGCTACGACCGCTACCAGCCGAGCAACAAGCCGTTCTGGCACCCCGGCCGCTACCGCTCCGCCAGTGTCGAAGCAGACATCGGTTATGGTGCTGCCAACCTGAGCAAGGACGCGTCCCGTTTCTGGTCTCGCACGGTCGGGGCCTACGCCAAGGACGTCATCAAAGAGATCCGTACGCCTGGCGGTTGGAAGACCGCTCTGATGCGCCCCGGCGTATCCGGAGGTCTCGGAGCCATCGTCGGTGGATTCATCGGCAGCCAGGTCTCCGATGACAGCACCAAGGGCGCCGCGATCGGCGCCACCATGGGCGCCGGCGCGGGAATCGCACTCGGCCGGGCAGTGAAAGCCTCACAGGTGTGGTCAAAGCTGGGGCTGATCACTCGGACCGGCGGCATCCTTGCTCTCTCAGCAGCTGTCGGTGTGGCCATCAAGACTCTGTCCCCAAGCCAGCCTGAAGTTCTTGATCGCGCTGAACCTGAAGACAACAGCTACCGGTCGTCCGGCATTCAAGACCGGATGCGCCGGATCGGTGCCTCTGGCGACCTGGTGTTCGGCCTGCATAACTCGAGATAGACATGACCTGGATCACACCTGCGGAGACGCCCCCTACCTTCCCACGCCAGATCGCCAACTCCTACTGGAAGGGGATGCGGTTTGCTTCTGAGGGCGCGTACTGGGCCATGCCTCTGGTTGCCCTTGAAGCTGCAACGGCACAGCGCGGCGAGATGATTCCGACCATCGCCTCGCAGAGCATCAGCCTGGCCGCCCAACCCATGGCCGCTGGCATTGCATCCGCCGCCCTGACTGCTACCTTTGCCCTTCCGCCGGCCGCGGCCGCCATCGCCGCCACCGTCCTGGTGGGATTCGCCACCGCCGAGTTCGAACACAAGATGGTTCGAGGATTCACAGAACTCACACGCACGGGAGCCCGTGCCGACCGAGTCCGCTTCGGAGCGGGGTTTGTTGATACCCGATCCGCCCAACAAAGACGACAGCGCGCAGCCATTGAGCTTGCCGGGGCCATGCCTACCTCCAGACGGTGGCTGGGTCAAGAAGCCCTCTTTCTTCACAAATAACAGGAGATCCAAATGGGTCGTAGTCCCTTCAGCACACACCCCTCAATGGGCTTGCCGCCAACCTGGAAGGTTGGCGATATGGCGCCTTCATACTCGACCCCGGTCCCAGTGATCACAGCAGTGACTGCTCCAACGACCTCGGCCGCTTTCAATCCCCAGGCCAACTCGATCGTTCTCAACTTCCTGTTCTCTGACGGCGCGACATCATGCACCGCCGAGGTTCTGAACGACGACGGCACCGGCACGTTCAATCCCGTTGCGTCTTTCAATGACGTGAACCTATTCAACGAGAGCCAGTGCACTGTTGGCGAGTGGCCGACCGGCATTTCACTCGGCGGGCGTGCGATCAAGGTCGCCATCTCGAACATCGTGGGCACCGGAACCATCACGGTTGCAGTCCAGCGGCTCAACTAACAGGAGCATCCGTGCGTCCTCTCAATTCATCCGCAATGCGTGGTCTTTATCACAGCCAGGTGGCTGGCAGTATCGCCGGCCAGGCTGTTGCTTGGGATCGCGTGCACAACAAGAACAAGCGTAGCGGCTACGGCTTCTTCCATCGGATGGGCCGTCACCTTGGCTACAACATCGTCGGCGCGGCCGGAGGCACCATAGTCGGTGCCGCCGGATTCCTTGGCTATCACGCCCTCCGCCGGAGGTAACACCCAGCACCGCGCCCTGCGGTGCTCTTTCTCTTATGTCAACTGGCTTTGTGACTCTCCAGCAGCTGCTTACAGGCATGCCTGCCGAAGAGCAGAACTTCCTCAGAACCGTAATCAAGCGCGACTCGAATCCGGATGGCTCGGATAAGGGCATCGTGCGCCAGATGCAGAACGACATCTGCAGGAAGTGTCACGCCGAATACAAGGAGAAGTACCCGGGCCGGCCGTTCAACATTCGCTGCCACGGCATCAACGACGAGCAGCGATTCCTTCAGAAGCAAATCCAGATGGAGGAGCGCGGGACGCCGATGACTCTGGAGGAGATCCGGGACATCTACGATCCGGTCTACTGGGTCGAAAAGAACATTGTCGTCAAGGATGCCGCCGGCGATTATGTCCTGATCCCGCTGCGCTGGTTCCAGAAGGAAGCCCTCGCGTGTACCTCACCCCGCAAGGTAGACCGCTGGGCTCGTGGTCTGGGCAAGACTCAGACCGGAATCGGTGAAGAGCTGCACCTGGCGCTCACGCGCAAGAAGCTCGAGATCATGATCGTCTGCCCGCAGCAGACCCAGGCCGAAACGTGGTACACGGAGATCCTTGCGCAGCTGGACAACTCCCCTACTCTTGCTGGCGTCCTCGCTCAACAGAAGCAGTCTCCCTACTACCTCCTGCGCTTCAACAACGGCTCAATCATCAAGATCTTCACGGCTGGTTCAGGATCGGGCAAGAAGGGTGGCTCGATGCGCGGTCAGAACCCGCGCCGCATCCGCTTGGACGAGCAGGACTACCTGGCCGAGGACGACTACGACGCCATCATGCCGCTGTTGCGGCGCTTCAAAGACCTGACCTTCCACGGCTCGTCGACACCGACGGGTCTGCGCGGCATGTACTACAGCATGTGCCGGAAGTTCGATGAATACCGGGAGTTCTTCCACCCGATCACCGACCATCCAGAGTGGACGGAAGACCAGCGCGAGACCTACATGCTCGAGGCCAAGACCTTGGATCGTTTCATCCATGAGTTCCTGGCTGAGTTTGGAGATCCCGTCGCCGGCGTCTTCAAGTCCTTCTTCATCGACAAGTCTCTGATGTTCTACCGTCACGTTGAAAGCCGCTGGTCGCCTTCCAAGCGGTACGTGATGGGGGTGGATTGGAACGGTGGCGGCACAGGCACCCGGATCTACGTCGTCGAGTACGACACCGAGACTCGCAAGCGCCGTACTGTTGAACGCTCTGTCATTGATGATCCGAAGGCGACCGTCGCCAAGTCGATCAACGAGATCAAGCGCCTCAACAAGAAGTGGATGTGCAACTTCCTCTACTGCGACGCCGGATTCGGCTTTGCGCAGGATGAGCTCCTCCGGGCTGAAGGCGAAATGGCCGGCACGGCCGACCCGCAGACCAACAAACTCAAGGACTTCAAGGTCATCGACTTCGGTGGCACCTTGGAGTTCAACAAGCTGGTCCCCAACCGGAAGGTCGCCAACTCGAAGTACATCGACGAAGAGGAAAACGAGATCAAGCGTCGCACCAAGCCCTTCATGGTGGAAGGCGCCGTCATGGCATTCGAACAGGAGATGGTGGAGATCTCCGCCGAGGATGACCGGCTGCTCGAAGCCCAGCTCCGTGGCTACCGGGTGAAGACCTGGTCGACTCACGGAGTCCCCGCCAGCTACGAGACCGACGCTGAATCCGGTGACCACGATCTCGACGCCTTCATGTTGGCCATGCTTGGGATAGAGATCGAATACGGCCTGTTCCGCACCCAGGAAGCAGTTAGACGTTTGGCTCAGATCGTTCACGTGTCAGGCTGGGGTCTGGGGCCGTCCATGCCCGCTGTTATGCCCTCTTCCTTGCCGACTACACAGCCGGAAGAGGCCAAGAGTGAAATGGCGCGGCGGAGCGGCGTCCCGACCAGGACGCTTCCGCCGACCCAACAGGAGGGCAGGGTACTGCATAACGGCCGCGGCGCCATGATGGTGTCGCTGGGTGGGGGAGCCAGAAATCCCAGCCCCTCCGCCGGCCGCGTGCCTTCCCGTACCACCGGCTTCTCGCCTAGATCCGGCATGCCCGGTTCGCTCCCCGGTTTTGGAGCATCACCCTTCCAGTCCATTGGCCAGGGCATTCGATTCAACCGATAAATCATGAGCTCTGTCCAGACCAACATCAGCGCCGATTACCTCAGCTCGTTTGAGCGACCGATCGGGGTGTCGGTTATGTCGAAGCTCAGCAGCTGGCCTTTTCTGCAGCAGCTTGGATTCGCTGGAGCTCTGCCGCTCAACTCGGCCGCGTTCCATGGGCTGTCGGATTTCTATACCCAGATGTCGAAGTACTCCTCCACCCACTGGATCCTGAGAATCGCCTGGCAGGTGATTCAGATGATGGTGCCGAACAACGCCAGCGTCGCCTCCATGATGTACAACGACGCGAGCCTCGGCCAGGTTGGCAAGCAGTTCCAGCAGCTCCAGAACTTCGGTCAGGTCTTTGCCCTGTCTCCTTCAGAACTTCAGCAGCCATCCACCGTGGCGACTAAAGTCTCGGCTCTCGGATAAGCATGCGTTTTCTTCCCTGGACGTTTTCGCGCACCCCACCCCAGACGGTTCCATCCCCGGCGCCGGTGGTGGAGGTCGCCGCGGTCGCGCCAGCGACATCCTCGACAGGGTCATCGACGAACACTTCCCGTGCCACCTGCCTAATTAGCCAGTTCGGCGATCTGGCAGGCACAGCCCAATATCTGCAGAGCATCATCCTGAGCCTGACCAAGGGTCTCGGGGTGACGGTGAACACCAGTTCGAACCCGGACCTCGGCCGCGCACTCAGCTCGATCTACGGATCGGTCCCACCTGCCGTCTCCATCCAGATGTACTCGGCCCTGCTCGATGTGGAGTTCGGAGCCCAGCAAGTACTGCATGCAGCCGGACCTGATTCGTCGCTTCAGCCGAACCCATTCCAGCAGCAGGCTGTGGTTACCGTGAACAAGGCCGTCGAGTCGGCGCTTGCCGCTGCCGGCGACTTCAACACTCAGGCTCCTCTGATGCTGCGGAACCTGAAGACTCAGGCTGCGGTGTACACCCAGTGGCGGCAGCAGCTCCTCAGCTATCCGGCAGCCGGCACTCCGAGCACATCGACTTCGGCGAATGTGATCCAGGCGTCGACGGTTGATGTTGGTGACGACGTGAATGCAGCCCTGAGCGATCACGTTGCTGCAATGACCAGTACCTACGCCGCGGCGTTCACCATGCTGGCCGGCATCCCTCCGGTTAGCCAGGACATCGTCGGCATGGTTGCTACCTTCGCCGAACTATCGACGGCCGAGCTGGCCCAGATCCAGAGCCTGTTCAATCTGACCAAGAACACCAGCTGTGCCGAGAGCATGCAGGACTCGTCGACCGGGCTCACGTCCTGTGTTTTTGTCCAGATGCTGAGTGATGCGGCGGCAATGGTGTTCTCGCTCGACCGCATCAGCCAGATGGCGCTGGAGCCCTTGGGGTCCATGACCAACAGCCTGGGGAACGGGATGACCAGCGTTCAGAGCCAGGCGGGACCTTCCCTAGTCGGCGTCATCCGCCAGGTGTCTTCTACCGCGCGGCTATCCTCCGGCCCCCTGGCCGGCATGCTCACCTCCAATAGTGCCGCCGGATCGACTTCCGGCCCGTCTGGCATGACTCAGGGTATGCAGGACCTGTCGACCCTCCTCGACTGGAGTCTGCAGCAGGCGAACGGCAAGACCTCGAGTTCGCTGAACTCTTTCACGAAGCTGATGCGCAGGACGCAGTCCGACACTTCCAGCCAGGTTCAGATGCTCAGCACCATCAATAGTCTCGGCACCCTGGCCTCCCTGGCTGGCGCCTTCCTCACCCAGCAGCAGAGCTCCGGTGCCGCGGCCTCCACTTCGGTCACTCAGCTGGCCACAGTCGGTGCCATCCTGGCCGCGACTGTAACGGGAAACGGCACCACCTACACCGTGCAAAGCGGTGTGGTGACCGTCAACCCGCCCTATATCCCTCCCCCCACCCTGGCTGCCGCCGCAGTCCTCTCCAATGCCGGCGTACAGACAAGCCTCGCCGGGCTCAGCCAGCCCCTGTAACAGAACGGTCCCTCATGCCTACAAAGAAGCAACTGGAACAGCAAGTCGACCTTGCGGAACTCCGCCGGAACCGCCTCACCCTCTGGAAAGAAGGCAGGCTTGAGCTTCCAAAGGCGCGCGTCGTGACGCGCAAGATCGATGGCGTGGAACTTCGCCCCGTGGTCAAGGGATTGCACCGCAGCACGCTGTCTTCCGTTCAGCCGGAAAGCCGGCGATTTGTGCACCGTTCCATCCTGATGCAGGACCGGATCAAGGTTCCACAGTCTGTGGAGAACGGTTCCGGCGCCAACCCGGCCACCATCGCCAAGAAGGTTGATGACGCGAACCAAACCTACCGCCGGATGTGGGGCATCATTCAGCCCGAGTACAACCTGCTCGAGCCCTTCACGATTTACGACACCGAACCTTTTGTCCGCCAGGCCGTCAACCGCAAGCTCTCCCTGATGTTCCGCAACGGCTTCGAGGTCGTCGGCGACAAAGAGGAAGACGTCGAGTACATCGAACGCCGCCTGGAGACCATGGAATATGTGATGGAGAGGGAAACTCAGTCCTTCTTCACCCAGATCCTATTCAACCTTCTCCTGTGCTCGAACTGCTTCCTGCAGAAGATCCGCAAGACCGAGGCCACCTCGGTCAAGCAGAAGGAAGGCCGCAAGGAACCAGTTGCCGGCTACCGTTTGATCCCAGCGCACATGATCTTCCCTTACCTGGAAGACGGCATTCCTGCGAAGTGGCGCCGCTACTTCGACACCGGCGCCCCGTTCCAGGATCTCGACCTCGACGACGTCATCCACCTGAAGTGGGATGTGAAGCCGGGCCATCGCTACGGTACCCCGCGCCTGGTCGGCGTCAAGGACGACATCTTCGCTCTCCGCCGGCTGGAAGAGAATGTCGAGCTGCTGTTCATCAACCATCTCTTTCCTCTGTTCCACATCAAGGTTGGAACCGAGCAAGCACCCGCGACCTTTGATGAGAGCGGTGTCAGCGAGATCGAGCTGATCAAGTGGCAGATCGAGAACATGCCGAAGGAAGGCGTGTTCGTCACTGATGAGCGCGTGGAAGCCAAGGTCGTCGGCGCCGAAGGCAAGGGCCTCGACCCGAAGACCATGATCGAGCACTACAAGTCCCGCATCTTTATTGGGCTTGGCATGAGCGCGCTCGATATGGGCGACGGCAAGAATGCGAACCGCGCCACTGCCGACAATATCTCTCAGAACCTCAAGGACTCGATCAAGGCGGACATTGAGACCTTCGGCGGGTTGATCCGCCTGCTGGTCTTCAAGGAACTCTTCATGGAGGCGACCTACTCGGTCTCCGTCCAGAAGGCCGTCGCGCGCACCTGGATCCTCTTCCATGAGATCGACCTCGACAACAAGATCAAGTTCGAGAACCACGTCATCCAGCTGTTCCTCAACAACCTGGTCGATGAGGACGAAGCGCGCAAGCTGATCGGCAAGAAGGCATTCGAAGCTGCCCAGAGAAAGAAGCTGCACTTCGACCTGCATGTTGTTCGCTTGGTCAAGGAGACCGAGAAGGCCAAGGCCGCGTCCCAGATGCAGATCCTGGAGACGCAGCACGAGCAGATGAAGGAAGCTCTGCCACTGCAGACCGAGCACGCCGAGAAGCAGGCCAACACCGAGAAGGGCCTGCTGCAGGCGAAGGCGAAGCACTCCGAGGTCACATCGGCCCACAAGGTCGCTGTGCTGGAGGCAAAGACCGCGCACCTGAAGGCCGGCGGCGGCCGCCCGCAATCCGCTACATCGAAGAAGAGCTCACCCGCGGCAAAGTCCGTGCAGAACAAGACGACCCCAACGAACCAGCATGGGTCCAACCTCGGTCCGACCAAGGCAAAGAGCGGTCTCGAAGGGCGCGCAGCGGAATTCACTGATGCCCTGACATCCCTCGTTGGGGATCTCCGCGGCCGCGACGGAGCCGTATCGATCACCCGGTGGAAGAAGCAGTCGGCAAAGCTGATTGACAGCATTGCAGACCGGATTCTGAGTGAATCCGTTGAGGGAGATGTGAATTCCTATACTAGTCAGGATCGAACAGGGGTTGACCACTTGAAAACCTTGGTGGCCACCACATACGACCCCGAGTTGATCTCTGTGCTCGTCCAGTCTGGACTGAGCCTGAAGGACCAAAATGTCCAGCCCGAACCAGACGAATATCTCGCGTTTTCAGGCGCCGTTCCAGATTCGCAGGACGCCGATCGCCCAAGCGCAGGACTTGAAGCCACAGACTAACGCGCGCGTCACCCCCATCCCGACGCGGTTTGAAGGTCAAGTGCCCATCGCCGTCCCCGGCGTAGGAACCGTAGTCAACAAGTAAATCAAAGAGGAAGCATGGCCTGGATCCAGATGCGTGACTTCTGGACCTTCCGACCGACGGAAGTCCAGGAGAACAAGAGGCATCTTTTTGAATGCCGCGACTCCAAGTCCGACACCGGACACAGTCTGCTGGTTCATGTAGCAGCTTCCCACTCCGGCATTGTCAACGGCAACCGGCGCTTCTACCGGCCCGACAAAATGCAGGAAAGCGTCCACACCTGGCTCCCACAGAAGGCCTCGGACGGAACAGTTTTGAGGACAGCCCGGCCGGTTCTGATCAGCCACGATGAAAAGGGCGACGTCCTCGGTCGTGTACTCGAAGCCAAGTACATCGATGAGAGCTGGAAGTACGCAACGGATTTTCCTGTCGTCAAGGATTTCCTGTTCTACCAGCGGGACGGCCGCAAGCGGCACGATCTCTACCGGTCAGTGGACTGGATCGTCGACAACCTGGTTGACCTCGATGAGTACACCGGCCTTGGGTACACCGATCTGGGCCTCCGGATCACGAACCCTGAAGCCATTCGCAAGGTGCTGGCTGATGAGTACCTGACAGTTTCCATCGGTTTCAAAACCGATGCTGCTGTTTGCTCACTGTGCCACACCGACTGGGCGAAAGACGGTAAGTGCGGACACAAGCTTGGCGAGATTGAAGACGGCAGGCACATGTTCCTCATCGCCGGAGCAATGGTGAACGAGGAACTCAGCTTCATCAACTTCGCCGCCGATCCATTTGCCACAACGCTCAGCAAGAAGGTTTTGACCGACAGCCTGGAGAAGGCATTCTTCCTGGGCCTCCCAATCAACGAGCAGAACACTTTTGCTGCTAACGGACTGCAGCTCACGGACGGCTTGATCTTTGAAGCCGATCTACAAGCAGCCGAGGAACCAATGTTCGATCTACAAGCAGCCGAGGAATCGATAGACGTGGATACAGCGATCACACAGCTCGACCTCAGTGCCGTAACCGCCGAGCTGAAGTCCAAGGATCTGACACGGAGCCGGGCGTATACGCTCAAGGATTCCCTGGCAGCTTGGACACCTGAATCCGACGAAGACAAGTCAAAGAAGCGCAGCCTGGTTTCGACCGTCAACGCGAAGATCCGCGTGAACAAGTGGGACAAGGTTGAGGATGCGCAGGCCGCTTCAGAGTCAGCTGTAGCCGAAGAGCTCAACACGCTGATGGAAGATGCCAAGAAGAGTGTCGAACCTGGCCCTTCCGGGCAATCCAAAGGTGTGTCGAAGAAGTCGGCCGAGAAGGCCAAAGAGTTCCAGCAGAAGGAAATCGCCTCCAAGCCCGAGCACAAGGAAGACGACGACGAGTGCGAGTGCGCCGAGTGCGAAGCTGATCGTGCGAAGTCTCTGAAGAAGAAGGATTCCGTCGAGGAAGGCACGACCTGCGACCTCGAAGGCGGTTGCGACTGGACAGATTGGGTTGCAGCAGACCAAGCGGAAGCTGATTACTTCGCCGACGCCGATGGCCTCTACGCCGAGATGGAACTGGAGATGGACGGAGCCGTCAAGGACGGCCTGCTTCCCCAGGATCTGATCACAGACGCCAAGCTCTCCAGCGAGAAGCGCAACAAGCTCTCGAAGGGGTCTTTCTGTGGACCGAACCGCAGCTTCCCTGTTCCTGACTGCGCGCACGTTACCGCGGCGCGCCGGCTGATCGGCCGCGCAAAGATCTCCGACGGCACCAAGTCCAAGATCCTCGCCTGCGTCGACGGCAAGTCCAAGACCCTGAAGTGCGAGGTTCCTGCCAAGAAGGCAACTGACGGCGCGGCTACCATCGCCGCCACGGACAGCGCCGCGCGCGAAGTCCGCGCCGCGAAGTTCGTCGATTCCGTCAAGCTGAAGGACGCTGCCGAGAAGAAGGAAGTTCCGCCGGAACAGCGCAGCCGCCTGGTCGACATTATCAAGGAGCTCGACAAGAGCTACGATGCCCTCCCGAAGGATGCCCCGTACAGCTACGACGTTCGCTGGATACTGCGTTCCGCAGTCCGCGCGGTCCTGACTGACTGGGATGCCGACGACGAAGTTACCTGGGCGCTTCAGCGGCTCGCCGGCAACAAGGATCACGTTGTCCTGACCCGCGCCGAGGTTGACGAGAAGGATGAGACCATCAACGGCCTCATGTCCGAGAAGGACGCCCTCGCCACCGAGGTTACAGCCCTCAAGGACTCCCGCAACCTGATGCTGGCTTCTACCAAGAAGTCCCTCGCACAGCAGATCGTCATGAGCAACGTGCTCAAGGGCCAGGACGGTTACAAGGACCTGAGCCAAGAGCAGATCTCAGAGAAGATCGACACCCTTTCCAAGCGCCACATCACGAGTCTTCGTGACTCAGTATCGGACATATTGTCCGGTCTGAAGTGGACAGACTCTCAAACTGCTGCACCAAAGCCCGCCGAGGCCACCGGAGCAGTCGATGACAAAACGCAGATCTCGGAGACGGCACCCGTTGGAGAACGCCTGAAGGACGGTGCCCAGGCAGAGGCTGACGAAGCCCATGAACGCTTCCTGACCAAGCTCCGTTTCATGAGCCCGCTCGAACAGATGCGGCTTCTCGGACAGATCAAGTTCGACTCTGCACAGACCAAGTAAGTAAAGGAAACCACCATGATTGACGTAAATGGCCAGTACTACGGCCAGTTGTATGGACAGGACCGTATCGGTCAAACCACGCCCGACCTTGAGTCGTCCGAATGGCTGCGGCCGTGGCTGCCCATCGCCTACCCGGCGCCCTACCTCCCGACCCTTCGTCAGGACCAGGGACACCCGAAGTTGGCTTCCATCGTGATCGGCGCGCACCAGATCGTCGGTCAGGACAAGAACGGCGGCCTCGTGCCGGCGGGTCTCTTCTGCGGAGCTCAGCCCAACGGTTCGACCAAGTCTGTGACCTCGGTTACCATTGCGAGCGACGTGGCCACCCTGGCTGTAGACCACGCATGGGCGCTCGGCGAGACTGTGAACTTCGCCGGCTTCACCGGCGGGGACGCCGCTCTCAACGGCGCTAAGGTTCTGACTGCAGTAACCCCGGGTGTCTCTGCCTCCTTCGTCACGACCCTGGCAGACGCAACTACAGCGGCGGTGACCGGCGTGACCGGTGTTTCGGCTCTCGGTGGTCAGTACTGCGTCCTTGTCTATGGTCCGGGCGACGTCAAGTTCGCTTTCAATGCTCAGACCTCCGCACGCGTTTCGGCTGCAGGCCAGTACGCAGTTCTCGCTGCACCGGCAGACGGCGCCGCCGGCAACCGGGTAACGCTGCCCAGCGGTCAGGTCATTACCATCCAGGCTGCTGACCTTGCTTTCGCTCTGACTTGCGATTTGTTCGCAACAGGCAAGGCTCTTCCGATTGGTTGCGCTGTCCGCAACGTGTACCAGTACATCGGTGGCGTTCTGGTTGGCACGAACCTCTCGGCATCCAGCTCGGCGACCGGCATCAACTACGTCCTCGACGGTGTGGTTCCGATCAACTTCACGGTCATGAACTACATGCACGAGATGGGCACCGCCATCCAGACGCAGTTTGCCCTCAAGCTGCCGTGGATCGGTGCAACCCCGACGACCCTGCAGACGCTCGCCAACGGCGACGGCATCACGGGCTACGTCCAGGGAATCGGCCGTTCGTTCACCCACTTCACCGGCACGCGCGGCGCGGGCGCAGGCAACTTCTCCTTCGGTACTCCGGTTGTGGCCAGCGTTGCTGCCAACGGCTCCGATGCGGGCAACTTCGCTCCGTACAACCCGGCTGTCAACAACCCGGGCGAGATCATCGGGCGCGTGATCGGGATCCAGAACCCGAACCCGGTTGGCTTCCTGAACCGCGTACGCACCCAGTTCGACCGGCCGATGGTCGGTCCGATGGTGGACCCGAACCCAGCGGCAATCCGTATGGGCGGTTCTGCAACCCGCGGTCTCCCGTACCACATCTCGGTCACGACTGACGCGGTCTTCGTGTACGCCGTTGACCAGAGCAAGACGCTGCGCCCTGAGTACTCCACCCAGGTTCTCGTTCGCGTCAACCTCTAACCCACCAGGACCATCACGAATGGTGCAGACGATCATAACCAGCGGCAAGGCCGTGCTCATCAACGGCGGCCTCCGCTGCAACAATCCCCGGGAAGCTGACCCGACTAAGAAGTGTGGTCGGCAACTCGTGAGGACGAACTCGGCCGGCCAGATCGCTGGCGACTTCCTTTGCCCTCGCTGCGGTAACCACATTGAAGTCACGGTCGCCAGACCCTAGTCGGCTTCGATTCATCACCCAACTCAACTCTCTGTCCGCACCAGGACTGAATTGCCTTCAGGAGGCATGCACTCATGCGTAACACCCCTTCTTACGAGATGTCAGACGCCGACGTTTCGAATCTGGCTCGCCTCGATTCCATCTTTCGGACCAATGGGTACGACCCAGATAAAAAGCAGCGCGTCACGATGAAGGACGCCATGGACGTGCAGAACGCTGCGTTCCTCATTCCTCGCGTCATGACCCAGATGGTGCAGGAAGGCATCGAGCCCCTGCTCATCGGCACCCACCTCCTGCAGCGCATCGAGTATGAGCAGGGCATGATGACGGTGTTCCCGGCCATCGAGCCTCTGCGTGCAGAGGAAGTTGCCGACGGCGCGGACGTTCCGTTCGTCAACATCAACATCGGTGGGGCGCAGAGCTTCGGCGTGACCGTCAAGCGGCACGGCCTCGGCCTCAAGATTCACGAGCGCTTCGTGAAGGAGAACAGCTATCCGTGGATCAACTACTGGCTGCGGCTGGCTGGCAACGCGCTTGCGCGTCACAAGGAAGAGTACATCTTCTCCTTCATCTCGCAGCTGGGCACGGTTGTCTATGACAACAACCCGGCAGCCCGTTTGACCAGCGCGCTGGTCCAGCCGATCAAAGGCCCCACGACCGGTCGTAACTACAAGGGCGTGTACAACGGCTCCATGACGCTGGACGACATCTTTGACATGTACGCCCAGGTTATGGCCCAAGGTTTCATCCCGGACACGCTGCTTGTGCATCCGATGACCTGGCTGATGTGGGTCAAGGACCCTGTGCTCCGTGAGTTCGCGATCCAGGCTGGCGGCGGTTCCTTCTTCGCCAACTGGAGTGGCAACCCGGCATCGCTCGGCAACAAGTTCTACAACTTCCAGGGACTTGGTCTCGGCCAGGGTCAGGAAGGCAAGTACCAGAATGGCCAGCTCACCGGCGGCCAGACTTCGCACCCTGCCGGCCTGCCGCAGCGCCAGGACTCTGCCTTCCAGCTGCCGAACTACCTCGGCCTGCCGTTCCGCATCCTGGTCTCCCCGTTCGTCAACTTCGACCCGATCAACCGCGTCACCGACATTCTCATGTTCGAGTCGCGCAACCTCGGCGCTTTGATCGTTGGCGAGGACGCACATGTGAAGGACTGGACCGATCAGCGGTACGGCCTGAACTACATGGCGATCGAAGAGACCTACGGCTTCGGTATCCTGCACGAGGCACAGGCAGTCGCAGTCGCCAAGAACGTGAAGGTTCGCCCGAACGAGTTCGTTCTGCCGGCACGCTCGGTGTTCAACCTGTCGGATGCTTCCAGCACCTTCCAGGACATCATGGACCCGACGCTCAAGGCATTCGATGCGACATCTCCGCTCGACGTCAACTCGGCAACCTAACCACAACCTGCACCATGGAAGTGCTACCGAAGGGCGGCGGCGGATTACACGCTGCCGCCCTTCCTGATTTAGGTGCTGTCTTTGGATCGAGCCTGGTAATGCCGGACTCTGGATTCAGAGGTCTCTATGTCCAGTCTCATCGTGTTGCCGGAGAGCGCTCCGGTCGCGGAAGAACCGCTTGCTGGCAAGGTATTGATGCTCAACACCGCCGTCCGGCCCCGCTTTCAGTGCTACGGCTTCTGCGTCACTCGCAACTCCCCCATTCAAACCGTTCCTGCATTCGCCATGGAAGCGCCTCTGCGTAAGGCACTTGCAGAAAAGGTGTTGATGGATGTCACTGGCACCGGCGCCGCCGCCGGATCCCACGCCAAGATCATCGCGGACATCGACAAAGCCGTGAAGGCTCAGACAATGAGCCTGGTCCAAGAAGGCGAGGAGATCGGTCCTCCAGTTCTCATGGGGACCGACGCCAAGGGCAACTCCTACGTGATCACGCCCAAAGACGACGAGGATTACCAGCGCATGTTGGAAGAGATTCGGACTACCGGATCGCTTCGCATCGAGAAACCGAAGGCCAAGGCAGCAGCGCTCTCCGCAACAGGCCTGACTTCTATCTACGAAGAGGATTTGCCAGATCCTCCATCTCCTGGAGAGTAAATGCCAGCACCTAGCATCCTCAGTTCCTCACCTGCATCGGGTACCCTCGATGTGGTCCTTGGCACTGTGATCAAGGTCGGCTTCAGCGTAGTGATGGATACCACCACCATCACCAGCTCCACGTTCTCTCTCACAGGACCTGGCCAGACCGGCATTGTCGGTCCCGACGAGATGATCGCCAAGGATCCGCGGGTCAAGACCGGCCGTGAGTACATCCCAGGCGCCTTCACCTTCTCCACCGACACCAACGGGAACACGGTGGTCACTTTCACCCCGCGCCGCCCGCTCCGCCCCAACGTCACCTACACCGTTCTGATCGTAGGTACTTCCCAGCTCAGCAGCGACGCCGTCAAGGGTGCGGATGGAACCACCCTCGATTTCAACTACGAGTGGTCCTTCACCACAGGCGATCTGAACCTCAAGACACCGCCGGCATCGTCCCCGCTGCCGTCCCTATCGATCCCTCTCGACCCCTCTCAAGTCAAGATTCAGCAGCGGCTGTGGGCCGTTGGCAACGACCTCTCCCAAGAGATCGACATCATCTTCCCGGGGCCGATTGATACGACCTCGGTAACCCCGGAACAGATTCTTCTTTCCCTCGAGCCCATCCTGAACGACCCGTTCGTTTCGGTTCCAAGCGGCCTCACTCCCACCGTAACCATCGAGGGCAACAAGATCACTGTGCTGATTGCAGGTTGGTCCCTCGACTAGAAAGCGAGGCCCACTGTGGCAGATCTCAACAAGGCCATCCTTTATGTCTTCCGCAACGAAGATCGCAAGATGACTGGGGCAGTTACAACCGATCGCGGTGGAAAGACCCGGTTCGGTGTAGCTCAGAAGTTTCATCCGGATATGGACCCGTCGTTCTATACGTGTCCGGCCTGGGAGGCTCTGGCGCAAGCGCAGCAGCTCTACAAGAACGTCTACTGTTTGCCACTTCTGATCGGCAAGATCACCTTTCAGCCGATCGCCAACAAGCTACTCGACATCGGCGTCAACTGTGGCGTCGACGTCGCAACCAGGATGGCACAAACCGGCGTAACCAACCTCGGTGTTCCAGTAGCGATCGATGAACATATGGGACCTGCCACCGTCGCCGCGGTCAACAAAGTGGACGCCACCAAACTGATGAGTCAGCTGATCGTTCAGTCCCAGGATCACTACCGTCAGGTAGCTGCCGATCTGAAGGCTTCACCTGACGAAATTGCGAGTTGGCTCACGAGGGCCAGCAAGCCAGGAGTGTAACTCATGTCTACGATCTCTCAAGAAGCCGCAAGCGCTCAGAAGGACGCAATTGCTGCGGCCAGCGAAGCAACCTCTTTCTTCAACTCGCCGGCGTTTCACAACCACATCAGGACCTGGACCTTCGTGATCCTGGCCATTTTCCTGATGGGGTTCTTGTACGTCCACGAGTCCAACGCCAACGCCGCCAAGAACGCCCTGGCCGATCAGATCACGAAGCAGGGTGAAACTCAGCAAGCCAACATCGACAAGCAGATCTCCGCGCTTCACGATGACACCAAAGCGCAGGTCCAGCAGCTGCAGGTACAGATCACGCAGGTGCAGACTGTCGCCCAGGCCATCGCCTCCATCAAGTCCAACATTCCTCCGGTGACGATCACGCCAATCGTGACCCAGCCGGCAACCGCCACCACTCCGGCAGTAACCACGGCACCGCAGCAGGCAACCGGTACGACGCCTGTCGCAACCATCGACGGCACTGACCTCAAGACACTGGCTGACAATGAACTGGCCTGTAAGCAGCAGACGGTCGAACTGACCAGCTGCCAGCAAGAGATCACGCTCGACCAGCAGAAGAATCAAGCGCTCACGACGGAGGTCACTGGCCTCCAGAAGATCAAACTCGAACCAGCCTGGAAGAAGACTTTGAAGACCATCGGTCAGGTCGCTCTGGGCATCGTCATAGGAAGGGCGAAACTATAAATGAACATCCTCACCAGCATCAAGCAGAAGCTCCCCGCGCTCAAGGCTGATTTCAGCCGGGCAGAAACCTACGTCAAGACCCTTGTTGTAGCCTCCGTCTCTGGCGCCGCCGCCGACGTCGTCAAGGTCCTTTCCACGGCCGACCGTGACACCATCCTGTTCACCCAGGCCGGTCTCGTGGTTCTGAAGCACACCTTCCTGTATGGCGCCGCTGTATCTCTGATCGGCCTGTTCACGAAGTCTCCCCTGTTGAGCACACTGGGCGCTCCCGCGGCGCCCGCTGCAGCCCCGACAGAGGCTGCCAAGTAACCAATCATGACCTACCCCGGTGACATCAAGAACCTAGTCCTATCGATTACTCGAGCGGACGGAACAGCACCCGTGACCACGGTCAACCCCGTGGTCACGGTGGTGCGTCTCGTCGACGGGGTCGTCATCATCAATTCGCAGGCGATGACGATGCTGGCCGGCTCACAAGCTGTCTGGTACTACGCCTGGAACACGACTGGCGCTTTGAACGGCGACTACGTGACCATCGTGTCTTACGCATCGGACGGACTGACGATCAGCGGACGCATGCTTGAGACCATCACCATCGGTGACAGCCGGATCACTGGAACGGTCGCGCTCGACGCAACCGTCGCCAAGGATGCCACTGTGGCCAAGGACGCAACCGTTGCGCACTTCACAGACCTTGCAACGGTGGATCCGGACAACTCCACTTCAGTGCAGGCGATCCTGGCGAAGACAAACAATCTGCCACCCGACCCTGCGAGTTTGACCGTGCTGAATGCAGTCGGATCGAATGTTCAGGATCTCCACGACTTCAATGGAGGCACCTGGACGATCGACAAGACACAGAATCCGCAGGTGTTGACAATACTCAGGCCATCTGGCGCCGTACTGCTCAAGTTCCAGTTGACGGATAGCAGCTCGGCTACAGCTCGCACGCCGACTTCCTAAGAGGGTCTGGCTATACTAGCCAGTCTTTAGAAGCACCGGTCCACTCGCGCACTGTTGAGTGTTGGAGCGTGCTCACTTTCAGAGTTGTAAGGATGGATCAATGAGCGGTGCTCCACAAGACATCTATCAGTGGCTGTCTGCAGTCTCAGTTGTTGTTGCAGGCTACGCTATCAGGCATGCTGTTGGGTTGTCCGGCCGGTTCCTGAAGCTGGAGACCCGGTACAACGAGAAGATCAAGGAAGTCGATGCGATCGCTGCCCAGCAGAAGACCGACGGTACCTTGATCGCCGTGCACACAAAGCAGCTCGAGGCCCTCGCGTCGATCAACGAGAAGTTGGATGCGCTGCCACGTCGTGAAGAGATCGATCACCGGTTCTCCGGAATTGAATTGGCTTTGCAAAAGCAATCCAGGTAGGTAATGAATCCATGACGCATTTGATTGAGTGGCAGTCTGCCGCTCTTCCCCTGTCCTTGATCGCAACCGCTATCAGCGTGGTATCGCTCATCTATTCACGCGTCCTTGGACGCAAGATCGAGAAGCTGGTGGAGAAGATTAGCGCACTATAAGCGTGTTCTTGCTCAGGACGGTCCGCCACGTTGATCTCCGATCTCGATTGTGGTGACATCCCGCACGACGCCGCCACTCGTGCGGCCTTTCTTGTCTTATGAGCCAAAACACAGACCTCGCGCTTTATTACACCCGCGATCAGATCGATACGAAGCTGGCGGGCCTAACAGGTCCCACCGGTTCTAGCGGATCTGGCGTTACCGGGCCAACCGGCCCGACCGGACCAGCCTCCTCAGTGCCCGGACCTACCGGACCCACCGGGCCAGCCGGACCAACAGGTCCGGGAGGCTCCGGCGGCGGCACCACCGGTCTGGTCGATTACGACGGAGGCAATGCCTCTTCGTCTTCCAGCTTCTTTCCTCTCCATCTTGATATGGGATCCGCTTCGTGAGTGTAAACGCTTGCTTTCAATTCCGTAGAGACACCGCCGCCAACTGGACGAGCGTCAACCCCGTGCTTGCTTCCGGGGAGATGGGTCTTGAGACCGACACCGACAAAGTGAAGTTCGGCGACGGTGTGACGGCCTGGACCGGTCTAGGTTATGTCCTGCCTGGCCCGATCGGACCCACTGGCGCAGCCTCCACCGTTCCTGGTCCAACAGGACCTACCGGAGCAACAGGTGGGACCGGTGAAACTGGGATTCAAGGGCCAACAGGCGCAACTGGAACTACCGGAACGGCCGCGACCATCACAGCAGGCTCAGCCACCGCGCTAGCCAACGGCTCGGCACCAACAGTCTCGAACAGCGGCACGAGCGCTGCCGCCGTCTTCAACTTCGGCATTCCGACAGGTGCCACGGGAGCTACCGGGGCAACCGGTGCAGCGAGCACTGTTGTTGGACCAACCGGACCAACCGGAGCCACAGGAGCTGCCAGCACTGTCGTAGGTCCAACTGGCCCAACAGGGGCTACTGGAGCGGCAAGTACAGTTGTGGGCCCAACAGGACCGACCGGAGCCACAGGCACGGCCGGCACTACGGGCGCCACTGGTGCTACCGGACCAACCGGAGCTGCAAGCACTGTAGCCGGCCCTACCGGTCCCACCGGCACTACTGGAGCAACCGGCGCAACAGGTGCGATTTCAAATCCAATGACGACCTCTGGCGACATGATCACCGGAGGAGCCTCTGGAACTCCGCAACGGCTCGGCATTGGAACAACGGGCCAGGTTCAAACAGTTGTCGCGGGCGCTCCTGCCTGGGTCAGCCCGAACCAGGGTGGCAGTGTCGTTACCTGCAATCGTCTCCCCGCCGCTTCGCGCGTTATTGGCACGGTCTACCACAACACTTCATCTTGCCCACTCATTGTGATGATGACGGACGGGGCCAACGGAGCTTCGACCGTTGCCTTCACCGATTCCACCACCACACCCACGACCCAGGTGTACTCCTACCTGGCCCTGGGCGGAGGCAATGCCAACCCGTGCGTGTTCCTGGTCATGCCGGGCAACTATTACAAGGTCACCGGCACCAGCACCGGGCAGTGGGTTGAGTACACCTTCAACACGGGATCATTCACCGCCAGCGGTGACCTAGTAGGCACCAACACCCTGAGCTCGAACTATCAGAACACAGGCTCTGGATTCCGAATCGTCGAAGTCGTCGTCTCCGGGCAGAGTGCTGGTGGAACCATCTCGGTTTTCTGCGATACGACTACGACGCCGTCAACGCAGATATTCGAGCAGACCTCAGGGGCCACGGCGTCCAACTCCGTCTTCTTCATGGTCCCGCAGAGCTACTACTACAAGGTCACGGCCAGCGCTGGAACCTTGGCACACTGGAACGAATACACCAGCAACATCCCGGCCACAATCTCCGCCAACTTGCTCACCGCGTTCTACCCTACCCGAGCCATGGATGAGACGTCGGCAGCGCCATCGGTTACCTGGAACAACCTCAACAACACGGGAAAGCTCCGGTTCACGGCGATCACCTACAATGACGGCAACACGGGAACCCTCCATATCGCGGTGGATGAGAACTGTCCGCCCAGGTACACTCCCTGGCAACACTCGCAATCAGGCAGCGACATCCGTGGAGGATGCGCTTTCCAGATGCCGATGGAGTTCCTTGCTGCATGGCAGGACTCGGGCACCGTGACAGGCAGCACCTGGTTTGAATACTCGATCGGCTAAGCCGCCTTCTGGATTAGGTCCTTCAGTATCTTGATCCACGGCTGCATCCAAGGCACGTCGCGCGAATTGATATCCATCTTCACCACAATCCGGTCCGCAAGCGCTATCTTGCCGACTTGACACGCCGCGAAGGCGAACTCATAAGGCATCAGGTGGTTGTAGATGGTCGCATTGATGAAGAGCCGGTCCTTCGGATACGGGAAGTCATGTCCCCAGATTGACGCGAACAAGAACGCCATCTGGTAATTGCCAAGCTCACGGTAGTGGCAGACGACCTCATAGATGGGCTCGATTCTGGCCGGGCGGTAAGCATACGCCTTGAGGAACAGAGGCAGGACCTTCTGATCCCAGTCCTCTTTCAGCAGCATCGCCATCCGGGCCTGCTGATACATGGCGTACCAGCGCTCCTCGTCGAAGCCTTCGAGCTTTGCCCGCCGCGCATACCAGTAGAAAGCTTCGCTATATCGGTTGAGGTCCTTGTACGACTGGGCGAGGTAGAAGAGATCCCGCGGGTTCTCCGGGTCAGCCAACACCGATTTGGTCAGCAGGCAGACATCACGCTCGAACTTGTCAGTCCGCATCCCCCCGTCACAGAAGTGGGTCAGGCTGATCTCCGGGATCAGCTCATATATCGAGGCCGTTGGTGACGAAATGTACTCGTGGGTGACCCCGGTGTAGACCCACTCGTGCTTCGATGACACCAACATGGTCTGCGTGTAGTCAAGCGCGCCTTCGTAACGAAGATCGTAGGCATCCGCGGTCAGCTTTTCCTTGAAGGGAGCATGAACATTCAAGACCATGTCGGCATCAAGGATCAGGGTGTAATCAGCCTTCGGCCGAGCGAGCCGTACAGCGAGCGCGCGGTTGGCCCCAAAGTTTATCCAGGGGATCTCATGCAGATCCCCAGGCAAGTCGCCCAGGATATCCCGCACGATTTCTTGAGTACCATCTGTCGACCCAGTATCGCAAACGATCCAAGAATCGATCCAGGGCTTCGCGGACTCTAAGGCACGGCGGATCACAGCATTTTCGTTCTTCACCATCATCGCCAGGCAAATGGTTGGGTTCATACGGCCATCATGGCATTGGCGATAGAGGTCACCAAAGGCTAAACCCAGATGGCAACATCAGGTCAAACACGGTTGATTCAGTTCTGGATCGCTGACGTCAACAGCGTACCTATTACCACCTGCACCCTCGCCAGTTTCGCCATTACTTTCACGCGCAACGGGGTGACCTGCACCGATCCGTTGACCCTGGTGAACAACGGCGGTGGCAGCTACTGCCTCGAGTACACCCCGTCGGCCGCCGGCAGCGACGTCATCAACATCGATGACAATGTCGACGATCTCCACTACTGTGACATCGAAGTCATCGATCCGACCAGCGATGTCCTGACCTTGACGCAGGACTACGGCGGATCCGGCGCTCTCAAGGTAGGCATACCCAACTCGGCGACCTACACGCTCTATGTCTACGATTCCAGCGACTGGGCGACTGGAAACACTGCGACTTACATGGCACTCGCCTACACCGCGCTGGACTCTTCCGGCAACTGGTTGACTCCCTCTCTGTACGTTGTCCCCGGCACATATCACATCGTGATCCGCAACGGCGCCGGAGCCGTTCAGGTCCTCAAAGCGTACCTCCAGGTCTAACCTTGCTCAACCTGATTCTTCATGTGACCTTGCCCGCCGGCATCCGCCTGACCAACAACCTGGTCGTCCAGGAGCCGGTCACGTTCGACATCCTGAGCGCATGCTCCCCTTTCTATGCCTCCGTCGACCAGGTCAAGCTGGCCGGAGGCCCGCTGCTGCGCAAGCTGCAGGACATCACCATTGCGTGCGCGATCTATGAGCGCAGCAAGGAGAGTGACCTGCTTCTCATTCACAAGCCGAACGGAACTGGTGATGACACGCTCCGCTTCATCGGCGCGCAGAATCAGTGGGTGCAGGCGAAGGCCGCGCGCGAGCTGCTCTTGAATGTGAGCTCTCTCGCCGGCGGCCCAGGAACCCACGTCCTGGCCAACTTCAGTGTCAGCCGCCAGAAGGGATTTGAGAGCGAGGGTCTTCCTGAACGCCTCAAAGACCTGAAGGAGAAGATCGCCGAGTACGAGATCACAATCCGTTCCCGCGGCCGTGTAGCACCGGGTGGACACGCCAAGGCGGTCATGGCAGCCAAGGGCGTGCTTGATTGGCAGGAACAAACCCCCGGACGTACCTGGATCGTGACTGGCATGGGCGCGAACACCAACACCCCGAACCGGATCTCGAGCACCAGCGGCCGCGGCAAGAGCGTGAAGTTCTTCGGCAGCCCGCTCTTCTCCGGCATGATGTCCGGCTACCGCATGGGAATCTGGCAAGCCGGATCTCCACTGCATGCCATCACGCCGTTCGCATTCCCGCTGACCGGAGCCTTCTAATGGACTTCTACGGCGGCACCGCCGCTTCCAACAGCGATCCCTTCTCTGCAGTCATCAACATGCGGGAGGAGATGCACAAGGTTCTCTTCGGTAGTGTCGATGTCCCGCGCCAGGGCCAGCTCGTCATCCTGCGCGAGTTCAACGACAAGACCTGCCCGGCCTGTTGGAGCGAAGACCAAGGGGGCACCCGGGACGTGAACTGCGTCTACTGCGCCGGTGAGGGATACCAATTCACCGAACGGGTCGTGACCATGGCGGTCTTTGCCGGAGTCGCACCCGTCTACAAGCCAGCTGTCCTCGGCACCGGCCAGTATCCGCTGTCCGAATACGGTGACACCGACCCCAACCGATACACCGGCTTCGCCGAATGGAACATCTGGCTGGACTACGACCGGTACACCCTGCCCCGTAACAAGACGCCGAATAAGCTCTACCAAATCAAGGTCGACGGGGTCGGCCGGCCGGCCTTCGATCCGGCCTCCGGAAGCCCTATCCGGGCTGCAAAGTGGAAGATCCTGTCGGTGACTCCGATCCGCGGAGACAACGGTCGATGCGAATACTTTGAATTGGGGTTGATCAAGGAAAACATATCGTAAGCCCTTATCCGACATATTGTCCGGTTCTCCTATACTAGACAGGCCCGATAGGGGGATTTTCCATTGGGCACGCCGTACCCAGCATGTCCGCTGCCGGCGAGTCGTCAGATCCCTCCGCTGCGGTCCACACTCGCAGCTGCAGATCCAGATGGGTTCTTTGCGGCCGTGGGTAAGGCCCTTGCCCTCCATCTGAAGACTGAAGAGACCCCCGCCGGTGCCCAGCCCTTCTATCTGCATCAGTTCCCCAAGGAACGCGTAGGCACGGTAGACGCCCCCTTCGACGGCATTACCTTCAAGGTTCTTAGCTCTGTCCCAGCGCCGACGCGCAATGACGGGACCGTATCTCGCCGGCCGTTCACCTTCACTGAGCCTGATCCACAACGGCAGGGCTACCTCAAAAAGACCGATACGTGGATGGAAATCGTCACGGTCGAGTTCACGATCTGGTCCAAGTCGAATCCGACTCGCGGCAAGCTCGTCAATTGGTTTCACCGCTTCATCCTCCGGTACGCGAATGCGTACAAGTTCTTCCTGGCGCGCGGCATCGACAAGCTCCAGTTTGTCGGTCGCGGCGAAGACGGATTCGAGACACACGAGCAGCAAGAGATCTACTTCGGCACTTTGACCTACCAGTGCCGCGTGCAGTTCCTGGACACCTACATCGAGAGGCAGCTGGATCAGCTGACTGTCATTGCCCAGCTTGGCCAAGACCAACAAACCATCCTTCAGACGGCCTAACGCCGGACCTTGAGAGGGAGATTCTCTAAATGCAGACTTTCAACTACCTTCCGGGCACCATCATCAACACTGTGGACGGCGGTCTCACGACCTCCTACACGCCCAGCGACGATGCCGTTCTTGTGCTCGGTACCGCAGGGGATGGTGTAACCGACACTCCCTACCAGGTCACCAATCTTGGCACCGCCTCCCAGGAGTTTGGCTTCGATGGAAGCCTGTTCCGGGCGATCGCTGAAGCTGCGACCTACTCCGACAACGTCATCGGCTACCGCATCGGCACCTCGGCGATGGAGCTCAACGGCGTTGGTGCGGACACCACAACGGGCGCTGTCACTCCTGGATTCAACATCTCCTTCTCGGAAGTCACTTCTGACGCAGCAACCCGCTACATGATCTGGTACGCTGCCGGCGTTCTCGCCGTGTGGCTGGATGGAAACATCCAGTTCTCGAACCAGACCGGTGCGGCTGTGGATACGGGCAACATCTCGATCTCCAACGCCGCCGGCGCTTCCGGCGCGGCTGCAGTTGTCGGCAACACAGGCCTCGTTCTCGGCACGGGTGCAACTCCGACCCTGACAGGTGCGGTCTCTGTGACAGCCGCGGCAGCTCTGACCGGTACAACCGGTGATGCAGCTCCCACCTTGGTTGCTCCGATCGACGGCACCTCCCTTACGCAGCGTCAGATATATGTTGCGATGCGTGAGGCATTCGATCTTCTCCAGGGAATCCAGGTGAAGGTCGTTGTTGTTCCCGATGCCACCATCGACAACCCGAACGTTGCCTTCTATGTTGCGGGTGACGCGACCACGATCGCAAACAACCCAGCAACGAACCCGAGCGCGCTCGACTGGCTCCTGGTGACCCAGGACCAGTACGAGGACAACATTTACCAGTGGGCTTCGGAGACCACCAACTCTGCAGGCGCGACAGTAACGGCAATGACCGCAGCCACCGCGGCAGCTCGTGTCGCCGCCGGCTTCTTCGAGGTCAACTTCGCTCACTCGATCGCCAGCTTCTGCGCTGAGATCAGCCAGATCGGACCGAAGTGCGTTGCCGTCATCGGCACCTCGCTGCCGCCTTCGCCTTCGCTGACCGACACCCGTCGGTGGGTTGGCTTCCTGCCGGTCTACAACGCCGCAGGCGAACCGACCCGGTACGGCGGTGGCCTCCTGGGCATCCCGTACCTCACCGGAACGACCGCAACTAAGCTGAATCCGCTGTGCACGGACTACGCAACTGGCTTCCGCCAGCCTGGCCTGTTCGTGACCACGAATGACGCCTACGACGGCCCGGTGGTCTACGACGCGAATAACAACCCGAACGATGCCGGCGCCTATCTCCATGTCTTCGCCGACTTCGGTTTCCTGTCCACGGCCTATGCCCAGAACTACGTGGGCAACGGCGCCTGCCTGGTTGCCGGCTACCTCTCGCAGCTTGACGCGGCGAGCGGCCTGACCAACAAGCAGGTCTCGATGACTCAGGTCTGGAATGGCCTTCCGTCCCAGCTCGACGCTCTGACCGAGGCCAAGATCAGCGTGCTCCGCAGCAAGGGTGCCAACCAGCAGCCTGCTCTGTTGCACGACCTTACCGCGGCCACCGACGCGAGCGACTACACCAACATGGTGCGCGTCCGCTGCATGGGTGTGGTCATCCAGACCCTGCTCAACCGCGCCAACGCCTACATCGGCCAGTCTTCACTCGACGGCCTGACCCTGGTGTCGATGCAGACCCAGTTGGTTCAGGACCTCGTTGGCCTTCAGACCCGTGGCTACTGCACACGCGCAAACGTGGCAGTTCAGTCGACTCCCGCCCAGCAGAAGATCGGACATGCGACGCTCTACATCACTTGCCACCCGGCAGATGAGTTGATCCAGCTCACCGCGTTTGTAGCCGTCGGCCAGTAAGCCGCTTCATCTGTTTGAGTCCGGCGAGAACATCCGCCGGACGCCCTCCTTCTTTCCTCCACCCTCTCATCAGGAGAAACCACTGTGTCCTTTCCACTCGTTGGCGGCGCTCTCGAGAGCCCCATCACTCAGTCCTACAACTCGTTCGCTGGCGCAGACTATCGCTGCAACATCGGCCCGTACTACTTCGCCGAACTGCAGGGTATCAGCTACTCCGTGACGCGCGAGAAGGCACCGATCTACACGATGGGCTCCCCCGACCCACGGGCATACTCCCGTAACAAGCGCGGCATCGCCGGCAGCCTGGTATGGGTGAACTTCGATCGCCATGCGCTCCTCGCGCTCTTCAACGCGGCGCGCGGCAAGTTCGTCGCTGATGTCGATGAGATCCGTCCTCAGTACTCGAATCCAGATGCGGTCAACTCCGCCTCCGCCGTCTTCAACAGCTCCCTTACTCGCGACCTCGGTCCTTCGGTTGGAGCCACGATCGACACTCTGGATTCGACCGTGTCCGGCCAGAGCTGGACGGAGCTCGCAGTGCCCTGGTACAGCGACCAGATTCTTCCGTTCGATGTGAGCATCGCTGCTGCAAACGAGTACGGCGCAATGGCCGGCGCAAAGATCCTCGGACTCGAGATCATAAATGAAGGTACTGGCGTGTCGATCGACGACACCGTCACCGAGACCCAGGCCACCTTCGTCGCACGTTCGATCGAGCCGCTGCAGGCCATCGCTTCGCCGTTCAGCGCAGCTCAGCTGGGCGCAACCCTCTAAGTCGTTAGCCCTGCCCAGGTGACCAGCCTGGGCGCCTACCCTGCCCGGGGCCTAAGCGGGTACATCGAAAGGCAGCCTTGGCTTTGGCACTCGTAGCCTCACGAGTCAAGCTAAAGGCTGCCTTGGTAGTGTCGGTAGTGTCTCATTTTGAATAATCCACAGGCGGCGTAGTCGGCTCCCTCTTTGGTCTTAGCTCCAGCAACTCCTCCACCACATATCCGGCACTTGTTCCGTCTGAGAAGGTCACAAACACACCATCTTTGCCGTCCATCTCCGCAACGAGTATTTGGACAGGGTTGGTCATTTCCGCATACTACCCGCTACAGGGAGCACCGTTCAGTGCAGAATTGCTCAGTTTGAAATTGTGAACTGAATCACGAGACGAGTCATTCCACAAACGCCACATCTTCCTTCGGATCGTGAGAAGCCAAGCACAAGCCTGCCCCTTGCAAGGTGCCGAGTGGATTCGTTCACCATTGCTCGGTTACCCCAGCCGACTTCCCTTCGGATGCACGCATCACAGAAACTCGTGTTAGAGCGTTTCTTGATGAGGGCAGACACCTGATCGCGCATCGTCATTGCCATTTTTCATCTTGGCGGTCTCGCATGAGTGCATACTCTCAGGCAAAAGTGGGGCATGGCAAGTCAAAAGCGGTTATCCGGCCAGAGCCACGATTTCCTCATAGCTCCAAACGTGATTGGACAGGCCAGCGGCCATCGCCGGGGTGATCTTGACGGTCAAGTATCACCCGTTCACGCCCTTCAATCTCGAAAGCTGATCCTCAGTGAGCTTCAGCGTCACACCTCCGCGCCCGACGATGAATTCAAGGGGGGGGGGGGGGCTCAGCCGGGTGTCTCGTGGCTGTCGGCGGCAGGGTCTTCTTCATTGACTTCGTTGAGGATGTCGGTGAACTCTGCCGCATCGAACACTTCGCCGCAGAGTTGGCACTCAACAAACTCAGCGTCCTCCTCGCGGGCGACGACGCGAACCTGCGGATGTTTGCATGATGTCGGCATAAGGGGAGGAGTTTGGGCTGTCAAAGCGTCATCTCCTGTCATCGTGGATACTTGATGAGCATCCTCTAGACCTTCCCTGTCGCTTCCCTGACGACTCGTGCAGCGATTTGATTCACGTCCTCGCGAGTCATTTTCTTGGTCGGCTTGGGCTTCGCGGATTTGATGGGTTTCTTTGAGGGGGTTTTCATGGTTTCAATGCAGGTGCTTTGTCTCTTCGAATAGTCCAGATAACCAGCCCTACCATGACGACCCAGCCCATTATCTTAACGTCTCCTCGTAGAACTGGACGACCCCAGAGGAGGTCATTAGCCGCCAATTGGCACATCCCTACGACGATGACTCCCATAGCGGCTAGAGCGATTTTCGTTTTGCGGCTCATGCGTTGATCCTTACCCACCGAGTCTAATCCCTTGGCCTGCCCTGTGGCCTTCGTGTTTGATCCCTCCCATGGTTTTCTCCCCCTTTACAAGTAGCGGGTTGGTTCCAGGCGGCAATTTTACCGACCTGGTAAGCGGCGGTGTGCCGGCGGCCCCACTGCCTCCGGTGCCCGCGCCATCCTCACCTACCTACTCGATCACGAACATTCAGGCAGTCGACCCATCCACCGGTCTCTCGCCCGAGGATCTGGTTGCGCTGCAGAACCCCACCTTCGTCCGGGATGTCAACGGCCGCGTGGTCTCGCCGTCGCCCACAGCGGCGATCGATCTGGGCCAGGGCAAGGTCCTCAGCTTCAATTCGTCGACCATGGATGCACAGGTGCTGCCTGTTCTCGACCCGACGAGTGGTGGCATCTCGGTGTACTCCGACACGGAAGCTGCCTTCTCCGGATCCAGCTGCCGGATCATGATCGAGATTCCGCAGACGCCGAGCTTCAATGGCTCGAATATCCAGCCCCGTCTGGGTAAGCAGCTCATTGAGGCTTCTGCAATCACAGTTTCAACCCACCGCGCCAAGACCCAGGTCCGCCCCTTCGGCTATATCAACCCCAAGGGCATCGCCCGCGGGTCGCGTACGATCGCCGGCACTCTGATTCTGAACCGGTTCACCACAGAGGTCTTGTATCGCTTCCTTACCTCCGGCCTGATGGCGGACCTGTCGAAGGACACGGTCTACAACAAGATCGATCAGCTGCCGCCGTTCACCTTCACTCTCTTGTTCACCAATGAGCAGGGCTACATCAGCACGCAGTCGCTCTATGGTGTGGAGTTCGTGACCGATGGCGCTGTGGCCAGCGTGAACGACATCTTGCTTGAGCAGACCATCACCTACTTCGCCACGGACATGAGCCCGCTGGTTCCCCTGAACTACAAGACCTTCTTCTCTCCGAACACGACGCAGACCGGGTCGACCGCTGCTGAGCGTACTGTCTCGAGCCTCTGGAGCACAACGTAATGGCACTACAGGCCCTCATCTTCGTGATGTCCGGTGACCCTACCACCGGTCCTGTTGGCATCCCGAATGCAACGGTCAGATGCAGCGGTGTCTCCACGACTACAAGCGCGATCGGACAAGCCAACCTGTCGGTCCCATCGATCGCGGTCGGTCAGCAGGGGTCTCTCACGATCTCTGCCAGCGGCTTTGCCACGCAGACCCAGAGTCTGACGGCGACGCAGTATGTCAACTCGCTCACGGTGTACTTGACGCCAGCGGCATCGTCTTCTCTCACCCGCATCTTCACGGTCACCTCCGGCTCAGCGCCGATCGCCGGCGCGCAGATCTTCGCCAACGGCGGCGCGAGCGTCACAACCGCTAGCGACGGTACGGCGTCGGTGTCTCTGCAGCAAGGCTCGAACACCCTCCAGGTCTCCGCTGCCGGCTACCAAACCGAGACGGATACGATTGACTCCTCAGGGGCGGAGAACACCATCGTTCTGACTGCCTCCAGCTCCTCGGCTGGCCAGATCCTCACCCTGGTTTCGAGCCCGCCCGCCTCCACGCTGCAGATCGGAACCGAGGGTGGCCTGCTTGGATCCAACGGCAGCTATACTACCCAGAACTCCTATCCGCCAGGCACCTACAGCGTCACCCTCACCTCCGGTACACAGACCTCCACCACGTCGCTGGTGGTCGTAGCCGGCACCACGGTGTACCAGCTGACACCAGTCGCGGTCACCGATACCGGCTCCGGCGCGTCCCTTCAGACGGTCTCCAGCACTGGCGCGGCCGCCCCGACGTCGTCGAACCCCGCCTCTCCCGCCACCTCGAACCAGACAACAGCCGCTTCGCCGACCAGTACGACCGGCGGCGCGTCCGGCGGCGGCGTGCCGAACTATGAGTGGGTGAACCCAATTTCCGGCTTTGGGCGCTACTTCACCGCTACCCAGGCTCGCATGTACATCGGCAACCTCTTCATTGAAGAGCTGGCCGGGGTTCAGTTCGTCCTCCAGGCCAACAAGGTCCCGCTCTACGGCTATGCCGCAGACCTGTTCGATGCGATCGGTCAAGGCAAGTCTTTGGTACAGGGCCAACTGATGGTTCAATTCATCTCAGAGGGCTACCTCTACACGGTCCTGAACGAATACAAGAGGTCGACGGGAGCCACTTCCGCAACAGATGCCAGCGCGCAGGTGACCTTCCAGAACCTTATGAACGCGCAGATGAGCCTGCAGGCGACCAACCCGCAGACCCCTGCAATCCAGGCCCAAATTGCTGTCCTTCAGCAGGAACGTCAACAAATGCTTGCGGCCGATCCCACATTGGCCTCGACCTACAAACGCACCACTCTGGCCAACAGCACGACGGCCGTCGGACCGAATGGGGTCTATCAGAACGTCCCGTTCGATATCGTGCTGGAGCTGGAAGGCGGAGGGCGCACTGTAAAGCGTCGCCTCTCCAACTGCATTCTCACCAGCAACGAACAAATCTACGGCGACAGTGACACTCCGTTGATCGACAGCTACGGATTCATCTGCCGCAAGTTGAGGTAACGAATGAACACACAGACTCCCACTGACGATCAGGTCACTGACCAGCCGACGCAACCTCAGACACCATTCGAGTTCTTGGCTCTCTTTCCAGGCTCACCCACCCCTGACCAAATCGAGACCTACCGGAAGATGGTCCCCGGCGGCCGCCTCCGCCTCCTTCCAATGACGGACGGCAAGCGTCTCTTCCTGCTCCGCGGGTTTACGGCTCTTGAGTTGCAAGGCATTCAGGCCGAAGCAGCGAAAGCAGCACCAGAGAAGCAGGACCACGTTGTGCAGTGCACAATCGCCATCCGTTGTACCCTCTGGACCTCCATGACAACCAGCGGCCGCCTGACGGACGTCGATCTGGCCTCCGCTGGCGCCGGTCTGGCGCCGACGTTGCACTACGCCAT
>Ga0364866_10305_pt1 | contig 34231 bp, 28 predicted proteins | sample ExccelAu500001D3_3_FD_206913 | JGI IMG/M metagenome (GOLD analysis project Ga0364866, IMG submission 206913) | Enriched cells from Trout Bog Lake Hypolimnion, Wisconsin, USA - BchlTB.Aug13.5000.01.D3 | ecosystem: Environmental > Aquatic > Freshwater > Lake > Hypolimnion/Profundal zone | place...
AAGACACAGCCGATGGAAAGGCAGAAACTGACATTCGCCCATTGACAGAATCCGCCTGGCTCAATCCGGTACGCCCAATAATGATTAACCGGCGTGCCTGATGCCAAAATAAGTCCGCAAGGCAAGCGGCAAAACAAGATGAATAAAACTGATTTGTATGAAGTGGTCACTCAGAAAATTATTGACCTTCTCGATTCCGGAGTAGTACCGTGGCAAATCCCCTGGAGATCTCAAAACGGGATGCCTAGAAACATGATCTCAAACCGGCCTTACACCGGAATTAATTTCTGGATGCTTCTCTGCCTTAAATTTGATTCCCCTTTCTACATGACCTTTGAACAGGCGCATGCTCTGGGTGGCACTGTTAGAAAAGGGGAGAAATCGACGCTGGTTGTTTTCTGGAAGCTACTTGAATCTCTGGAGAAAGACGGCAGCACGAAGAAAACTCCATTTCTGAGGTATTATAATGTCTTTAACTTTTTACAAACCGAAGGAATAGATCTTAAGAAGATTCCGGAAACGGAAGCTTATGATCACGATTTTAATTCCATCGATGCTGCAGAAAAGCTGATCCATGAGTGGAAAGATTGTCCAAAGATTGACTGGAATCAAGATCATGCTTACTACAATCCGATAACGGATACAGTTGGCATGCCTCCGCAAAGAACATTTTTTCGTGATGAACAGTGCTATTCCACACTTTTTCATGAATGTGTCCACGCCAGTGGCCATCGTTCCAGGCTTGGACGGCATGAGAAGATGAAGGATCATCAATTCGGTTCTCAGGAATATTCTCAAGAGGAGCTAGTGGCTGAAATGGGTGCTGCCTATCTCTGCGGAATATGCGAAATTCAGCAAGAAACCATTCAAAATAATGCTGCCTATATCAAAAGCTGGATCAGAACATTCAAGGATGATCCGAAAGTGCTGGTAATGGCAGCAGCCCAGTCACAGAATGCTGTTAATTACATAATCAATCAAAAATTGGAACCAGCTCCTGTTGCTGAAATGGTTTTGTAAAGAAGGGCCTTTCGGGGTCTTTTTTTTGTGGTTGATACGATAATTTCTAATAACTAATTTGTACTTTATAATATTGATATACAATATATAACAAATATATTTGTCGATATCTTTAATCTTTAGTAATATGTGTACTTAATTTATTATTCAAATTTATTTGATATGTTAATAAATATTCTTTAATTTTGTACAATCATTACTTAGGTAAATAATTTTGAAATCAACTTTAAAAAATATTGCTTCAATCCAAACAGGAGTTTTCGCTAAACCTGCTCCAAATGGAGATTTAGTATACCTGCAAGCCAGAGACTTTGACGATTCAGGTGAGCTTACAGGCTCATTGCATTTGGACATATTGGCTGAAAGAGTTAGTGAAAATCATATTCTCCGAACTGGCGATGTGTTATTTGCCTCTAAAGGTACAAAAAACTTTGCAGCTGTTTTTGAAGATCAAAATCCTCCCTCAGTTGCCTCTACTTCATTTTTTGTTATACGAATACAAAACGAAGCCATTTTGCCACAATATCTGGCCTGGTATTTGAATAATCCGGATTCTCAACAGTTTCTGAAAAGTTTTGCAAGAGGGACCTCTATCGCATCTATTTCTAAAGCAGTACTTGATGATCTGGAAATTTTCATTCCTGATTTGAAAACTCAGGAATTGATTTTAAAGATCATCCAGCTTCGCAATACAGAAAAAGAATTGAAGAAAGGAATTGAAATCCTACGTGAAAAACTCATTCAACAAAGAATAATTAACGCAATACAATAAATCAATGACTAAAAAAATCACACAGAAAGACATCAACGATGCAGTTTGGAAAGCCTGTGACACCTTTCGCGGAAGCATTGACCCCAGTATTTACAAGGATTATGTATTGACAATGCTTTTCGTAAAATACCTAAGTGATGTTCATGACGATAAATATGAAACACACCTTGCCAAATACAATGGGGACAAGGAAAGAGCCAAAAGAGCAATGAAACATGAACGTTTTGTGGTGCCAGAGCAAAGTCATTTTAACTATTTGTATGAGCACCGTAACGAACTCAATATTGGTGAGTTGATCGATATTGGTTTGGAAGATCTGGTGGAAGCTAACCGCGACAAATTGTACAGCGAGGACGGCGCCGGAATTTTCCAGAACATCAATTTCAACAGCAGTGTGTTGGGTGATACAAAAGATAAAAATACCCGCTTAAAAAACCTGTTACTTGATTTTAACATAGAAACATTAGATCTGCGTCCATCTCATCTTGAGGGAACTGATATAATTGGAGGCGCCTACATGTTTCTTATTGAAAATTTTGCCAGTGATGCCGGGAAAAAGGCAGGAGAATTTTTCACTCCGAAAGAAGTTTCTACGCTCATTGCAAAACTCACCAAATCGAAACCTGGTTCGCGAATTTGTGATCCAACCTGTGGTTCTGCCTCCTTGTTGATTAAAGCCGGAGAAGAAGTGGGCTCCGATAATTTTTCACTATACGGACAGGAAGCAAATGGCAGTACCTGGGCGTTGGCGGTTATGAACATGTTTTTGCATGGTTTTGACAAAGCCACCATTCGTTGGGGAGACACCATTCGCAATCCGAAACTGAAAGAAGGCGATGCCCTCATGAAATTTGATACAGTGGTTGCAAATCCTCCCTTCTCCTTAGACAAGTGGGGAAAGATCGATGACAAAGAAGAAAACAAATCAAGTGACAGTTTTGATCCCGAAACCGACAAATACCAGCGCTTTTGGAGAGGCACACCGCCAAAGAGCAAAGGGGATTGGGCATTTATCAGCCACATGATTGAAACCGCCTACGAAGGGAAAGGGAAAGTAGGTGTGGTGGTACCTCATGGAGTGTTGTTTCGTGGAACCAGCGAAGGGAAAATAAGGCAGAAAACGATTGAGGAAAATATTCTGGAAGCTGTAATTGGATTACCTGCCAACCTGTTTTTCGGAACTGGTATTCCTGCCGCTATTTTGATTTTCAACAGAGGTAAATTCAACAATAACAATGTGTTGTTTATCGATGCAAGTAAACAGTACGATAGTGGAAAAAACCAAAATAGGCTTAACGAAAATCACATCAACCATATCGTTGACACATACCGCCAATTCAGTGACGGCAAACTGCAAACCGGAATTGTGGAAGATAAATTCAGCTATGTAGCCACTTTTGAAGAAATTCAGGAGAACGATTTTAACCTGAATATTCCGCGTTATGTGGACACTTTCGAGGAAGAAGCAGAAGTGGATATAGCCGAAGTTCAGAAAGAAATTGACAAATTGGAAGTAGAATTGAAATCGGTACAAATCGAGATGGATAAATACCTAAAAGAATTGGGAGCTTAGCATGAAAGTACAATACGCCTCCGATTTGCATTTGGAATTTCCCGAAAACAAGGAGTTCCTCAAAACAAACCCATTGATCCCCAAGGGTGATGTTTTAGTGATTGCCGGCGATATTGTGCCTTTTGCCGTAATGGACAAGCACACAGATTTCTTTAGCTATATTTCTGATCATTTTGAAACAACTTATTGGATTCCAGGGAATCATGAATACTATTTCTTTGATTTAGCGGGAAAATGCGGAACCCTCAATGAGAATATCAAATCAAATGTCCATTTGGTAAATAACTTGTCTGTGGTGCAGGATTCAGTTCGCCTTGTATTTTCGACACTTTGGTCAAAGATTAGCCAAACTAAGCGTTGGCAGATTGAACAAAGAGTGAGCGATTTTCGTGTCATAAAATTTAATGATTTCCGCTTCTCTTTCGATCAGTTTAATCTTTTGCATGAGGAAAGTTTATCTTTTATTACCCGGGAACTACTGTACAACTACCCTGGTAAAACAGTTGTTGTTACTCATCATGTTCCCACTTTTATGAACTATCCGGAAAAGTACCGAGGTGAAGTTTTAAATGAAGCTTTCGCCGTCGAATTGCATGATTTGATTGAAGACTCTGGTCCTGATTTCTGGATTTTTGGTCACCACCACTATAATGTTCCTGATTTTATGATTGGGAAAACAAATTTGGCTACGAATCAATTGGGCTATGTGAAGTACGGAGAACATACGAATTTTAAAAATAGTGCAATATTAGAAGTGTGAAGTATTTTATATCAATATATTATCTTTATATTTGCATGTTATCAAATAGTAGTGATAACATGCATGATGTATGATATGAATAACTTAAAGGATCGAAATGAAAAACACGATTGATTACATTAAGGAAGTTTTTGGACTCGATTTGAATATAACCGAGATACCCAAGGTCCAGATAAATGCCTTGCCATTCTATATTGCCAATGAATATAACTTTTGGAAAGGTAATCTGATGGATAGAAATATCGTGTTTGCAAAAAGGAATACAACGGAGCATTTCACTCCTGTCCAGTATAAAAAGCAATTGGAATTGCTTGAACGCCAATTCAATAATCCGGTCGTTTTCATTTTGCCCGATATTGAGGCTTACAAAAGGAACAGGCTAGTTCAGAAACGAATAAATTTTATTATTGCAAATAAGCAGGTTTTTATCCCAGGGTTATTTATCGACCTTAAAGAATATGCATTAAAAGCACAAAAGCAAGAATATTTGAAGCCCGTTGCTCAGTGCCTGATTCTTTATCATCTGCAAAAAGAGCCGTTAAATCATTTCACTTACAAGCAGTTGGCAAATGTGCTGCAATACCCCTATCTGACCATAACAAGAGCTGTTGAAAACATTCAGGCTTTAAATCTTTGTACGATTGAAGGCGCCAAAGAAAAAACCATATGTTTTGAAACAGGTAATGCTGAACTCTGGGAAAAAGCGCAGGCTTTTATGAAAAATCCGGTCGTAAGAAAAGTATTTACTGACGGTGAGATTGATGATAAGTTATTTTTCCGCAGCAATATTAATGCATTGGCTTTTTATACTTACCTGAATGACGAAAAGCAAATATATCTGGCTGTTCATCAGGATACTTTCAGAAAATTGATGAAAGAGGGGATAATAAAAAGCCTGAGCGACTACGACGGAAAGTATTGCATTGAAATTTGGAAATATACACCTGCAATACTGGCGAATAATCAGTTTGTCGATCCGCTCTCTGTTTACCTCGAATTTAAAGACAATACAGATGAGCGGGTGCAACTGGCATTAAAAACTATTATACGACAACAGAAATGGTAAGAGGAATAGATGTTTTTACAAAATTCTTTGAACAGTACCCCGATAATTACGTGATCATTGGTGGCACAGCGTGCGACATCATTGTGAGTGAATCCGGCTTTAGACCACGTGCTACCAAAGATATTGATATCATCCTTGTTGTGGAAGCCCTTGATTCGGCGTTTGCCAGGCAATTCTGGAATTTTGTAAACGAAGGCAAATACGAGGTGAGGGAAAAAAGTGATCCTGAACGACAATATTACCGTTTTATGAAACCAGAGGACACCGGATTTCCCTACCAAATTGAATTATTCTCCCGTGTTCCTGACATTTTGGATGTTCCTGAACAATCACGCTACACACCAATACCCATTGACGAGGATATTACAAGCCTCTCGGCAATTCTGATGAATGAAGATTATTATCGGTTTACAATTGCCGGAAGCAACCTTCAGGAAGGCATTCGAATTGCAAATATTGAAACCATCATTTGTTTGAAGGCCAGGGCATATATCGATTTGAAAGCGGCAAAAGAACGGGGCGAAAAGATTGAAAGGGATAAAATAAACAAACATAAACTGGATGTATTCCGCCTCGCTGTGTTTCTGGCAGAAGGCAATTTGTTTGAATTACCCGAAAGTATTAAAGCCGATTTGCAGGCATTTGCCGATATGGTTAAAATCGACCTGCCCGGAAATGCCATTTTCAAAGAAATGGGATTAGCTAGTATAAACGTGGAACAGGTATTTAATCAAATCATCCAAAATTTTAACCTAACCAAATAGATGGAAAATAAAACCATAAGACGATTTTATAATACCGAAATTCCAAGTGACTGGCAGATTAAAAAGCTTGGTAATTTAGGTAAAGTAGTATCTGGATTAACTTATAGTCCTGAAGACATTTGTGAAGAAACAGGAGTTCTAGTGTTGCGATCGTCAAACGTTCAAGGTGGTCAAATAACTTTCAATGATAATGTTTTTGTGAAAGTTAAGGATGGAGATTTTAAACCGGTTAAGAATGGAGATATATTGATTTGTGTAAGAAATGGCAGTAAAACTTTAATTGGAAAGTGTGCATTGATTAATGAAAAAGCAGAAGGAATGGCTTTTGGTGCATTTATGGCTATTTTCAGAGGAGATTACAACAACTATTTAATTCATGTTTTCAATACAGAAGTATACAATAGAGAAATCCATAGGAATTTAGGGGCAACTATAAACTCAATAAATGGAAGCGATTTAAAAGAATTCAAAATTCCTTTTCCTCCTCTTCCGGAACAACGCACAATTGCTCACATCCTGGATTTGATGGACACAGCCATCAACCAAAACAACCAACTTATTGTCCAAAAGGAACTCCGCAAAAAATGGCTGATGCAAAATTTATTGACCGGAAAGAAAAAGCTAAAAGGGTTTGGTGAGGCATGGAAGAAATATCGAATTGAAGAATTATTTGATAAAGTTTATCGATATGTTGAATGGGATGATAAGAGTATTTATAAATTAGTTAGTGTTCGTAGGCGGTTTGGTGGGCTATTTGAACGAGGAGACTTTTTCGGACATCAAATTGAGGTGAAAAAAATCAAGAGTATTTATCACAATGATTTTCTTATTTCCAAACGTCAGGTATCACATGGAGCATGGGGTATAGTCTCAGCGGAGTTTCACGACAGAAAGGTTTCTGATGAATATGATTGTTTAATTATAAAAGACGATGAAAAATTATATATTGGGTTTTGGGAATGGTATAGCCAAATGCCTATTATGAGGCACTATGCATTTCTAGCCTCGAATGGCGTTCACATTGAAAAACTAATTTTTGATTTCGACACGTTCAAAAGAAGAAGGGTTTTAATTCCATTTTCCGTAAAAGAACAAACCGCCATTGCTCAAGTGCTGCAAGCAGCCGATAAAGAAATACAGCTACTCAAAGCCAAAACCGATAAACTGCGCGAGCAGAAAAAGGGGATGATGCAGGTGCTGCTGACGGGAAAGAAAAGACTTAAAAGTGAAATTTAAACATGGAACAAGAATTTAAAATATTAACCATTGATGGTGGGGGTATAAAAGGCTTATATTCTTCAATAATAATCAAACACCTTGAAGAACAGTATGGTCCTATTTCAGATTATTTCGATATGATTTGTGGCACTTCAACAGGAGGGTTAATTGCAATGGCCCTAAGTGCCAAAAAGTCAGCTACAAAGATTGTTGAGTTTTATGTCGATAAAGGTCCTGAAATTTTTACTAAGGATCGATTTTATAGCAGATTATATCGTATTTTAAGACAAACTTTTATGTGGGGCAAATATTCTGATAGAAAATTAAAAAAGGCTTTAGTTGAAATGTTTGGCGAACTAACGTTGGGAGAAGCACATACTCTTTTATGCATTCCAAGTTTCAATTTAACTAAGGGAATGCCCCGCATGTTTAAGTTCCCTCACAAGGAAGGAAAGTTTCATATGGATAAAAATATAAAGATGGTGGATGCAGCTTTGGCAACATCTGCTGCACCTACATACTTCCCGATTGCAAAAATTGGAGATGGTTTATTTATTGACGGAGGTGTATGGTGTAACAACCCAACCATTTCAGGATTGCTGGAAGCACTAGATTACTTCGTTGGTGAAGGAAAAGAATTTACCACTTATCGAATCTTATCAATTTCAAGTGTAAACCAACCAACCGGATGGAAAACCAATGTAAGGCGGTGGAGATCATTTATAGGCTGGCGTGATAAATTTTTTCAAGCCTCAATGGATGGACAGAGTTATTTCACACATTTTTTTATGCAAAAGATGGTGAATTTCACAAATCCAAAGGGTTTCTATATGCGTATTCCTTCTCCACAATTATCAGCAACACAGTGTTCTCAAATTGATATGGATAAAGCATCTTCCGGAGCAATATCACTCTTAAGACATTTAGGGGACACAAACGGAGCAGAGTATAGAATTAAACCCGATGTAGCTGCATTTTTTAAATCACCCAAAATCTATAAAACCCAATAAAACCAAACAAAATGGCTAACTGTAATAAACTATTTCTCGATTTCGATAAGAAAATCAACGTTTTATCATCAAAAGAAAGTAAATTAAAAACTTCATGTAAAAATATAAGAAAAGATATTCGGGATCATTTTTCAAAAAACCACTCCGAATATAAACCAAAATTTGCTTATCAAGGATCCAGTCAGCTTGGAACGATGATTCGCACGAAGGATGATACCTGTGATTATGACATGGGAGTCTATTTCGGAAAAGAACCTGATGTCACTGCAAAAACCTTACAAGGGTGGGTTTGGGATGCTGTTGAAGATACTACAAGTACTAAACCAATACATAAAAATAAATGTATTCGAGTCATTTACAAAAATGACTATCATATTGATTTGCCCATTTATTATAAACCTAAATTCTTCGACAACAAGGTTTCTCCGGAAATTGCCATTAAAGCAAATGGTTTCTCACCTAGTGATCCTAGGGCTTTTATTCAATGGTACAAAGAACATACAAATTACACTGCTAAAACAATTCGAGTTGTAAGATATTTAAAATCGTGGGGTGACAACAAAAATGAATTAATGCCCAGTGGACTCACTATGTCACTATTAGCTATCAGGAATATTGTTTATAATGATCGTGATGATATTATGCTTCGTGATACATTAAAGCAAATTAAAACCTCGACAGATAAAAAGTGGGAGTGTATAATGCCAACAACACCGGGAGATGATCTGTTTGGTAATTTCACCGAGACGCAGAAAAATAATTTCAAATCCAATTTATCAGATTTTATATTCGATGCTGACAAGGCCATTGATACAGAAAAAAATCAGCTTAAAGCAAGTAAATTGTGGAAAAAACATCTTGGATTATGGTTTCCTGAGGGTGCTGATGAAGATGTTGACGCGAAGGAGGCTGCTCTAAGAACAATGAGTGCTTCAATTTTAGGAGGTGCGGCTAAAACTAATTCCTTTGGTAAAATACAAGAGAACTCTGGTGTTTCACATTTAACACATAAAAATTACGGTGGCTAAAAAATATCAACCAAAACAAGCAGTAAACTATCAGGCGATTGTTGGCAGAGAAAAGTATCTGCTACAACAGAACTATGATTTTTTAAAATGTGAGTTACAAAAAGGAATTCTTTATTGCTATGGCGAGTATCAACCGACAGAGTATTCTATTTCATACCAATATAGACTAAAATACGATCCAACATCCAAACCAAAAGTAACCATAAGATATCCGGATATCGAATTCAATGATGACATACATATGTACCCTAAAGATAATTCGCTATGTTTATACCACAAGTCTGATTTGGTTTGGAATACAAGTTGCAATTTGTTCAACACAATTATCCCATGGACACATGAATGGTTTGTTTTTTATGAATTGTATAAAATATCAGGTACATGGGAACATCCCTTTGTTCCTCATAAAAAGGGAGAAAAATTAAATTAGTGGAATATTGAAAAAGAAAATTCAAAGCTATTTTTTTTCAAACAGAATGTATTTATGATAAAAATAAACAATATGGAAAATATTTCAATACTTAGAAGAATCTCATTAATTCATGCATCTAAATGTAATAAAACTACATCAACTTCCACTGCTATTGGCTCTTTTAACACGCTTATTGAATTAAAAGGTTTGATTGTTAATTGTCAAAATAATGATTTTCAAAGTGTAAACGAGAAAATCATCGAATGGCAAAATCAGAATCCAATGGTAACAGATTCTGATATTAATTCAACACTTAATTATAAAAAAAATGGCTAATCAAAAATCACATCATGTAGTCCATAATCCACAAGGTGGATGGGATGTTAAAAAAGGCGGTGGAGAACGTGCTAGTAATCATTGCGACACAAAACAAGAAGCAATCCATAAAGCCCGTGAGATCAGCCAAAACCAAGGATCCGAATTGTATATTCATGGTTTAGATGGACGAATTCAGCAAAAGGATAGCCATGGGAATGACCCGTTTCCACCGAAAGGTTAAAGATGATTTCTGAAAAGTGAGGTCTCAGATATAGTTGAATAGAATAGATTGAGAATTAAAAACGAATAAATTTAATGAAATGTATTTCTGTTATGTAGATGAAAGTGGTGATTGCGGGATGTTTGATGTGACAAAGCCTAAAGAAACAGGTTCTGCATTTTTTATACTAGCTGGTATTATTGTGGCTGCTAAAAATTGGAGAACAACATTAGGAACTTTAAAAGCATTCCGCAAAAAGATTGCCCGTGAAGGATTTCTTCCTTATGATGTAGAATTTCATTGTGCTGAAATGATCGACCCTCATAAGGAAAAGGCATTTACATCTATAAGTATTCCGGAACGCTGGAAACTTATGGAAGAATATGCTGAAACCTTAGGGCAAAATATGGCATTCAGTTTAATAACCGTTGTAATCGACAAAACAAAAACCAGCTTAGACCCCAAAGAATATTTAACTACAGCCATCACAAAACTTTATCAGGCATTTGATGAATTTCTAAAAGCAAAGGAGAATAATGGTATTTTGTTCTTCGATAGGGCTAATGAAAGCACAATTAATACTCACGTACGGAAATTATTAGGTACTGGTGCGAGTGGCGAGAGCATTCCGGATGTTCGAATTGGTTGGGTAATAGAAGACCCAATTTTCCGAATATCATCAGACTCTATGTTTATTCAATCGGCTGATTTAGCTGCTTATACATTGAAAGAGAAAGAGTTTCCCCAGACATCCAGAAAAAAGTATAACGCGGACAGAATCTTTCAGAAAAAACTTAGTCCAGTTTGCTTTAAATCAAAAGTAGCCGATGATGATGGAATTATCAGGACATAAAAAAACCCCGGTTCCAAACCGAGGATTTGTTCCGGGCCGATCGGAGGTCGTACAACCTCTCTGGTCTAGAGACCACAAATATACATCCGTTTTTTGGAAATTGTATCGCAATAGTAAGAAATTCAACAAAAATCTCCAAAATGAACGTAAATACGAATTAGAGCCATAAGGGAAAGGAAGTAATAATTCTCCAAGACGTACTTATTTTCTCCAGAAAGGGAGCTTGTAAATTCATTAAAAATTGATATTCAAATATATATTGAATTTTACTAATTCTCTAAAAACGTACACAAATTCTCCGTATTCAAAACAAAGTGCATATGAAGAATTCTCCAAAAAGAAAATAAATTCTCCAAACAGTAATAAAATGGATACACCTAGTTTCAAAGAAGACCACATATGCCAAATACCTGCATTGCAGTTGCTGCAAAAATTAGGTTATACCTATCTCAGTCCGGCAGAAGCAGAGAATCTTAGAGGTGGAAAAACTAGTAATGTTTTGTTGGATGATATTCTGCGTAAACAGTTGAAGGAAATCAATTCAGAAAAGCGAATTAGTTCAACAAAGACCACGTATATCAGCGATGCAAACATTGAAAATGGGATTCGGGTCTTGAAGGAATTGCCGATGAACGAAGGATACATTGTAGCCTGTGAAACAGCTTATAACCTGATTACCCTTGGGAAAACATTTGACCAGAGCTTTGACGGGGATAAGAAAAGCATCACACTTCAATATATGGATTGGAAAAATTCGGAGAACAATGTATTTCATGTAACCGAAGAATATAGTGTAATGCGCAGTACCAGTAAAGAGCATTACCGGCCCGATTTGGTATTGTTCGTTAATGGTATTCCAATTTGTATAATCGAGTGCAAGCGACCGGATATGAAAGTGCCTTTGAAACAGGCTATCAGCCAGCATTTGCGAAGTCAGCAGGAAGACGGCATCCGGGCCTTGTATGTCTATTCTCAACTGACGCTGAGTCTGGCAACGCAGGAAGCATCATACGCCACCAATGCCACTCCTGAAAAGTTCTGGGCGAAGTGGGAAGAAAAATTCAATAACGAGGAAGAAGAACAGATATACAGAACTGATTTACAGGAATTGAAAAATCAGTCCTTAAATTTGGAGCAGAAAAATAAATTATTTGCGGATCGTTTTAAATATGTTAGGCAGTATTTTGATGAGTTGGAGAACGAAAATATTTTACCAACTATTCAGGATGAGTATTTATTCGGTTTATGCAGACCGGAACGACTGATGGACCTAATTTTCAATTTTGTTCTGTTCGACAATGGAGAAAAAAAGATTGCCCGATATCAGCAGTATTTTGCGGTTAAAAAATCCATGAAGCGCATCCTTCAAATTGATGGAGGAAGGCGAACCGGCGGAGTGATTTGGCACACGCAGGGAAGCGGCAAATCTTTAACCATGGTTATGCTTGCCCAGGCCATTGCCATGGAAAAATCAATTCGTAATCCGAAAATAGTACTGGTAACCGACCGCACCGATTTGGATACTCAGATTACCGGTACATTTCGAAAGTGTGGAATGTTTGTAGAAAATGCGACCACAGGACAACGATTGGTCGAATTGCTTGAAAGTAAAAGCGATTCAGTAGTCACCACCATCATCAACAAGTTTGTAGCAGCCATCAAGAAGATCGGTAAGCCTTTGCAGAGTCACGACATTTTTGTTTTGGTTGATGAAGGACATCGGACCCAGCATGGCACTTTCAATATTGAAATGCAGAAAACCTTGCCCAATGCATGTTTCATTGCGATGACAGGCACACCACTTTTCAGAAAAGATAAAAGTACTGCTGCGAAATTTGGAGGTATCATTGATGCATACACGGTTGATCAGGCTGTAAAAGACAAGGCTGTAGTTCCACTTCTTTATGAAGGCAGATTGGCACGGCAAACTGTAAATGCAAGTCCTCTCGATACATTCTTCGAAATGGTTTCAGAACCATTGACCGATTACCAAAAAGCTGACTTCAAAAAGAAGTTCAGCAGAGCGGACCAGTTGAATGGTGCAGAACAAAAAATATATGCCATTGCATGGAACATCAGTATGCATTTCCGCAACAATTGGCAAAATACTCCCTTTAAAGCCCAATTGGTTTGCGATAAAAAAATAAATGCTATTCGTTACAAAGAATTTCTGGACGAAATTGGATTAGTGAGCAGTGAAGTTCTGATCTCATCTATCGATGAACGGGAAGGTGAAGATAGCGCCTATGAAAAATCCACGGAGAAGGAAAATCGTTTTTGGAAAAAGATGATGGATGAACATGGTAATCAAAAAAAGTATGAGAAAAACATCATCAGCCGTTTCAAAAATCAAAAAGATCCGGAGATCATTATTGTGGTAGATAAATTGCTTACGGGCTTTGATGAACCAAAGAACACTGTTTTGTATCTTACCAGAAACCTTCAGGGGCATAAACTTTTACAGGCCATCGCAAGAGTAAACCGAATTTTTCCGGATAAAGAATTTGGCTATATCATCGATTATTATGGGGTGATTGAGAATTTGGATGATGCCTTGCAATTGTATTCCTCATTCGAGGATTTTGATTCGGACGACCTGGACGGCACATTGGTAAACATCAATGAAGAGATCAAAAAGCTTCCACAGAAGTATTCCGAACTATGGGACATCTTCAAAACCATCGCCAATAAACGCGATGCTGAAGCTTATCAATTGTTGCTGAAAGATGCGGCAATACGTTTATTGTTTTACGACAAACTTGCTGAATTTGCAAGAGGTTTGAAATTAGCCCTTTCATCCATCCAATTTTATAATCAGGTCGATGAAAAAACGATTAACCGTTATAAGTCAGATTTGATCATGTTCGTAAAACTGCGCTTGGCAGTAATTGAAAGATATTCGGATACAATTGATTACAAGCAATATGAAGGTCAGATTCAAAAATTGATTGACACACACATTACTACAGAGAAAGTTGAAATTATCACAGAATTGGTTGATATTTTTGATAAAGAAAAATTTCAGCTGGAGGTTGAAAATACAACTGGGAAAGCCGCCAAAGCCGATAAGATTGCCAGCAGAACTTCCAAACATATTTCGGAGAAAATGGAGGAAGACCCGGCATTTTACAAGAAATTTTCGCAAATGCTTAAAGAAACTATTTCTGATTATGAGTCCAAACGGATTAATGAAGTGCAGTATCTCAATAAAGTTCAGGAAATTATGAACAATGTATTGGCTCACACTGACAGCGATATTCCGGAAGCGTTGAAAGACAATGATGTTGCAAAGGCATTTTATGGTTTGAACGTTGAATCATTGAGCGAAAAAATCCAGGATCCAATAGTAAGACGAGAGATTTCAACACAGGCAGCTTTGAATATAGATGAAATGATTCAAAAAGCTGTTTTGGACCAGGGTAAATCAATAATTGATTGGCAATATAAAACCAATATTACCGGAAAGTTGCAAATTGAAATTGGTGATTATTTGATTGATGAAGTGCGTGATAAATACAAAATTAGCTTGTCTTTTGATGAGCTGGATGAAATTGCCAGTAAATGCATTGAAGTTGCAAAAATCCGCTACAAGTAATGACTGAAAGTATCGAATTTGGCTCCAAACGAATTGATTTCCAGTTAGAATTTTCCAGCCGTAAATCACTTGGTATTACCGTAACACCCGAATTGGCAGTTCTGGTAAAAGCACCGATCGACACACCTGTCGAAAAGGTAAAGGAAAAGCTTAGAAAAAAAGCGCGGTGGATAATCCGGCAACAAAGTTTTTTCCTAACCTTTCATCCAAAAATGACCGATCGGAAATTTGTTGGTGGCGAAACATATCTTTATCTTGGCCGACAGTACCGTTTAAAAACTAACATAGACAGCATTGAAAGCGTTAAGCTTAAAGGCAAATTCATAGAGGTTACAACACTTGACAAAGCTAAAGTTAAAGAATTAGTCACCAGTTGGTATTTACAAAATGCTAAAAAGAAGCTTCGTGCCATTGCCCTGGAACTAATTGATAAATTTAAAAAATACAAAGTTGAACCTAGCTCAATTGTGTTGAGAGAAATGCCCACCCGTTGGGGAAGTTGCACTGCCAAAGGGAAAATCATTCTAAATCCTGAATTAATAAAAGCCCCTAAAGGCTGTATTGAATATGTAATTATTCATGAACTCTGCCATTTAGTTCATCATGACCACACCCAAAAATTCATTAACCTTCAAACTAAAGAAATGCCAACCTGGGAAAAATGGAAAATGAAACTGGAAAAACTACTTGCTTGATATATTTGCCATTAAACACAGTTAGTTCATTATATTTGTCAATTATTTACTACCCAGCAACTATCCCAATGCAGTTTTTCCATTCCCCTGTATGAGACTTGAGAAAGTTTCCTGGTTTGCTCAAATTCAGGTACAAATTTATCAGAATCGATTCCTTTCCGGCTTTATTGGGTTCTTGATTTATAGAAAGTAATAAGGTGGGAAACTCATATTTAATTCTTTTCACCATCTTTTCTTTGCAATTAACTGATTGCCTTATCGGTAAATCATCTTATCATTTTTACTTTTCCCAGGTCCTGCCTCCTCAGCTTTTTTCCCATTATTAGATTCTGATTTTTTACTTCTGTCTGATAATCACCAAAAGTATTTCAGGTAATAGCATTTAAGGAAAATTCCCTGCGAAGGTGGGGTACCCCATCACGGTCCAGTCTCTTCTGTAAAGAACTTTCGCGGCATATCCTCACGCCCTGTGATAATTCCGGTATTCCACGGTTTCTTGACTGCCTCTCATAGGCACCCCTAAAGACCATGCATATAATTTTTACCCTTAAATTTTATACCATGAAAACTTCTTTTTTAACTCAATCAGACCGGACAAAAAATGAAAAAGTATCTAATTACTGGAACACAAACAACACCGATTCTGCAATAAATACCTGGAATGCAGAAAATGAAGAATATGATTCAGACCTTGATTTAACAGAAAAGATGGCACAGGAACTTCTCTCCAACTATGAGAATAATTAAACTCTACACTTTCCTTTAAAACCTCTCCGGAGGTTTTTTTTATGCCCTTTCATTCACTGCTGTTCGTTGTTTTTTTTGAGAAAGTTTCCTTTTACACTCAAATTACCGAGCAAATTTATTGATCGCCAGCCGGAAAAGTAAAGGGCCGTCCGGCGCCTGGTATGACACGTTTTGGCATAGCGCCTCCCGGCACTTCGTGCTAGGTCAGTTTGTCAACCGGCAATTCGACTCCGCTCATTGACCGGTTGACAAACTGACATTCGCCCTTGACAGAATCCGCCTGGCTCAATCTGGTAAGCTCATTAATTTAACTGTAACGGCGAGCCAGATGCCATAATAAATCCGGAAGGCACCGGTCAAAACAAATGATTCCAGAAATTATCTCAGAAGTTCAGATTTCTTATTCTTCAATTATTAAAGCGCGTGACCGTCTGAAAATTACCGGGTCAACAGAGTCTTATTGCGCTTTTAAATTGTTCTGGCCCGCTTATGACCATATTGAATTCATGTATATGCTCATGCTTAACCGCCAGAATCAGGTTCTTGGATATCATCAGATTTCGAAAGGCGGGATGACCGGAACAATAATAGATATTCGGGTTGTTTTCCAGGTCGCATTGAAAGCCTGTGCTACTTCAATCATTGTTGCGCATAACCACCCGTCAGGTAATCTGGAAGTTAGCTCAGCAGACCGAAAGATTACCCAGAATCTGAAAGAAGCAGGTCTTATCCTTGAAATTCCCCTGCTTGATCACCTGATTCTCTCCTCTGAAGGCTATTATTCAATGGCAGATGAAGGTATTCTCTAAACGATAATTTACAAACCGGCGTGCCAGACAAAGTCCGTCTACCAACGGATGCCAAAATAAGTCCTCCGGGCAGGAGGCAATAAAACAATGGATTTAAACGATTGGAAGATTATTGCTAGTTACACCCGGATGGAAGCTGTTGCCGATGGGATTCAGGTGCCCATTAGTCCGGATATTGTCAGTGAAGTAGGTATCAAATTCCCGGTTTTTTTCATACGCAGAGTCTATGACAAATATGTACTGGTCCCCTTTGATATGCCTGATCAAAGTGAGAACGGTCGCCTTTGGGATATCCTATATATGTTTTCACTCTCAGCCCGAAGATGCTCTGGCGCTGACTTGAAGTTCGGGTTCTGCTGCCAGCTTCCCGATATTGGTGATTGGACCAAATATGAGAAAGTGTGCGAAGGGAACCGGCTGCTCCGGGAGGTCACCCTTAGAGCTGAGATTGGTCCACTTGACCTGGATGATCCAACCCCAGCTATCACGATCCTACTTCCGGATGAAGATTAGATAGATTAATTAACCGGCGTGCCAGACAAAGTCCGTCCGTCAGCTGATGGACGGATGCCACTATAAGTCCACCGGGCAGGGGGCAAATACAATGACAGAAAATCAGTTTCTGGAAGAAATGTCTTTTTATCAGCGCAGATTTGAACGATTACATCGTGCTATAATCAAGGATATGAAGCAGTATATCAACAAAAATCAGGCTTATGACAGCACTTTTTACAAAACAGTTGAAAGCTTTTCAGCGAATATTACAATCACCGATGAATGGGTTAAGCTTCTAAGGAGTTATAATTCAAATAAATATGCCCGAATGTTACGGTTTCCCAATGAATTTAATACTAACAATGGCGTGCCAGACAAAGTCCGTCCACTGACGGAAGCCAAAACAAATCCGACGGGCATCGGTCAATCGAATGTCAAGATATGCCAATGATCCAAGAATGATCAAAGCGAAGTTTACCTCTTGCTGCTCAAAATGCAGGGCTAAACTTGCTAAAGGTGTCAATATCTACTATTGGCCCTCCTCCCGTGAAGTATTCTGCATGACTTGCGGTGAGGCTTCTTACCGGCAATTTCTGTCTTCAGCTGCTGATGAAGATATTTACAATGGATGCGGAAATCCATACGCAAATTAATTAATCCGCTGTGCCGGGGGCAAATAAAGCCTCTGCACAGCGGTATTTTTTTGTTCTTCAAAATCTCCCCTGGATAAACCCTGATTGCTTTTTTCTTCTGAAAGGAATCAGCAAACTTCCATGCAACCCTTCCAATCCGGCAATTTTCGTTGTCCGGTAATTTTTCAGTCATTTAGTCACCACCTTTTCAACTTATCCTGGCAATTCACAAACTGATCTGTTCTTCTTGCAACAATACGCTTTCTTTACCATTATCTTCTGCAGAGAGCAGCTCATCCATGGGGTAACTTTAGATTGATCCCTTAACCTAACCCTTTCCCAATTGTAGATTGATCCTATTTCACTGATATTTTAAATCAAATTCAATGCGAAGATAGAATGCCCCATCCGGTAACAGTCCCCTCATTCAAGAACTTTCGCGGCATATCCTCTATCCTACCTCTCTGCGGTATTCCACGGTTTCTTGACTGCCCTTCAGTGACACTCTTGAAAAAACTTGCATATAATTTTCACTTAAAATTAAGCATCATGAAAAAGTTTCAAAAACATTTTGTAGGAAAAGGCAAACAGGTAGAAGGGCTCCAAATTATCAAAGTAACCGTAAACATGGATGATCTGAATGATCTCTCTTACGAGTTCAACGGCGAAACTTACGCCACTTTCGAAGTTGCAAAAATGAAAACAGCAGACCAGTTCGGTCGCGAATTTACAGTCTATGTAAGTCGTAAAGAAGAAGTGGCAGACGAACCGGAAACTGAAAAAGAAACCAAACCGGGAACAAAAATGAAAAGGCCGGCTAAAAAAGTAAAGGAGAGCATCGATGAAGTAGCCGATCTTCCCTTCTAAAGATGAAAAAAATCCTCTAATCAGGGTTTTTTTATGTTCGATTTTTTCTCTGAGAAATACCCTTTTACACTCAAATTAGCGGACAAAGTTATTGATCGCCAGCCGGAAATGTAAAGGGCCGTCCGGCGATACCAGTTAGTCTTTTGGCGTATCGCCTCCCGGCACTTCGTGCTAGGTCAGCTTTTTCCTTCTGCCTTCTGCCTTTCAACTTCTGCTACGTAAAAACCAGACATGCGCCCATTGACACTATCCGCCTGGCTCAATATTCAATGCCCGTAATTTAATTTTAACCGGCGAGCCAGACAAAGTCCGTCCACCAACGGAAGCCAAAATAAGTCCGAAAGGCATCGGCAGATGATTATGAGTAAGAATAATGGTTCCGCAGTAACCCATGATGAAGCGGTTGCTATGATTGAGTTGGTTGAAGTAGAAGCAGTGGTTGCTGCTGTAGAAGTTCCTGAACCAGTCGTTTTAACGATTGTGAAGCCGGAGCCGGTAATAGCACCCCGGAAACTTTCACTGGATGAACGTATTCAGAAGGTAGAAGATCTGAGTCTATTAATCGACCGTTACCGGATCTTAAACGAAAGTCGCAGGAAGTTGCAGACTTTCCAACTGGGTGCTGATGGGCTTAGCTCATCCATTCAACTGCGTGATGCTGCAGGAAATGAGTTCAGAACCTCAAACTCCGCAGTGATCAACACCGTCATCGACGAGATGAAGCGGACGCTTGACACTAAAGTCAAGGAAGTTGAAGAGCTGATTGATCTTTAAAAATTGGGAGCGAAGCTCCCTTTTTTTGTTCGTGGAGAAGGTGTATAAATTGTTGTATACAAGGAATAAGTAATTTTATCCAGACTAAATATGTAATAAAAAAATCAGTATTCCAAGAAAATCAACAAGGTTTGCCCGTAATAATTTTAATGACCTGCTTATAAGTGCTTCGACGGCTTTATTGGAAATCCCCATTTTTTGGGCAATCTGAGAATAAGTTAGTCCATCTATTCTACTGAATTCGAAAGCCTTGCGGCACCTTTCAGGTAGAACTGCAATTGCCTGCCATAAATGAGTACTTAAGTCATTCGCATCGATAGTCTCGTCAGTTACAGATTCCAAAAAATCTGAATTAACAGTAAGAGGGACAGAATGCATTCGTTGTTGTTTCCTTAAATGATCGATGCTTTTATTCCGCATCATAATAAAAAGATATGAACAGAGGTTTTCGATATTCTGCAATTCATGTCGTTTCTCCCAGAATTTAATGAAGCAGTTTTGTACAAGGCTTTGTGCGGTATCTTGGTCATGAACAAACCTTACAGACTGAACTACCAATACCTTATAATACTTTCTGAAAATGAAATTGAATGCCTCCTCATTCCCTGATTGTATCTGGGTAAGCAAAAATTTGTCACCATCCTCGGTTTCAATTTTCATTACACTATCTTCAATCTGATTGTTTGGTTTGATGCAAAAGTAGATTTTTTTTTTGTGTTTCAATTTTTTTAAAATAATTAATAATTCATGTAGGGTATCGCAGATGCAGATTCGTCTTGATTAAAATTGGAAGAAATATGCAGGAAAAAATTCATTTATTGATCTCGGGATATTTTATTGGTAGTCTAACCGAGGCAGAGCAACAACAGTTAAAAGACCATCTGGAATCAAATTCAACCGATAGGAAAATCTTTGAAGACTATCGTTTACTTTGGGAGGAATCAGGACAAAAAATTATTTTAAAACCTATTGATGTCGAAAGTGCCTTAACAGGCACAAAACTAAAGCTATTCTATAGAAAAACCAGCATAATTCAATTCCTGATACGGGCTGCTGCAGTTCTTATCCTAACGATGATTTTTTCCTCTACTTACATCTATTTCTACAAAACTTCATCGAATTATAATGTTGGTCATCCTGATATAGTTCAGGAGATCTCAGCCATATACGGAACCCGATCTGAGTTTCAACTTTCGGATGGAACAAAAGTCTGTTTGAATTCCGGTAGTAAGTTGATATTTCCTTTAGAGTTCAAAGGCAAATCCCGGAAGGTGGAATTAGTTGGGGAAGCATATTTTGAAGTTTCCACTAATCCTGCCAAACCATTTATAGTAAAGACAAGTGACTTAAACGTGAAAGCTTTGGGAACTGCCTTTAATCTTCAGGCTTATCCAGGATCTGAAGAAATCAGCACGACCTTAGTACATGGCAAAGTTGTTTTGGAAAAAGAGTCTTCAGGTGTTACTGAACAATTGGCAGTATTAAAGCCTTCGGATAGAGCAGTATTTAATTTATCCGGTAAAGTGGTTAAGGTCAAGACAGAAGAAGATCTAGATAAATTCGTTGCCTGGAAAGATGGGAAACTGGTATTCTTCAATGATCCCATTGATAACGTGGCACAAAAACTGGGTAATTGGTATAATGTAACTGTGAAAATAAACAAGGAAGAATTAAAACGATTTAGGTTCACGGCTACTTTTACGGATGAACCCATCGAACAAGTTCTGGAGCTATTAAGCAAATCATCCCCAATAAAATACCAATTGAAGAAAGCAGCAAAACTATCCGATGGTTCCTACTCAAAACGACAGGTTATTTTTAACTAACAAGAATTTAAACTTTAACCAACTGCCTATGGAATAACTAAATTGAAAAATAAACGGGAAAGTGTTAGAGCACTTCCCCGTCAAGATTAAATGTCTACAATTTCGACTAAAAAATTATTAACGAACATTTAACAATGCAAAAATATGAAAAAAATCGGATTTATTTCTCCGAGCGGGAATAGTTATGCCGCAATCAAAAAAGGATTAACTGTTATGAAAATTACACTGCTATTTATCCTTATTTCCACACTGAATCTTTTAGCGACGGGAAGCTACTCCCAGACAACCAGGGTGTCGCTAAAATTAAACCAAACTTCCGTCAAACAGGTGCTCAAGGAAATTGAGCATTCGAGTGAGTTTTATTTTTTGTACAACAATGAATTGATTGATGTTGAACGAAAGGTTGATATTGAAGCTAACAATGAGCCGATCAACTCAATTCTTGACAATTTATTTGCAAATGCTAATGTAAAATATGCAGTTTACGACAGGCAGATTGTGATTTCACCTACGAATATGAACCTTCACCAGGAAGCTCAGCATAAGGTTAATGGTAAAGTTATTGATCAGTATGGTGCAGCTATTCCAGGAGCTTCGGTAGTAGTAAAAGGCACAACTATCGGTGTAACGACTTCAAATGACGGGAATTTCTCATTATTATTACCTAATGATGCAAAATTCCTTTTATTCTCTTTTGTAGGAATGAGGACACAGGAAGTAGCGATTGATAACAGATCAAACTATTCTATAACCCTTGCTGACGTGACAATTGGTCTAGATGAGGTTGTTGCGATAGGTTTTGGTACCAAAAAGAAATCAGAACTAACCAATGCAGTTGATCAAATTCAAGGAGATATTGCTGCTAAAGTGCCATCTGTTACTTTAACTCCTTCATTACAAGGTCAGTTAGCTGGGCTGAATATAGTGCAAAATGCTAATTCACCTGGTTTTGATAATCCTACTATTAATATTAGGGGCGCAAATACCTTTGGTACAAGTGCAGCATTAATAGTAATTGATGGAGTAGCAAATGCTGATCCAGATGGGTTGAATAAACTTGATCCAAATGATATCGCTACGATAACAGTGTTAAAAGATGCATCAGCAGGAATATATGGAGTTGAGGCGGCTGGAGGTGTTATTTTAGTAACAACTAAAAGGGGGAATTTAGGAGCAGCTAAAGTGCATATTACTACTTCAAGCGCTCTTCAAACTCCCACCAGGTTGCCAAAGATGGCAGATGCAGTTTCTTTTATGAAGGCTTTAGATGCCAGAAATGAGTTAGATGGAACTGCAATTACTTATTCGGATGCAGCTATTGCTGAATTTACTTCAGGGCAGAAAAAAAGTACCAATTGGATGAAATCATTATTAAAGACACCGGTATATCAAGGGAAATATGATATTTCAGTATCAGGTGGAACAGAAAAAGTTAAATATTTCATAAGTGTAGGTACAGGAGACCAAAATACTGCTATTATTAATGATAATAAGTTCAAATTGATTCAGAATAATTTAAGAGTTAATTTAGATATTAATTTACTTAAGGGATTAGATATGGGTATTGATTTATCCTATAGATCCAAGGGTACCTATACATCAGCTTATGGGGCTGGTGGTCAGCTAGGTGCTTGTTTAGATTTTAATCCTACATTACCAGCATTTATTAACGGTGATATAAATAAACCTACAAATGGAGATGGCTCCCTTTCTCCAGTTGCAGTTTCACTTAGTCCAGGTTTTATTAAGTACGATACTAAGGTATATAGTGGTAAGTTTAATCTTAAATACTTAATCCCTAAAACTGGTGGATTGTACATAAGTTCATTTACTTCATTGATATTAAATTCTGATTTTACTAAACAATTTATTACTCCATATAACTTTTATACTCAAGATGAACAAACAGGGGTAGTGACAAAAAACCAAACTACATTGCCGGGTTCTTATGTTAATGGATTGTCTGAAAGTTTTGATCAATATTTAAGAAATACATTTCACGCTGAAATAGGCTACAATCATTTGTTTAAAGAGGTTCATAAAGTGTCAGCTTTTGCAGCTTACGAAGATATGAATTATACTTCTGATGTATTATCTGCGGGTAGAACTCAGTTCAATTCCTATGCTATTCCAGAGCTTTTTGCCGGTGTAGCGAATTCTCAATATTTTCAAAATAATGGTTCTTCATCTATTTTAACTTCTCAAACATTTTTTGGCAGGGCTACTTATGATTTTAAGAGTAAATATTTGTTTAATTTTAATTTTAGAGCAGATGGATCATCAATTTTTGCTCCAGCAAAAAGATGGGGATATTTCCCCGGTGTTTCTGCAGGTTGGGTAATTAGTAAGGAAGAATTTATGCCAAAAGGAGTCTTTGACAATTTAAAGTTGAGAGCTTCGTGGGGGCAGTTAGGGAATGATAGAGTACTACCATTTCAATATTTATCTTCATTTGCTATAGCAACCGGTACTGTTATAAATAATTCTGACGCCCAGGGTTTAGCAATTACTACAGCAGCTAATCCTAATATAACATGGGAAGTATCTACTTCATCAAATATTGGTATAGAAATGGGTTTTTTAAATAATAGGTTATCTATCGAGCTTGATTATTTTAAAGTACTTACAGATCATATTTTAGCGAAAAAGAGTTTTTCAATTCCTGCTTATACTGGCTTAGTATTACCAGATCAAAACATTGGAACAATGATGAATCATGGATACGAAGCACAAGTAGCATTTCGAGACAGAATTGGTAAATTTAATTATAGCATAAGTGGAAATGTTGCTTTAAATCAGAATAAAATTACTTATTTTGATGAGGTGCCAAATATTAACCCTAAAGTGGCTGCCTATCAAAATCTTACCGGACATCCCTTAGGATCGCCTTTATTTTTGCATGCCGTGGGAATATATAAAACCGATGCGGAAGCATTATTGGGAGCAACTTATCCGGGTGCAAAAGCTGGGTATTTGAAATATCAAGATAAAAATGGAGATGGCAAAATAGATGGGAATGATATGTACAGAAAGGGATTAAATCCAGAACTAAAATATGGGTTTCAATTTACTGCTAAATATTCTGGTTTTGATTTAGCCATGTATTTTAATGGTAGTCTTGGAGATTTTTGGCAATTTGGGAATAATTTTGTTCAAACAAGAGGTAATAATTTACAATATGCTGCTGTGCATAGTTTTACTAAATCAAATCCAAATGCAGAATTACCTAAGAGTGGTATAAATAGCGTAGGTTTAGCTTCGGATTTCAACCTATTAACCCGGTCATGGTTGAGGTTTAAAACTTTGAACCTGGGATATTCTTTTCCGAAATCAAAATTATTATCCAAATTGAATATTTCCAATTTAAGAATATATGCTTCAATGGATAACTTCTTTATGTTATATAATAATATGCATAAATACGGTGCTTGCGATCCGGAATTGCTAGTTACAGTGTATGGCGGTTATCCGATGATGAGTACACATAATCTTGGAGTAGATATAACTTTTTAAATATAATTACATAGTAATATTATGAAAAAAATAGAAAATAAACTGTTTTTAGTGTTTGTGGCATTAATTATAGTATTTATAAGTTCAATATGTATTTCCTGTAATAAAAAAAATGTTTTGAACATTGTACCTACTGATAGATTTTCGGAAGAAACTGTGTTTAATGATGCTAATTTATTACAATCGTATGTATATAATGCATATAATGGTTTGAGAGCATTTACCTATCCATGTATTGGGGGATACGATGGATTAACTGACATTATGTTATGGAATAGAAATAGCATTTCGTTTATGGGTAATGCCTATTACGGTTTTCCAAATTATGTTGAAGGCAATATAACACCTGACAATGTGGGTGATATGGCTGATTGGAGTGGATATTATGCCAATATAGCTAAAGTAAATGATTATTTTGAAAATATAAAGAATTCAACAATTGACACTTCCCAGTTAAAAAGTATGAATGGAGAGATGAGATTTATAAGAGCATGGATATATTTTGATTTAATTCGTTTATATGGAGGTGTGCCTTTAATTACACATACTTTTTCAATAGCAGATACTTCTGCATTAAAAGTAGGTAGGAGTACTTATGATGAGGTAGCAAATTTTGTAGTTTCCGAAAGTAATTTGGCTATTAAAGAGTTGGCAAACACACCAATAGTTATGGGTAAAATAAATGCTACTGCAGCAAAAGCTTTAAAAGCTAGAATGCTTCTTTATATGGCTAGTCCTTTAAATAACCCAGGAAATGATATTGCTAAATGGACTGCAGCAGAAACAGCTACTATGGATGTGTTAAATTCCGGTAAATCACTAGCTGTTGATTACACAAAAATTCCTTTTAAAACAAGCTATCAATCCGGAGAAATTATTTTAGCGAGAACATATACTTTCACTACTAGAATAGGTTACGCACTTAATTGGTACTTGTGGCCTGGTGGTGCTTTTGGTAGTCAAATCATAATACCAACACAAAAATTTGCAGAAATGTTTGAGATGAATGATGGAAAAAAAATTACTGATCCTGCCTCAGGATATGATCCTCAAAATTTCGGGGCAAATAGAGATCCAAGGTTTAATAAAAATATTATGTATCCTGGTTCAGGACCATTTAACTTTAAGTACGATGACGGTACTCAAGAAACAAGATATCAAGAATCATACGAAAGTATAACAGACCCTGATGGCGTAAAATGGAATACAGAACCTTTAGTAAATCCAAATTTTACAACAAGAGGTGGGGGAGTTGGTCATTTTGGTTACACAACTGGTTATAATTTTGGTAAAGATGGATTTACTTATTTTGACCATGTATTTTCATGGCCAGGTAAAGATGCTTTAACAAGATATCAATGTTTAAAATATATGGATTTTAACAATGTGAGATTTAGTCAAACCGATGATGTAACGGAGATACAATTGTTGTTTAGAATAACGGAGTTTTATTTAAATATGGCTGAAATTAAAATTGCTTTAGGAGACGAGGCTGGTGCTAAAGTTTATCTGAATCAAATAAGATCCAGAGCTGGTATGCCAAACCTTATAAGTTCTGGTAATCAATTAGTTGATGACTATAGAAATGAAAGGGCGATTGAATTAAATATGGAAGACCATAGATTTTTTGATATTCTTAGATGGAAAATAGCTCCAGAAACTATTGGTCAACAAGTTGAGGGTATTGTAGGATCTTTAATGGATTGGAGTGTGCTTACTCATCAGTTAACTGAACCGGGAGGTGCATTTGGTAAATTATCTTTTACTTTTGGACCTATTGCAGGACAATATACAAGAAAGTGGGATGACAAATTTTATCTCTTACCAATTCCATCTTCAGAAATAAATCGAAGCGGTGGAAAATTAATCCAAAACCCAGGATACTAATGATAATTAATTATTTAAAGTACACTTCAGTTAGATTCTAATTGAATTTAACTGTGGTGTATTTTAAATATTTGTTTCAATGTGTGGCAGAGTCCTAAGGAACTAATCACAACGAGATTTGGCCAGGTGGGTAAAACGATTTACCGAGCTGATTTCTGAGGTTGGAATGTAATCAAAATAAATCATCAGGGAATAAAATCTAAACACATTAATCTTTAATTAGACATAATCATCTTCGCATCAAAAAATTAAAATCTGATGAAAAATAAATTTAGACTTTTATCTTTATTAATGCCTATTATGTTGTCATTTAGTGGGTTGGCGCAGAGGATTTATTCTCCGGCCGACCCCGAATATTATAAAATGGAGCGGCCGCAAATGCGGTTCGATGATTACCAGGTTATGCTTTTCAATTACCGTGGATTTGTATGTCCCAGACAATACAGCACTACAAGTTTTACCAATGTACAGTTTCTCCCGATTAGCGCTCCATCCTACACTTTCAACCTTAATTTTTTAGACCAAAATACCGGTAAAACGGTCAGGGATGATGTCCCTGTTATCTGGGATAAGTTGATTAATGAGGGAAAAGGATTTGATCCGTTAGGTGCTAACTTTAGGCCTAATTCCCCTTTTCTTATGGTCACGCAAGATGAAATCTGGCAGCCAAATGCTTATGCCAGGTCGGGCACTTTTCATAAGGAAATTGAAAAACAATGGCTTAGCTTCTCTATTCACACTTGTACCAGTGTTTCATACGCTAATGATGAGGTTTTTCTGAAAATTATCCTGAAGAACAGAAAAGATAAACCATTGAAATTAACGCTGATTCCACAACAAATAGCAAACCAGATGAATTATGATGGAATAAAAGGTTCTGACAGCGCTCGTCAGCTTGATGTTTTCACCATTGGAAGCGAACAGATGCAGGCCCGGGTCTCCTCTGATATCGAAACAATCAGCGATAAAGGTTTTGAACTGACCTTGCCTCCAGGGGAATACGTAACTGTTTATTTTGCTGTTCAATTTTATGCAGCAAATAGTCCGGAACCTCCTATCGTTCAGAAAGATATTGCATCCCGCATGAAAGCGGCTGATTCAGTAACCAGTGAGAAGCTCAAATGGGCCTACGACAATGTTCCTAAACTGGAAAGTACCAATAAAAAACTGCAGGAATATTATTATCGTTGCCTTCTCTCTATTTTAATGAGTAGGTATGAGAACCCGAAATATATCACCAATCCTTTCTGGGCAGTGGGTAACTGGCCATTTACCATCAGTTGGGATACCTCCTATGCTTCTGATGTACTGGCGATGCTTGATCCGAAAAGTCTGAAAGAAGCAATCCTCACCGATTTCAGGGAAGTGAAAATGAAAAGAACCTATGTGAGCTGGAAAGGGGCTGAGTGGGAAAACCTATATATTCAGGAGCCTTTCGCCTTGCAGATTATGATAGAGGCTTATCTGAGACACACGGATGATTATTCGCTTTTCGCGGAAAAGGCAGGAGACGCCACCGTATGGGAATGGTTGAAACAATGGGTCACGGAACTAAATACCAACTACAGGAACAAGGAAGGACTGATGGATGTGGGTTATGATACGCAAAAAATTATCGAAATCCGGACTGACGGTTATAATCACGTAGTTCCAATCGTGAATGTGTTGACAGTCCATTTGCTCTACAGGATGTCTGAATGGGCAGGATTACTGAAGGATAAAAATGCCGGGAACTATTTGCATGATGCAGATAAACTTAAAGAATTGATGAACTTGCATCTCTGGAACGAACAGGAGGGGTGGTTTGATAACCTTTATCCGGACGGAACGAAAGAAGCTATCTGGACAGACCATCTGTTCGATGCTTTGGGAACCGATTATTTAACGGGTAACCAGGTGAATAAACTTGTAAGCCATCTCAGAGAAGGGGAATTCCTGGGTAAATTCGGAATTTATTCTATTGCCAGAAGAGACAGTGTACACTGGGATCTGATCGATTCAGACTGGGGTGGGGGAGGTCAATATGCCGGAATGCCTGGACGCATTTCGCGCAACCTTTACAAACAGGGATTTGCGGAGCTGGGATGGGAAATACTCAAACGGAATATGCGCTACATCGATTATTTCCCTTACCTGCCTCAAAATCCACGGACCGACGCACCGATACAAGATCGGTCATCGATGCCACTCGAAATATCGGCTGGTGCAGGGATGGAAGCAATTATTTTTGGGACCTTCGGAATCTCCATAGATAAAAACCTCCTGACTATAAAACCTAATATGCATGAAGAGATGGGGGTATCTACGCTGCGTGACTTTAAATTCAAGGGGAAATCTTATACTATCGTGATCGGCAAAAGGAATTTTTCGGTTTATCAGGACGGAATATATTTGGTGACAAAGCCATTCGGAGAATCAGTTGAAATTACCAGTAATAGCTGATAAGTTTTAGCTATTGAGTTTAGATGAATGCCAGTTCAACTAATAAAAAAATACACAAAATGAATTTTACTAAATATATTGTCTGCCTTATACTTTTACATATTTTCTCTGGTTTATTAGAAGCGCAGGAAACGTCGATTGAACAAATGGGATGGGGCGATGCAGGAAAAAAGCCGGGTGTAACACAGCTATTGGCCCCCGTTAAACCTGGCGATGTAGTTCTTCAGGGCTTTTCAAAGAAAATATCGGGAACTGACATTAAATGGAATTCACACCTTTCGTATGCCAACGAGGCGATGATTGTGCGCACCAAAGATGGTATTCAAAAAATGGAGTGGGAAAGTGAGCCTGTACCGATGGAACTGAAGTCAAAAACTATCAGTTTAGTTTGGATATCCGGGGTCTCAGGGTTATCGGGGAAACAGCCTTCACCAATCACCCTTTATGCAAATGATAAAAAAATAGCCACGTTGATAACGGCTGGCAATAAAGACTGGGATGTGACAGGGAGTGATGGGGCCCAACTCTCTTTTCGGGAACAATTGCGCGATGGGAGTGATGACAGGTATGGTTTTATGTTCCTTCGTTTACCCGCGAAACTTATTATCCCTGGTAAGTCGATGCGTTTGCGTTTTGAATGCGCCGATCTGGGGATTGATAGTTGGACAATGGTGTTTAAGTCTGCTATCGAAAAGGAAGGATTGACAGGGGAATGTACCCCCGCCATTTTAAAATCAACCGGAAAACAGATCATGGAATTGCATTATTCACACTTTGGTGCAAACCAGGAGGTAGTAATTCAATATGGATCGGAGCAATGTAAAAAAGAGGTTGTATTCGGCGAAAACAGGATTGATCTTCCTTTAACGCCCGTCGTCTCTCCATCTAAGATCAACGTCAGCCTCACTTCCGGAAATAAGAATTATTCCTGTATTGTAGATTTAGTTCCTGTAAGAAAATGGGAAGCCAATTTCATGCAGATCACTCATACCGACATTGGATATACCCGACCCCAAACTGATATTTTATCAGACCATATTCGCTTTCTTGATTATGTCCTGGACTTTTGTGATGCCACCGACAAATATCCTGAATCTTCTAAATTCAGGTGGACCTGTGAAAATACCTGGGCGGTGACTGAGTTTCTTAAGACGCGCCCACAAAGGCAAATTGATCGTTTTGTCAAACGGGTTAAGGAGAGACGCATTGAATTGACAGCAATGAATCTAAATTTCGATGGGTTGGCAGACGAACAAACAATGGCAGCCTCGCTTGCCCCATTAAAAATATTTAAGCAGTTTGGGTTGCCTGCTCCACAGGTAGCCACTCAGGATGATGTCAACGGCATTGCCTGGTGTTTGAATGAGTATTTTCCTGAAATTGGGGTTAAGTATTTAACGATGGGTGTGAATAATTATTACCGGGTGGCCCCCTTCGATATGCCTGATTATTTCTGGTGGACTTCCCCGTCAGGGAAAAAGATGCTGGCTTACTATGGGGAGCATTATATGCAGGGTAATTCACTTGGTGTTAATGGAACGAGTTTTCAGGATTTCGAACATAAACTGCTGAATTATTTAAGTGATTTAGAGAAAAAAGGATTTAAATATAATATTGTTGGTCTTGAGTTTTTGGGTCTTGGTGGTGATAATTCGGCCCCCTCTATTTACGCTTGTGAAATTGTCCGAAAATGGAACATGAAGTATGAATACCCGAAGGTTCGCCTATCGCTTTTCTCAGACTATTTAGGAAGGATAGAACAAGAATACGGAAAAGATATCCAGGCAATTCGCGGGGCGTTCCCCGATTGGTGGGATCTTGGTTATTCTGCAAGCGCACGCGAAACAGCAGCATCACGAATTACGCATAGTGAGGTGATTGCCAATCAGGCAGGTTTTGCTATGGCTAAACTTGCCGGGTCAGCCATAAGCGATAAACTTATTGATCAGATCGCTGAAGTAAATCAAACGATTCTGTTTTTTGATGAACACACCTTTGGTTTTGATGCAAGTGTTTCATTGCCATTTTGTCGGGAAACGATGGATCAGCGCTCGCTAAAAGAGTCGTATGCCTGGGAAGCGTTCCGGAGAAACCGCATGCTGCGTGAAGCCGCTTTAGGCTTCCTGAACGAGTATGTCACCAATTCAGAACTCCCTTCAATTGTTATCTACAATCCCCTCTCATGGAACCGGACCGGATTGGTGCATTCCTTTATAGATTTCTCTATACTGCCAGTTGACAAAAAAGTTACGATTTTTGATGGAAATGGGAAAGAGGTAAAGTGCCAGATTCAGCAGCGCAAAAACAATGGCGCATATTGGGATTTCTTTGTGGAAGATGTGCCCGCATTGGGATTTAAACAGTATTTTGTGAAAACCGAAAATGTTCCGAATAAAGTGTTCCCCTCCTCATCACAGATGGTCAATCGGGTTATCGAAAATCAGTGGTACCGGATGGAGCTAAACCTGGAGAAGGGAAGCTTGCTGAGTTTGTATGATAAAGAGCTTCATCAGGAACTCTTAGACACAAAAGCTCCCTGGCAATTCGGTGAGCTTATTCATGAACAATTGAGTGGACGTTTCCCTGATGTTCCAGTAAAAAATCCTCTTCGGAAAACCCCGTCCATTCACTTTTCAAACTATTCACAAGGTGCAATATGGAATACCTATTCCTTTACAGGACATACAGAAGCAGGTATTGGAGAAGGTGATAATATGAACGTTGAAATGCGCGTTTTTAATCTCACAAAACGCATTGATCTGAATTACCGGCTGACAAAAAAACTGGAGATCAAACCCGAGGCGATATATGTCTCATTTCCATTCGAATTGCCTGACGCGAAAATTTATTCTGAAGTGCCAGGAGGAGTATCACAAGCCGGAGTTGACCAGATTATTGGAACTTCGAACGACTGGAACACAACTCAAACATTTGCTTCCGTTCAAAACGAATCTGCTCAAATTGTATTGGGATCGCCAGAAATTCCGATGATGCAGTTTGGGGATATCAATATTGGACGTTTCCAAAAAGCATCCGTCCCGTCATCGAACAAAATTTATTCGTGGGTAATGAATAACTACTGGACAACCAATTTCAACGCTGATCAGCATGGCGAGTTTGAATGGAATTATTTCATCACCTCAATGCCAGGAAACTCAGTTGAGCAGGCCACTAAATTTGCCTGGGGAAACCGCGTCCCTTTTCTGATTCGTGCACTTCCTGCAGGAACCAAAAAAGAGAATTCAGTAACATCTTCAGTTTTCCTGAAGATCGAACCTCAAAATGTGGCCCTGGTAAACATGAGTCCAGTACAAAAGGGAAATGCAATCATTCTTCAGTTACGTGAGATTTCAGGGAAATCAGCAGAAATAAAGATAAGTTCAACCTTTAGACCTAATTTGAAAGTAATAACTTCAGATGTACTTGGAGAAGAAAAGCCTCTTGATAATTTAGTTATCAAAGCGTGGGCAACTAAGTTTGTTAAAATTTTCTGGTAAGATAATCCACATTATGTGAATACTTTAAAATACAAAAAAAACATGAGAAAAATCCATTTTCTACTCGCTTTATCTTTGCTGACTTGCATATTAACTTTAAAAGCGCAAGCTGTTAAAACTTCACCAGTGACATTCAAAAATGCCCCTGTATTATTTAAGAAAGCGGGTAAAATGTTTCAGCAGATTATCGCAACTGTTAAATCAGAAAAAACGGCTGAGATTGCATTTTCAATTTCGGGAAATGAAATTCAGAAGACCACAATTAGTAAGGGTGAGAATCTTCTTTTATTGGATTTTCCATCTGTTACGTCATCAAAAAAAATCGTTATTGCGGTTAAGGGCGATGCCGATTGGGCGGGGAATTATCCGTTCACCATTACGCCTGTCAAAAAGTGGGAAGTTTATATGGTTCAGCATTCGCATACCGACATTGGATACACGCGACCGCAATCGGAAATACTCGCCGAACATATGCGGTATATTGATTATGCACTGGATTATTGCGATCAAACAGATTCAATGCCCGACGATGCTAAATTCCGCTGGACCTGCGAAGCATCCTGGGTTACCAGGGAATATCTCCGTTCACGTCCTGCCTCGCAGATCGCGCGGCTGAAGAAGCGGATCGCTGAAGGCCGTATTGAAGTAACCGGTATGTATTGCAATATGGCAGAGATTTCGGATGAGAATGTTATGACCGACTTTCTTCAGCCGCTCAAAGATTTTAATAAACTTGCTATTCCGGTAAAAACTGCAATGCAGAATGATGTTAATGGTATTGCCTGGTGTATGCCTGATTATTTCAAAAATACTGGTGTCAAATACTTAAATATGGGAATTCATGAAGCAAGATCGATACGACCATTTGACAAGCCAACATGCTTTTGGTGGGAAGCGCCATCTGGAGAGAGATTGCTTGCTTTTCGGGCCAACACTTATCATGATGGGAATATTTACGGACTAGTAAATAAATCATCTGATTTTGCAGTTAATGTTTTGTCTCATCTTGCTGATCTTGAAAGCTTAGATTATCCATTTGACAGGATCGCAATTCAGTTTTCAGGATACTATACCGATAATTCACCACCATCAACGGCCGCTTGCGAACGTGTCAGATTGTGGAACGAAACCTATGAATATCCTAAGATGAGACTTTCTGTCGTAAGTGAGTTCTTTGAATATGTTGAAAAAACCTATGGGGATAAACTTCCTGTGTTTCGAAACGCCTGGCTCGACTGGTGGTCAGATGGTTATGGTTCAACTTCACGCGAAACAGCCGAAGTTCGAAAGACCCAGAATATGGAACAGGTTGATGAAGGTATGTTTGCCATGGTTTCTATGCTCGGTGGTGAGTTAAATCCAAAGTTAGAAGAAAACATTGATCATATCAGCGAAAATGCAATATTCTTTGATGAACATACTTGCGGTGCAGACGAAA
>Ga0364866_10307_pt1 | contig 33976 bp, 27 predicted proteins | sample ExccelAu500001D3_3_FD_206913 | JGI IMG/M metagenome (GOLD analysis project Ga0364866, IMG submission 206913) | Enriched cells from Trout Bog Lake Hypolimnion, Wisconsin, USA - BchlTB.Aug13.5000.01.D3 | ecosystem: Environmental > Aquatic > Freshwater > Lake > Hypolimnion/Profundal zone | place...
CATACGATTATACATAAACATAATATACAATTCATATACATATAAGGATGAAGGCACCCAAACAAGCGCGGGTTACAAATTAATAATCAAGATGCATTACGCTTTGAAAATAAGAGAGATCACGAGTTATCGTGTTTGAGCTACCTGTAAATGGGTAGCAGGTACCACGGCCGCCGTTGTAGAGGAGACGGAGCTGGGGTCACCTGTCTTATTGATTATTCCCGTATAAATCATAACCAAAACAGCCGTCCCGGCAATTATCCGGTAGACACCAAAAGCCCGGAAAGAATGTTTCTGCACATACGTGATGAATGATTTGACAGCTACGAGTGACACAATAAAAGCTATGCCACAGCCAGCCAGCAGCATGCTGGTATTCGTCGAATGAAAAACCTCAGGAGTATGTTTGTAGGTATCATACAATTCCTTTACAGTGGCGGCAGCCATGGTAGGTACTGCCAGAAAGAAAGAAAACTCCGCGGCTACCTTACGGTCGAGACGGGTAGCGAGCCCGCCAATAATCGTTGAAGCACTCCGGCTAAGGCCAGGAAACAAAATGGACAAAACCTGGAAACATCCCACTTTCAATGCCTGTTGGTACGTAATATCTTCTTCCCGGTGAACTACTGACTTCTTGAACCAGTTGTCTACAAACAACAATATAATACCGCCCGCAAGCGTGATACAGGCTATGATCGTTATGTCGCCAAGGATGTGGTCAATATGCTTCTTGAGGAGCGCCCCGAATACCAGGGCCGGAATTACAGCGATTGCAAGTTTAACATAAAATGAAACATCCTTAAAATTGACAAATCTCTTAAAGTACAAAACAATAACCGCCAAAATAGCAGCAAACTGAATCACGATATCAAACATATTACTGAAAGGATCATTGGGATCCATTTTCATGATCGCTTTGGCAAACTTGATGTGTGCTGTGGATGAAATAGGCAGAAACTCAGTGATTCCTTCTACTATGGCTATTACTACGGATTGTATCCAGGTCATGTTACGGAATATTGATGTATTTGTGTGTCTGCAAAGATAATTGCCATTGCGGATGAAGTTTAATATACTCAATAATTAATGGAGTAATAATCTCCCGTCTGCTCCACTCAGGCTGAAGATATAGTTTGCAACCAGGTGCAACCTGGGCTGCAAATTTTTCGGCCCATTCAAAATCTGAACTATGGTAGATAACCATTTTCAATTCATCAGCCTGGTCTATAAACTGTGTCAACGGCTGCTTAAACTTTTTGGGCGATAGAGTCACCCAGTCGAGCTGGCCGGAAAGCGGGTGAGCCCCTGATGTCTCAATATGTGTGGCAAAACCTGCGAGATGCAATCCTTCACAGAGGGCAGTCAGGTCGTGCATGGCCGGTTCTCCCCCGGTAATCACGGCTATTCGGCCCGGCAAACGCGACGCAGCATCTACCAGGTGGCTCACGCTCAGAATGGGGTGGGCATTGGCATCCCAGCTCTCTTTCACATCGCACCATACGCAGCCCACATCACATCCGCCCAGCCTGATAAAATACGCTGCCTTTCCCGAATGGAAACCTTCTCCCTGCAATGTGTAGAAGTGTTCCATGACCGGGTATGATACAATATGCTGTCTGTTAGCCACCTGATTGATTAACCAATGATTAAATAAACTTTAAAAGAGAATCGGAATAGGATGCGGAGACACCTGAAAAAAATATAATGTCCTCCTGCAGAAACGGGCAGTTAAAAACAAAAACAAAGAGCCCCCCAAACGACGAAACTCTGCCAATGCAATAGAGAATACAGGAATATCGATAGATGGCACAACATCAAAAATGAAAGAAACTCAATTCCCATTGAAAAGGCTCCATCCCGTGAGTATACGAAAACTCCTACTGACTCACCTAGGTATCATCATCGCTCTTCCTACAGGTTTACATTTCCGCCACCGTGCTATCCGATCAATTCCTTTGCCTGCTTGGCAGCCTGTAGGGTATTTTTCATCAGTCCACAAATGGTCATAAGCCCCACACCCTTGGGAACAGGAGTAATATAGCTGCATAACGGGGCCACGTTATCAAAGTCAACATCGCCCACCAGTCGGGAACCGCTCTTCCGAGTAGAGTCGTCTATCCGGTTAATACCTACATCAATAATAATCGCTCCGGGTTTTACCATGTCGGCAGTTACATACTTCGGCCGGCCTATCGCCGCGATTATAATGTCAGCTGAACGGGTTATTTCCCGGAGGTTTCTGGTCTTGCTATGGCACATGGTCACTGTTGCGTTGCCGGGATTAGATGCCCGGCTCATCAGAATCGTCATGGGTGTACCCACAATATTGCTGCGACCTATGATGACACAATGCATGCCAGTCGTGTCGATTTTGTAGTATTCCAGCATCAGCATGATGCCATAGGGAGTGGCTGGCAGAAAAGTAGGCTGTCCCAGCAGCATACGGCCCAGCGAAATAGGATGGAATCCATCCACATCCTTGCCCGGACTGATTGCATTTATTACCGAATCGCCCGATATATGAGCGGGCAGCGGCAACTGCACAAGTATACCATCGATTGTCTCATCATTATTGAGCCTTTCAACCTCACTGATCAGGAAATCTTCAGAAATGTCGCTATCAAACCGCAGCAGCGTAGAGTCGAATCCGAGTTCCTCGCAGTGCTTCACCTTTGAGCCTACATAGGCTTCGCTGGCCGGGTTATTCCCCACCAATATAGCAGCAAGGTGTGGCTTTTTGCCCCCGTTTGCCTGCCAGTCCTGAACTTCCTGTTTGATCTGCTCTTTTATATGTGCAGATACCAATACGCCATCAAGTAATTGCATATGACAAAGATAAATTAAATGGTTCAAACACCCAAGGTTGTTAACTTAAGTGTATACAATGCGAATTCAAGCATATGAATATGATCAAAAGCTAATTCTTTTATGGTTGAAACGTCCACCCAGCCGGCATCAGCGGCATCATCTCCTCCAGCTACATCCCGGGTATCTTCGCCTATATATGCGTAATAAGCGACCGTAATATTGCGGCCGCGGGTATCCCGGCCCACTTTACCAAAGGTATGCAACTGGGTCATACAGTCTAATCTCAAACCCGTTTCCTCTTCAAGCTCCCTGCAGGCTGCATCCTCCAGTTCCTCTTCATCCTCTACAAATCCACCGGGCAAAGCCCACATGCCCTTCCCCGGATCATATTTCCGCTTTACCAGCAATAACTGCAAGACACCATTCAGCCTGCGAAAAACCAGGGCGTCTACAGTTACTTTTATATTCTGAATGAGCATATTTTTCCAGACGTATTTGTACGTGATAGCAAGTTAACTTCCGCCGAAAATCCACCTTTGGCATACTTCAGATAAGGTAATACCCTACATTTAATGCTTAAACAACCTGAAAACGTCCAGTCCGTTGGCATAAACCATCAATGTAAGCAGCAACACCAGCCCTACGGTAGTGGCACGCTCCATTACCTTTTCGCTCACCTGCCTGCCCGTGATCATTTCAAAAAGAAGGAAGAGCACATAACCACCATCCAGGCCGGGAATCGGCAGCAGATTCATGAACGCGAGTATGATAGAGACGAATGCAGTGAGCATCAGGAACTTCTGCATGTCAAATTCTGCCGGGAAAATTTTACCGAAACTGATGATTCCTCCCATGCTTTCATTCAGTTTCACTTCCTTCGACGTAAACATCAGCCTAAACGAGCTCATGTAATCGCCAAATTTCTCAAACGTGAAAGTGAAACCCCGCACAATGGCCTGTAACGGGTTATATTTTATAGGCTTAAGCTCAAAGTATTTACCCAGGTCACTGTTTGGATGGAATCCCAATGTCTTATCTGCGGGCACAATAGTAGTCTTCTGCTCAACCTTTCCGTCCCGGACAATAGAGAGCGTCATCATCCTGCCAACCAGCGACTTCTTGATACTATCAAACTCGTCATAAAATCTTATCGGCACTCCGTTTACGGCGACTATACTATCGCCGTGCTTCAGATCCATCCGCGATGCCGAAGTTCCTTTCTCCACATCGTCTACGACGATAGGGATACGTGGATACACAAACGAATTCTTGGCCCCGGTATTGATGGCATGTATGGTTCCTGCCACCACTGGAATACTCTGATTCTGGCCATCGCGCACGATATCGATGGTTTTGCCCTGTTGCAGCACCAGCGTAGGAATGATCTTCTCAAAGCGTTCCACCGGCTTTCCGTCGATGCCCGTGATAAAATCTCCATTTCGCAAACCAGTCAGCCTGGCAGCACTATCAACCATGATGCCATATTTCGCATTCTGTACCGGCAGGTACTCTTCGCCGTAAACGCCAAATACAATAATGTAAAGCACAATGGCGAGCAAGGTATTGACTATGATCCCACCCAGCATGATAAAGAGACGCTGGTAGGGCTTCTTGCTACGGTACTCCCACGGCTGAGGAGGCAGCGCCATCTGCTCTTTATCCATACTTTCATCTACCATCCCGGCAATTTTCACATAACCGCCCAGGGGAAACCATCCTATACCATATTCTGTTTCTCCCTTAGTTTTCTTAAACAGCGCAAAATTCAGCAGGCCCGAAAAAGGGAACAAAAAATCGAAGAACAGGTAGAACTTTTCAACCCTTGTCTTAAACAATTTAGCGAAAAAGAAATGTCCGCCTTCATGCAATACAATCAGCAATGACAAGGCTACAAACAACTGCAACACCTTTACAACAGTGCCCGACATCAAGAATATGGTAAGTAGATGCATTTTTATTATGTGTAATTAAAAATCGTAGAACGGAAATTTTTAAAGTATCTTTGATCTAAATTGTACTGGTAATTCTATTTCAATTATCCACGTCGCAAAAATATCTGCTCCATCAAGTCGTCCAAACCGAGCACCATCAATTTCGCCCCTCCTCGCCTTTGCAGCATTTAATAGATCGATAGTTGGCTCTTCTTGATAAATTCTGCGGCATATATCCGGGCTTCGGCATCACTAAGCTTGTATTCATCTATTCCCGGGTGATCCATAAAAGGAACCTGCTCGAGGGTTTTCTCGATCATATCACTCATCTCCAGGAAACCCACTTTGTTCTGCAAAAAAGCATGAACCACCATTTCATTTGCTGCATTCATCACACAGGCTGCATTACCGCCTTTAAACAAAACCTCTTTTGCAATGGCAAGATTACGGAAAGTTTTATAATCTGCAGGCTCAAATGTAAGCTTAGGAAAATCCTTGAAATCCAGCCTTTTATAATTGTTGGATTCCCGTGTAGGAAACGCCAGCGCATACTGGATTGGTAGTTTCATATCGGGCAACCCCATCTGGGCTTTAACTGAACCATCTGTAAACTGAACCATGGAATGAATCACCGATTGCGAATGGATCACAACATCTATTTGCTCATTCTGCAGCCCAAACAGCCATTTGGCCTCAATAATTTCCAAGCCTTTATTCATGAGCGTAGCACTGTCTATACTGATTTTCGCGCCCATGCTCCAGTTGGGATGTTGGAGGGCATGACTGGCCTTGACATTAACCAGGTAGTTGGGTTTACGGCCCAGAAAAGGCCCCCCGGAGGCCGTAAGGATCATTTTTTCCACTTTGTTGATGTCTTCACCCACCAGGCACTGGAAAATGGCAGAGTGCTCACTGTCGACCGGAATGATGAGGGCCCCTTTTTCGCTCGCCAGCCGCATAACCATCTCCCCTGCGACTACGAGGGTTTCCTTATTGGCCAGGGCGATGCGCTTGCCTGCATCTATTGCTGCAAGAATACTCTGCAGACCGGCAAACCCGAGGATAGCTCCCAGCACGATGTCTACCGCCTTCCACTGCACTACCTCACAAAGTGCCTGCTGCCCTGTAAAAACCTTGATAGGCAGCAATAGCAACGCATCCTTGACTTCTTTGTATTTTGCCTCATCAGTAACAACAACTGCGTTCGGCTTAAATTTCCTCGCCTGCTCTATCAGCAATTGCGCATTGCTGTGAGCACTCAAAATCTCTACTTCAAACAGATCAGGATGCGCAGCCACGACCTCCAATGCCTGTGTACCAACCGACCCGGTTGACCCCAATATCGCTAAACGCTTCATGACCTTATATTTATAGTTTCGGATTCCCCGAACGCCAAAGATATTAAAAAGTCTAGGGGAAATAAGTTAAAAGAAAAAGAACGACGATACAAAAGACCAAAGCCAAAGCTCCAAAATTTATTAGAAATACGTATAAATCAAAATCGCCCGCCGCACTCCGACCAGCCGCAGCTAACCTCTACAAAAAATTTATTTACTCAAATAGCATCCAGGCAACATATATTTAAACACTAGCTTTCCTCTCCTGCGCGGAGATTATGATTAAAATCAGCCTCGATTTGGAAAAATAACATGCCAGTTACGGCATTTATCTTATTTTTGCAGCCTGTTTTAAATTATTTCATAAAAAGATAACGTATGCAGGAATTTGGAAAAAAGAGCCCGGTTAGTCTAACTGACCTCGGGCTGAATGTTGCTACAGCGCATTGGAACCTCTCGTCTGAGGAACTTGTACAAGCATCCCTGGCGCTGGGGCAAGGCGTGCTGAATGATACCGGCGCTTTGTGTGTGAATACCGGCAAATTTACCGGGCGTTCTCCCAAAGATAAGTTTACAGTAAAGGACAATATCACCGAGCATAGTGTAGACTGGGGCGATGTAAATATTCCCGTTACGCCCGATGTATTCGACCGCCTGTTTGTCAAGGTCTGCGGGTACCTGGCAGGCAAGGAAGTCTGGGTGCGCGACTCCTATGCTTGCGCCGATCCAGCCTATCGCCTGAACATACTGGTTGTAAATGAAACTCCTTGGGCCAACCTGTTCTGCAACGACCTTTTCCTTCGCCCCTCAGCCAGCGAAATAGAAACGCAAAAACATGATTGGCTCATCATACAAGCACCCGGTTTTCATGCCGACCCTGCTACAGATGGCACACGCCAGGGCAATTTTACTATGGTCAACTTCACCCGCAAGGTGATTCTGATAGGTGGTTCAGCCTATACAGGAGAAATGAAGAAAGGCATTTTCGGTGTACTGAACTTTATCATGCCGCACGACCACAGCGTACTGAGTATGCATTGCAGTGCCAATGAAGGCAAAAATGGAGATGTAGCCCTTTTCTTCGGTCTTAGCGGCACCGGCAAAACAACTCTGAGCGCCGACCCCAACAGAGCGCTTATCGGCGACGACGAACATGGCTGGGCCGATAAGACAGTATTTAACTTTGAAGGCGGTTGCTATGCCAAATGCATAGACCTGAGCCATGAAAAAGAACCTGAGATTTATGCTGCCATAAAGCCAGGTGCGCTTTTGGAAAACATCAATTTCTACCCGGGCAGTAATGTGGTAGATTATGCCGATGCCCGCATAACCGAGAACACGCGTGCGGCCTACCCCATCCATTTTATTGCCAACAGTAAAGAACCTTCGTACGGGGGCTTACCAAAAAACATATTCTTCCTTACATGCGATGCCTTTGGTATACTGCCGCCAATATCCAAACTTACAAAGGCGCAGGCCATGTATCACTTCATAAGTGGCTATACTGCCAAGGTAGCGGGTACAGAAGTCGGCGTTACTGAGCCTCAGACAACTTTCTCCGCCTGTTTCGGCCGAGTATTCCTCCCGCTGCACCCGGCAAAATATGCCGAGCTGCTGGGTAAAAAGCTGGAAGCCGACACCGACATCAATGTATGGCTGGTAAATACCGGCTGGAGCGGTGGTGCCTATGGCACAGGTAGCCGTATGAAGCTGAAATATACGCGTTCTATGATCACCGCTGCCATGAACGGCGAACTGAACGGTGCCACTTATGAGCCACATCCGGTATTTGGCATCCTGATGCCCAATGCGGTGCCAAACGTACCATCTGAAATCCTGTCGCCCCGCAATACCTGGGCCGACAAGGAAGCTTACGACAAAAAGGCCAATGAACTGGCGCAGCTTTTCATCAAGAATTTCGCCAAATATGCCGATCAGGCCAATGACGAAATACGCTCTGCAGCCCCGGTGGTTTTAGTAAGTACAGAATAATACATATATGAGTTGTGAGATAAAGGCCGCCTGATCGGGCGGCTTTTATTTTTCTGCAAGGGGATCAGCCAAAGCCGGCATTGACTGCCCGATCCACCACAGGAAAAATAAGTATACGAATACGCCAAACTGCACCTCCAGTATGGGCTCTATGAGCAACTGGAAAAGCAAGAGCAGCCAAACCATTACTATAAAAAAAACCTGGCGCCCGGTAACAGAGGCCCTGGAGAAACTGCGTCTCCGTCCCAGGCTGGCAAGCGGGTACAATACCCAGGCCGAGAAAAGTAACATAGCCGGGATACCGCAGCCCAGCGCAATGATGAGGAACTGGTTGTGGGGCAGCAACCTTGCTTTGTCTTCTACCTGGGGATAATATTTCTCGTAGCCTTCCTTCATACCGGCCATCATATCTCCCGCTCCTACACCTTTCCACGGATGGTCCATTATCAGTTCTTTGGCTATCTTGTAGCTCATGAGCCGGTTTACATCACCATACTTCCCCGATCTGTCGCCCTCCCGCAGCATTGTCCACGCATAACCGATATAGTCTTTGCGCTCGCTGAATGTGGGTATATAGCGCACTGCCAGCAACAGGAATACGGGTATAGCCACAATAATGAGCAGGCCAGCCATCTTCTTCCTGATAAGCGAAACATAGATACCCCACGCGGCTACAAAAAGATAAAGCGCTACCAGCCCGCTCTTTGCCGCAAGCACATGGAGATAGATAACAATGACGGCCAGCACGAGTGCAAGTCCTACCCTGCCTGTTCGCTGCTGTAGCCAGGGCCACAGAAACAGGCACCAAATAAAATAGAGCGCCAGGGCCATACTGAAGCGCACATGATCCTGCGAGCAGGGAGTCGGCAGCAGCACAGACCATCGGTACTCCAGTAGATATTTGTCGTAATCCCTTAGCAGAAATGACAGACTGTAGCCAATGCCGCAAAGTAATATCCAACCCATTAGTAATGTGAGCCGTTGCAGCTGCCGGGCTGAAAAAGCCGGCATACAACCACATGCCAGCGGGAAGAGAATCAGCGGGAACTTGACCTGGAAGGTACGCTCCCAGTGAACCTTATCAAGGCTCCAGAAGTAGGATAGTGCAACGATTGACAACCACGCCACGCCCAGCAGCCAATACCGGTTCTGCAGCCATTTCCGCGGATCGGAACCACGGAGTGCATTGATGCAGAACAGGAACATGGATATAGATAAAGTTACATTATTGACCAAAAACCCAGTCATCATACCCAATATGCAGACAAATGCAATATTGGATTTGTCTGTCAAACTATTACTAAGAGAAGTACTTTTGCTCCAGGATTCCATGCAGTGATTAAACGGTCAAAAATCAATTTTAGTGCGAAACGATATTAAACTCCTTTATGAACAGGTGTGCACCGGCGACTACCGGGCGGTGGCCAGAGCCATCACCCTGGTTGAAAATGAGCTGGATGGCTATGAACAACTGTTGCTGCGCCTCCATGAAAACAAGCGGGCCCGGGTAGTGGGGATAACCGGGCCGCCGGGCGCCGGCAAAAGTACACTGGTCAATACGCTTTTGCGCTTCTGGATCCGGGAAAATAAAAAAATTGCCGTTATCGCTGTTGACCCGTCTTCTCCTTTCAACTATGGCGCGCTGCTCGGCGACCGTATACGGATGAGTGAGTTTTATACACACCCGAATGTGTTCATCCGATCGCTGGCGACACGGGGTGCGCTAGGGGGCCTGAGCGCTAAGATCATAGAAATTACCGATGTAGTCCGGGAAGCGCCTTTTGACCTCGTGATCGTAGAAACGGTGGGTGTTGGGCAGAGCGAGGTGGAGATTGCCGGACTTGCCGATTGTACCGTTGTGGCGCTCGTGCCCGAAGCCGGGGATGAAGTGCAGACCCTGAAAGCCGGGATCATGGAAATAGCCGACATTTTTGTAGTGAACAAAGCCGACCACGAAGACGCTGAAGGGCTTTACCGCAACCTGCGGATTCTGGCACATGAAAAGGCCGGCGACGCCGATGAAACACCGGTTCTGAAGACCATTGCCACAACTGGTGAAGGCATTGATTTGCTGGGCCGAACCGTTGAAAACATCCTGAGTAAACAGGATTCCCTGCCGCAGAAAAAACTGCAGCTACTCACTGAAAAATGCTGGAGGCTGATGCAGGAAGAGCAGATGAGGCACCTGGATACCGGGCTGCTCAGTACCGAAATGGCACATGCGTCGGTGCAACAAGGGTTCAACCTGTATGTTTTCGCACGGTCATTTCTCTCGAAAAGCCTGCAATCCAAATAACCTGTTTCGAGTGCTGGCTGCAGGGAATTTGCTAAGCTATTATTAATACTTTTGTAAAATAAAGCGATTCATTATTGCGTTATCTGAATCATGATCAAACTCCTGCCTTCCTGGTTGTTGTACACTGCCGGTTTTGTTTTCGCGGCGCTTGTCAGCATGTATGCGGTCAGGAAGATTCTCTTTATCACCCAGAGCCATAAAATCTTTGATGTACCCGACGACACCCGGAAGATACATGGCGCCAACATCCCAAGTCTGGGCGGCTTAGCCATCTATGCCGGATTTATGCTGACGGGCTCTTTTTTCTGGCCCAGCTTTCATTTGCAGCTCAATTATTTCCTGGTGTCTTCCTTTTTGCTGGTCTTTACCGGGGTGTATGATGACCTGATGAACATGCGTCCGTGGAAGAAACTGGCAGTGCAGCTGCTGGCTTCCGGCATTACAATCTACCTGGTCGATATCCGGATTACCTCGCTATACGGACTTGCAGGGATAGAAACATTGCCAACCGGCATCAGTTATTGCCTGACTATTATTGCTTGCACCCTATTCATCAACGCATTCAATTTCATCGACGGTATTGATGGCCTTGCCTGCATGCTGGCCATTCTGTATGCCTGCCTGACCGGCGTCTTGTATAGCCCGCACCACGAAGCTCTTGCGCTTATCTGTTTTGTGTTGGCCGGAGCTACATTTGGTTTACTCGCCTATAACTTTTCCCCTGCGAAAATTTACATGGGTGATACCGGCTCGATGCTTCTCGGCTTTACGTTGTTTATTTTAACATTACTCTTTCTGAAGTTAAACATACAAGACGAAGCCTTTTATAACACGCCGCCCGGCAAAGCCGCAAGCCCACTGTTGCATTCAGCCGCCGGCGCTTTCATGATTTTCGTATCAATCCTTTTCTTGCCGGTATTTGATGCGATCAGGGTCTTTATCGTCAGGATCAGTATGGGGAGATCGCCACTTCGTGCGGACCGCAACCACCTGCATTATTACCTGCTCGACGCCGGATTTAGTCATTCGTGGGCTACGTTTGTCATACTCGGCATCAACATACTTTTGATCGGTGCAACATTCTTGCTACAAGACACCCATCCACTTTTTAACCTGTTTTGCATGATCGTAATCGCATCGGCTGCGTTAGCTTTCATCTATGTGTTGCGGCGGCGGAATCTTCCGAAGGGGACCAACATGCGCGACCGCATGGTAGCCGGTACCTAACCTGGTAATTCGTCCGGAAATAATTCAATCATTTTCCGGTGGCCGCTTCAGTCTGCTTTATTAGTGGCCGTCTCGCTGCCGTACTTATACAGGTAAATGTGATCATTTTCATTGTACAGCGCATTGCCGTCCTTATCTTTTCTTAGCTTGATTTCGTACTTCGTAAAAGGAGCACCGGTGATATCGGAATAATTGAGATTGAAGATGGTACCATACTGCCTCAACAGTGTTGCATACCAGAAGAGCGTTTCGTAGCCCCTGTATACCAGTTCGGAGGCCTTACCTCCGTAATCACTCTTAAAGTGTTTTGCCACATACTTGCTGATGGCCTCTGTGTGGTCGATATTGAACGGCATGGTAACATTCACGCTGAGGTTGGGCAGGGAGCCATCTTCATGTATATCGTCGATCACATACCAGGAAGGCATACCATATACTTCAAAGTGCGTGGCCGGAAACTCAGCTGACAATGTCAACAACAGGCTGTCGGAAAAACCAGGGTCGATGACCGATACTACAACGATGTTGGTTTCGCCAGAGTCCAGCAATGGCTTGAGGCTCTCGCGGTCGGGGAGGCCATTCAGGGTCACGTCTTTGAAATGCACATTTCCATCATTGTAACTGTTGATGTAGTTGAAGGCATTTTCATCGACCTGTGTAGCAGCGCGGTGCAGCAAGAGTGCATTGCGGCCGGGAAACTTTTTAGCTACGTCGTCTATGATCCATTCGCAGTGTGTTTTCAGGGATGGCTGTGTCATGGTGAAGAACTGGTTGTCTTTGATACCGCCATCGGCAGGAGACAGGGCAGAAACGAAATTGACCATTCTTTTGCGAGCATAGTCCGCAACCACTGGCATGTCTGGGGAATGGAAGGCCCCGATGATCAGGTCGGCGCTATCGAGCGCGCCACTACTGATGAGGGCCTGGGGTGCTTCTTTCGGGGACGCTATGTCGTGTACATATATTTCCACGTTATAGCCTGCTTTCCTGAGGCTGTCGGCAGCAATATTCAAGCCTTCGTAAAATGAGATGCCGGGAAAAGCTTTGTCGGGAATTTTGTCTTTAAAGGTAAGACTGCCATCTTTGACCAGCTCGTCGAGGTACAGGGCTGCGAGAAAATCGATGCGGTAAACGGACTTCATCTGCGTAGGCGGATATTCTACTTCTTTCTTCTTTTTGGTTTTCGGCGTCTTTACTTTGACATACTTTTCTTCTGTGTCGCCTGTGCTTTTGTGCTTCAATCTTCTCTGTGCACGCTTGAGCCTCTTACGCTCTTTTTTGTCCCTTTTGCGCAGCTCTTTTTTATCGACCGGGGTTTCTGTCACTGCTACTGCTTCGCTGGCCCTGGCTGCTTCCTGCTCATGTTTGTGCTTCCTGGCAGCGCGGCGTTCTTTTCTTTTTTTCCAAAACTGGGCATCGGCCGGTGTGGCAGAAATTCCGGTAGCCAGCAGCGCAACCAGTAAATAAACTATCCATTTACTTTTTGACATGTTCTATTTTTTTCAGGACCCGGCTGATCTTTTCCACCCACAACTCAGGGTTCATTTTTGCTCCGGGAAGTAAATATACAGCTATGTTTTCAGATGGAGGAGCATTTAGCGCATGTGGCGGCAGAACCGACAAGTAGCTAAGGCGTGAAACCCGCGAAGAGCAACGCATCAAAAAACGTGAAACATAGGCATTTTAAAATAAATATTTAAATATTAAAATTCCTATTTAGTGGCTGAGGCCTCCCTGGGGAATATACTGTTCCCGATGTTTTGCCAAGTATGCGCAGGATGAATTTCTTCCCGCTTTTGCGGATTTTCCAGCAAATTGCACACCATTCCGATTTTTTTTCTTTGCACACATTTTTATTGAATTGCAACGATTTAGCGCCTAGAATTTGCACACTTGCAGGGCAAGTGTGCAAATTCTATAGCCGGCGGAAACCAGGTTCTCCCGGGCATTCCTGGTAAGGGCTCCCGATTCGTGGTGCAATCTAAATTACATGCAATTATCAATTGATTATAAGCAATTATTCTTGTATTCATTGGGTAACGAGGTGTCTTTGGGGTAGCAAATGTAATGAGAATAATTTATTTTTCCAAAATTATTGGAAATAATTTATCTTGCGGGCCTTCTATAAAGGTTCGGCCGATGACCATTTGAGACCTTCGTGCGGGATTGTCTTCAGTTGCAGAAACGAATGGCAGGAGGCATAGTAGTGAATTCACTTACCTGCGAAGAAGAACTATCTCTGTTTTACCGTTTTCGTATATGATCCCAATACTGTGTTTGTAAATATTAAATTCCTTAATGTGATTCCTTTTATTGGCCGGAGCAATACGAAAGGTTGTTACCCCGTTGCTAACTCTATCAACGACAAAAATCCGGCCGTCGTTGTCGGCTTCCTTAGAGGCAAAGAAGTCGGGAGCGTCCACTTCCGCGCGATTCGTTTCATAAGTGGAAATATTTATACGTCCTTCCATCTTGGTGCATACAAATACCTTCCCGTATGTAAAACCACAACCGTGCACTAAGAATATTTTTTCTTCCTTGACTTTATACAGTGCAGGAACCAGGACCACGGGTGTTCTACAATCGAACCTGAAAGGCACAGTATCGGTGACCCCTTTAATCTCTACTTCTACAGCATAGCTTTCATTTATTCTAATGTACCTAACCTGACAGCTAATGCCGACGCAAGAGTCTCTTACTGAAATACAGTTGACCTCCTTAAACACCGAAGTGCCCATACACTTGCCTCGGTCATTTCGGCAGCCAGCGTGAACCCGGATAAGTAACATAGCGAATGCATAGGTTATTCTCATTAGTTTTTTTGAAGCTCCGGTAAAACGGCCTAGTGGCAACGCGTAATCAAATGTAACAAACACTGATTGTGCTGCAAGTCCCGCTCCCTGTTAAATCTACCCACCCTGAAGCTAAACAGGATGGGCGTGTACGCTTTAATAAAGAGAGGGCGTAGACCCAAGCCGCTGCCGCGGAGCAAAACCCGAATTTCAATGAATTTTATACCATTGCCTACTTTACCTTATCTTTACTCCATTACGGTTTAAAAAAAAGTATTCATTTGTATTTCGACGAATTTGGTTTTGATGACGACCTGATGGATGGTATAGACGCCATGGGTTATGTAACGGCTACGCCAGTACAGGAAAAAGTGATACCTGCCATACTGGAAGGGAAGGACATCATAGCTGCCGCACAAACCGGCACGGGCAAGACTGCGGCATTCCTGCTGCCGGTGCTGAACAAACTGATCACCCAGGCCCATGATGCGCATACCATCAACGCGATGATCATCGTGCCTACGCGGGAGCTGGCGGTACAGATCACGCAGACGCTTGAGGGAATCTCCTACTACACTTCCATCAGCTTTATAGCGGTGTATGGCGGTACCGGCGGGGCCCTGTTTGCCAATGAGCGAAAAGCCCTGACGTCGGGGGCAGACATTGTGATCTGCACGCCCGGCAGGATGATATCGCACCTGAACATGGGTTATGTAAAGCTGGATGGGCTGAGGTACCTGGTGCTGGATGAAGCGGACCGCATGCTGGACATGGGTTTTTACGACGACATCATCAAGATATTATCCTTCCTGCCCGCCAAACGCCAGAACCTGCTCTTTTCGGCTACGATGCCCCAGGGCATCAGGAAGCTGGCCAAAACCATCCTGCACAACCCGGAGGAGATCAATATCGCGATCAGCAAGCCGCCTGAGCAGATAGTGCAGGAGGCGTTTACGGTATATGACGCGCAGAAGGTGCCGCTGGTAAAATACATACTGCAACAAAAAGAGTTTGGGAGCGTACTGATCTTCTGCTCGAGCAGAATAAGTGTGAAGCAACTTGCGGAGGAGCTGAAACGGGCTCGCTTCTCGGCCGACCAGATACAGAGCGACCTGGAGCAGGAAAAGAGGGAACAAGTGCTGCTTGACTTCAAGAGCCGGAGACTGAAGATACTGGTAGCGACCGATATACTGAGCCGGGGCATTGATATAGAGGATATAGACCTCGTGATCAATTTTGATGTGCCGCATGATGGAGAAGACTATATACACCGGATAGGCCGCACGGCGAGGGCTGCTACAAAGGGAACAGCGTATACTTTTGTGAGCCCGAAGGAGTACCACAAATTTGAGCGGATCGAAAAACTGCTGGGGCATGCGGTGACCCGGCAGGCCGTGCCGGAACAGTTCGGACCAACCCCGGGGCCTGGTGATACTGAAAAAAAACCGGCCAGGAAGAAAAAGAAAGGCTTCAGCAGGAACAAGAAATAAGGAAGGATGGGCGGCCAAAAGCTGCCGTGGGAGGCTAAAATAATGAAGATCATGCAGAAGGGAAAGAGCCGATAAATGGCGTGCATGAGGGCATTAACCGATTTTTCATTAAGTTTGTGGACCAAAAAGAAAAAACTAAATAAAATAATCCTTCACCATTCTCCCAAAAAGTATATTTTTGCACCTAAAAAATTAAACGCATTATTTATGTCTGAAATTGCAAATCGCGTTAAGAAAATTATCGTGGATAAATTGGGTGTTGACGAGTCTGAAGTTGCACCGGAAGCTAGTTTTACCAATGACCTTGGTGCCGACTCGCTCGATACTGTAGAATTGATCATGGAATTCGAGAAAGAATTCAATATTTCCATTCCTGATGAACAAGCTGAGACCATTACTACGGTAGGTCAGGCTATTGCTTACCTGGAAGAGCACGTGAAGTAATTTACTAAAACACCACAGTAACTGGAAAATCGTTCGATGAACTTAATGTTAAAACGAGTTGTCGTTACGGGCCTCGGCGCCGTGACGCCATTGGGCAACGGCATACCTGCATATTGGGATGGGTTGGTTAATGGCGTCTCGGGCGCTGATTTCATTAAGCAATTCGATGTAACCAAATTCAAGACCAAATTTGCCTGCGAGCTCAAGGACTTCAATCCCGAGAATTTTTTTGAGCGCAAGGAAGCACGCAAACTGGACAGGTTTTCGCAAATAGCGCTTGTGGCAGCTGATGAAGCTGTGCGCGCAGCGCGCCTCACTGAAGAAGGCATAGATCATGACCGCGTAGGAGTGATCTGGGGATCGGGCATAGGTGGTATGATTACCTTTATTGAAGAGATGAAGAATTATGCCAGGGGCGATGGTACGCCGCGGTTTAATCCTTTCTTCATACCTAAACTGATCCTGGACATTGCCTCGGGGCATATCTCTATGAAATACAGTTTCAGGGGGCCAAACTTTTCTACTGTCAGCGCCTGTGCTTCGTCTACCAACTCGATTATAGATGCCCTGAATTATATAAGACTGGGCAAAGCAGATGCATTCATCTGCGGCGGATCTGAAGCGGTAGTGACGGAAGCAGGTATAGGTGGTTTTAATGCCATGAAGGCTTTATCTGAACGGAATGATGACCCTAAGACTGCCAGCAGGCCCTTTGACCTGAACCGGGACGGATTTGTACTCGGCGAGGGTGCGGGCGCACTGGTGCTTGAAGAATATGAACACGCCAAAAGGCGCGGCGCGACCATCATTGCTGAAGTAGCCGGCGGGGGTCTGAGTGCGGATGCTTACCACCTGACTGCACCGCACCCTGAAGGGCTGGGGGCATTCAATGTAATGAACAATGCACTGGCAGATGCTGGCATGAAGCCGGAAGACATTGACTACATCAATGTGCATGGCACATCGACACCACTGGGCGACATCAGCGAGATAACAGCTATACAGCGTGTATTTGGAGAGCATGCCTATCATGTAAACATAAGCAGCACCAAATCCATGACGGGGCACCTGCTGGGCGCAGCCGGCGCCATTGAAGCTATCGCAAGCATCCTGGCTATGGTTCATAATACCATACCACCCACGATCAACCATTTTACAGACGATCCTACTTTTGATCCGAGGCTCAATTTTACGTTTCATACTGCGCAAAAGCGCGTAGTGAATGCAGCGCTGAGCAATACTTTTGGTTTTGGCGGACACAATGCTTCGGTTATTTTCAAAAAACCATCTGATTAGTCTTGCGGCGCCTTATCCATCGCATCTTCACCAAATCATCCCCTCACCAGCAGCTCATCCTGCAACTAGAGCACCTTTTGGGTTTTACACCCAAGCACCTGGCCTATTACAACCTTGCCTTTATGCACCGGTCGAAGCCGGAGGATGCGACCGACAGCAATGAGCGGCTGGAGTTTCTGGGCGATGCGATACTGGGGGCTATAGTGGCAGAGTACCTTTTCAAGAAATATCCTTACCAACCGGAGGGCTATCTTACAGAGTTGCGCTCGCGGATAGTGCGGCGTGAAACCATGAATAATGTGGCGCTGCGGATGGGCCTGAACAAGCTGGTGCAGTATAACCAGAACGACCGCGGACTAAGCCGCAGCCATATCTTTGGCAATGCCCTGGAAGCGCTGATAGGCGCTGTGTACCTGGACCAGGGGTTTATCAAGACCCGGAAATTTATCCTGAAACAGGTTATCAAGCCCTACATAGACCTGGATATGATGGAGAGTACGGATACCAACTACAAAAACCAGCTGCTGAGCTGGGCTCAACGGCACAATCATCTACTCTCGTTTGAAACACTGAATGAGCAGACCGAAGGTACCCGCAAACTGTTTACCATAGGCATTATGCTCAACAATGAACTTGTGGCAGAAGGCTCGGGATATAACAAAAAAGAGGCCGGCCAGGTAGCTGCGCAGAAGGCTTTGGAAGTGCTGCAAGTGAACGGCTGACCGGAAGCATATGCTGACGGCTAACGTCGGGCGCGCCTCTGCTGCACAATCCCTTCTAACCCAAATGCCAGCTTCCGGTTTCGTGGGCTAAAAAAACACGAAACGGTGTCTCTTAACGACGCGAACACTGATGATACGGACATCTTTGAGGGGACGGTCCCGGTTGTCGCGTGGCTCATTGGATATCTTGTCGACGACGTCCATACCCTTAGTAACTTCTCCAAAAACGGTATAATCGCCATCGAGGTGGGGCGCACCGCCTATAGTTTTGTAAACATCGCGCTGCTCCCTGGTGTAGGTATGATGCCCATGTGCGACGATCTTATCGAGTTCGTCGTCGGTAAAAGTCTTACCGGTAACTATATAAAACTGGCTGGCGGAGCCGGCCTTGGCGGGATTGCCATCGCGGGCGACGCCCAGAGCGCCTCTTTTATGAAAATCGCTGTCATTGATCTCGGCAGGGACGGTATATTTCAGGCCGCCATTACCGAGCATCTGGCCGGGCTTTGCGTTTTTGGAATCGGGATCTCCGCCCTGGATCATAAACTTAGGTATGACACGGTGAAAGAGGAGGCTGTCGTAGGCATGATCTTTGGCCAGCTTCACCATATTATCGCGATTGAGCGGTGTATTGTTATACAAGACCAGTTCGATGGTACCATAGTCGGTAACCATTTTTATTTTTACAGGTTTCTTTTTTGCTGAAACGCTGCAAGCGATCAGCAATGCCGCAATAAGCCAAATTCCTTTTCTCATATTCTGAAGCATATGCCCGATTAATAATAGTGCAAGATAAAATCGGGCGGAAACAATTGCAATTTTTCCCTGAATTATTTTGACTTTTAGGAGGACGGCGGGACCGCGCAATTTAAGTGAAAAGGCCTTGGATCCTTTATTATGGTCTAACCCGAATTTTTCGGGAGCTTGTTCTAATGGTGCTATACGCTCAATTGTGAGCTGAGTAGCAACCTGATGGCTGTGGCTATCAATGACACATGCCGGATTGCGCCTTTATACATGTATCGAGACAGAGTACTCCAGTATCTTATACATCATACACTGAAGCCTATTTAGCGTTTAGAAGGAAGATGGCCCGATGCTTCGCTGGTTGTAATGACACCGATCAGTAGCTCAACTCGTAATTGCTGGTTGTGTCCCGTTCCGTTTTTTATACTGCAAAACTCTCTCCGCAGCCGCAGCTACGGCTGGCGTTGGGATTGCTGAAATGGAAGCCTTTGCCGTTGAGACCGTCGGAGAAATCGAGGGTAGTATCGCAGAGGTAGAGGAAACTCTTGAGATCGGTAACCACCTTTACGCCCTGGTCTTCAAATACCTGGTCGCGGGGCTGTGCCTCATTATCGAAATCGAGTTTGTAAGACAGGCCTGAACACCCGCCGCCCACCACACTGACGCGAAGGAAATATTCATCGCCGAGGCCGGAGTCCAGTTTTAGTTTTTCAACTTTTTCCTTCGCTTTGTCACTAACGTAAATCATCTTTTTTAGTCTAAGGTATTTAGTATCACGTCTAAAGCTGTTTAGTACCCGGTGATGACTTTTATGCTTAAAAATTGTATTGCTCATGGACTGTAGCCAGAAGCCTGGAGCCATATTGTGCATAGGCTCCAGACCTCAGACCAACGACTTTCGCTATCCGGAAATCAGTGTACTTTTTTCTCTGCCACAAGTTCGGGCAGGCCATTCTTGACACGGTAGTCGTTGATGGCGGCCTTGATGGCGTCTTCGGCGAGTACCGAGCAATGTATTTTTACGGGAGGCAGGTGGAGTTCTTCCACTATGTCCATATTATCTATGGCCAGTGCCTGGTCTACGGTTTTGCCCTTGAGCCATTCGGTAGCGAGGGAGGAAGAAGCGATAGCAGAGCCGCAGCCAAAAGTCTTGAATTTGGCATCGCTGATCACTCCGCTTTCCTGGTCCACCTCTATCTGCAGGCGCATTACGTCGCCGCACTCAGGAGCGCCTACCAGGCCGGTACCTACATTTGATTTCGACTTATCGAGTGTGCCCACATTCTTAGGATTGGAATAGTGGTCAATCACTTTATCTGAGTATGCCATGATTTTTAGTTTTTCAATTTGATGATCCGATAATTAGGCAATGATTTGGGCCTCGTTATCTTTTTTACTTATGCAATTTATTTATCGTTGCTTGCCGAGTAAGCAACCGGCACATGACCGGATTGCCATATTGGCGAATATTAATGATGCGCCCACTCAATGGCGTTGATATCGACTCCTTCCTTAAACATTTCCCACAGCGGGCTCATTTCGCGGAGCTTGTTGACCGTGGTTTTGATAGCATCGATGGTAAAATCGATCTGCTCTGGGGTAGTAAACCGACCGAGGCCGAAGCGCAGTGAGCTGTGCGCGAGGTCGTCGCCGAGACCCAGGGCTTTGAGCACATAGGAGGGCTCCAGGGAAGCCGAAGTACAGGCCGAACCGCTGCTGAGCGCGATGTTTTTGTTGAAGCCCATCATGAGCCCTTCACCTTCCACGTATTTGAAAGAGATATTGGCTGTGTGAGGAAGGCGATGCTCGCGGTTGCCGTTGACATAGGTTTCTTCGAGCTCGAGCAGTGCGTTTTCGAGGTGGTCGCGGAGCTGGGAGAGGCGTGCCGATTCTTCGGCCATTTCGTTCATACACAGTTCGCATGCCTTGCCGAAACCCACAATAGCGGGTACGTTGAGGGTGCCGCTGCGCATGCCACGCTCGTGGCCACCTCCGTCCATCTGGCTGGTGACTTTTACGCGCGGATTTTTGCGGCGTACATAGAGAGCGCCTACGCCTTTGGGGCCATACATTTTATGACCGCTGAAGGCCATCAGGTCGATACCGTCGGCATTTACGTCTACGGGTATCTTGCCTACTGCCTGGGTGCCATCGGTAAAGAAGAGGATGCCGTGCCTACGGGCTATGTGGCTGATCTCGCGGATGGGCTGCACTACGCCGGTCTCGTTATTGCCATACATAATGGCGATAAGAATGGTGCGGGGCGTAATTGCTTTTTCGAGGGCATCGAGGTCGATGAGACCATCTTCCTTTACGTCGAGATAGGTTACTTCGCCGCCGAGCTTTTCAATGTGCTTGCAGGTATCGAGCACGGCTTTGTGCTCGGTAGTGCAGGTGATGACGTGATTGCCCTTGGTGGCGTACATTTCGTAGACGCCTTTGATGGCGAGGTTGTCGGCCTCGGTGGCGCCTGAGGTAAAGATGATCTCTTTAGGATCGGCATTGATGAGGCGGGCTACCTGCTCCCGTGCATAGTCTACAGCCTCCTCGGCTACCCAGCCAAAGGAGTGATTGCGGCTGGCCGCATTCCCGAATTTGTCGGTGAAATAGGGCAGCATGGCCTCCAGCACACGCGGATCCATGGGCGTGGTGGCATTATTATCAAGATATACCGGTAACTTCAATGCTTTCAACCAGCAAAGTTACGCCAATTGTGGTATTTTAGCGGCGTTACCTGATTAAAGGAATATATGTTACCATTGCTAAAAACTATACGTTTATGAAGATTGAGCACCTGGGCATTGCGGTGAAAGAACTGGCTGTGTCGATACCGCTGTTTGAGCAACTGCTGAATACGCCGTGCTACAAAACGGAGGCGGTGGAGACGGAGGGTGTGACGACTGCCTTCTTCCAGACGGGTGAGTCGAAGATAGAACTGCTGGAGGCGAGCCAGGAGAGCAGCCCGATTGCGAAGTTTATTGCGAAAAAGGGTGAAGGGATACACCACATAGCGTTTGGGGTGGAAAATATTGAGGCGGAGATGAAGCGCCTGGCTGCGCTGGGATTTGAGCTGCTGTCGGAAAAGCCGAAAAACGGAGCTGATAACAAGCTGGTGTGTTTTCTGCACCCGAAGGGAACGAATGGCGTGCTGGTAGAGTTGTGCCAGGAGAAAATGGCCAATGATTAATTGTTAATTGTTTTCTGTTATCTCTATTCCTTCACAACTCTTATCACCTGCCTGCTGCGATCGGTGCCGGTGAGCTCGAGCAGGTAGAGGCCGGGGGCGCAGCGTGGCATGCTGAGCGTGGAACTGCCGGCCGGCAACTCGCCCTGCTGCAGCGCTGTGCCGGTGATGCCCAGCAGGCGGTAGGTGGCGGGTGTAGCCAGGCCGGCGACGGTAAGCTCCCCGGTGGCGGGATTGGGGTATACCTCTATTGCTGCCATGGCGGGCGTGCCAAACTGGGGCTGCGGGGGCGCCTCGAGGCTTATGAGGCCTGAACAATTGGCCGTGCCATACTTGGCTATGAAAAAGTCGGAGTTGCCGCCTATGCTGTTGAGGGTGGTGCCGGCCACGGTGAGCGTAACTGCAAAATCGCCACCCACATAAAAGTTGCCATATTTATCGCCAGTCATGGCCGTGGCGTCGGTAGTAGCTCCGGTGCTTATTAATGAATCCAGGCCCAAAATGCCGCCCGATGCATTAAACCTTGTCACAAAGATGTGGTAGCCACCACCTCCAGATAAAGAATCTGGATACCCATTCCATTTTAATCGCCCGGGATAGCTCCCCGAAATATCTAACTCATCTCCATTCAGAACCGAGCAACTTGTAGCTCCGGAGGCCGAAGAACAACCGGATACAGCATTTGTAGTGGCATTTTTCGCCCACTTAAAGTTACCATTACTATCCATTTTGGTTGTAAACGGAGCTCCGTAATAGGCATTGGTCACTACGTAAGTATTGAACGTATCGCCGTTGGATGAGGCTGCAGTAAGATATACGTCCCCAGAAGCATCAATATCAGGCCGCGCAAAACCGCCTCCGTAAAGCACATCTTGCTTTTGCCACAAAAATGTTCCGGAACTGCTAAAGCATCCTACGAATAACGCGTGGGTAATCGGTACTCCTCCAAACGATAACGTACCGCTGTTTAAAGAACCAGCAATGAAAAATTTTCCACCGTGCTTCTCTCTTTTCATGAGCAAGGTGGCAGAGGTTCCTACTATCGTAATCTGCATGGGACTCCCGCTTATGAAATTTCCCAGCTTATCGTACTCCAACATATTTTCTCCCTGGGTAGATACCGCATAAGACCCTCCGAAGGTGCCGGGGGAGAGCTCAGACAGGACATAGATGTTGCCGCTACCATCTACATCCATATCATAGGCGAAATTCTTTCCCAATGTAGATGCACTGACACCCGATGCCTGCGGAAACCGCAGCCACTGGTAATTACCAGCTGTATCATATTTAACCAGCAGTAGCGTCCGGTTTGTTATAGCTACCGTGGTATCGGTACTTATGTGGCACACAGATGAGTTAAGAAATACATACCCTACCAGGTAGACACCGCCAAGCGAATCTGTCCGGACGGCAACCGGGATATCCTGGTTGTCGCCGCCAATATCCTTCGACCACCGATAGGTACCATCGCACCTGAAGCTAGTAAGCAATATATCCTGCGCGCCCCAGCCGGTTACAGCATGGCCGGCCACACTCAGCGAGGTCTGCAATACTTTACTCAGTACGTATACGTTGCCTTTGGGATCGGTGGCCATATCGATCACGGTTTCGTCCGGGCCCGACCCATAGGAATCGGCACTACCTCCCCGCGCACCCCACTGCCAGCTTTGCGCATTTGTTAACTGATTGATTGTAAACAATATAGACACTATGAGTAAAAGACTCTTATTCATGACGCTGATTTTATTAATTAAAGTTAAGAATGAAATCTTTAATAAACAAGAGCGTGGGCTGCTACACCCGCGCTCTTGCTGTCTCGCTCCGCTGCAGGGCCTGCGGCCCGCAACGGATGACTGACTCCCTGATGCACTTACTACCCTACCTGATGACGCTCAGCTTGCCCTGCCTTACAACAACGCCATTCTCCCTGAGCGCTACCATGTATACGCCTGCCGCATAACCATCGAGCTGCAGCTGCCAGCTGCCCTGGTGGCTGCTGATAGCATAGCTGCCCATGAGCCTGCCGGTCATATCGAAGATCTCGATGGCGCCGGTGGTGGCTGTGCCATCCAGGCCGTAGTCTATGCGTGTGCTGTTCTGCGCCGGGTTGGGCACCAGCGCCAGCAGCGCCTCATCGGCCGCAGGCTGTATGCCGTCGCGGCTGCCCACGCACGGTGTGAGGTACACGCTATCCGGACAGTTGTACTTGTTGCCCTGGCCATCAGTCCAGGTGATGGTGAAGTATAGCCAGCCGCCGCTGAAGCTGCCCACCGGCATGAAGGTGAACGTATCGCAGCTGTAACCGGCCGGTATAGCAAATGACGAGGGGCTGAAGGTGCCGCTGGTAGATGATATGGAGGCCTTCACGGTTTCGCAGCTATTGCTGATGCACAGGGCTACCTTCCACTGGCAGCAGGATGGCGGAGCGGGCGGCGGGCAGGCTATGCGCCAGCCTGCCGTGCTGAACCTGAAGCAAGAGCAGTTGCTGCCGGTGCTGCAAGGCGGCATGTATACGCTGTCCGGGCAGTTGTACTTATGACCCTCATCATCGGTCCAGGTGATGGTGAAGTACAGCCAGCCGCCGCTGAAGCTGCCGGTGGGCGCAAATGTGAAGGTATCGCAGCTGCTGCCGGCCGGTATGCCAAACGAAGACGGCGTGAAGGTGCCGCTGGCCGAGGAGATGGATGCCTTGACACTATAACAACTGTTGGTGATGCAGAGCGACACCTTCCACTGGCAGCAGCCTTCGCGCGGCGGATTGCAGGCCGTGGTCCACGCCGTGGCCGAGTACCTGAAGCAGGTGCAGGCACAGTTGCTGTCGATGGTGATGTCCATAATGCCGCTGGTGTCGCTGCAATACATGTTCTGCAATATGAGATCGTAGAAGCCGGAGGATGGCGGGTACCACGGGCCGGGCACGGAGTAGTAACCGCTATCGACACCCGGGCCTACCGGCGCATGCTGGTACTTCCAGAACTCAAACGGCGTAATGGGCCCGACAATGTAGGGCGTGGGCAGCTGGGTGCTGCACCACTCGTAGCAGCCGGTGGGGAAGATCCACAGGTAGGCCCTCGGGTCTTTCTCTACAAAGGTGCTGCCGAAGCTGGTGCAGCCAAATGTATCGGTATACCATACGCCATACGGGCCGCCGCCTATGACCGTAATATTCTGACCACTGAGGCCATTGCTCCAGAGGTAGGAGCCCCAGGATGGGCCGGTGGCCATGAGATTAAAGCTGTAGCTGGCGCAGCTGAGTATAGCGGGTATGATGGACGGCGGCGCCGGCAACGGATTGACGGTAAAGAGAAAGAGCGCACTGGTATCGGAGCATGTGTCGGTACCCATGGCAATAGACACAACGAGCATGAACGTATCGGGCACACCGGTGACGTAGGCGGCAGGATCGGTGACGGTGGACCCTGTGCCGTCGGGCACATGGTTTTTGTACCACTTATAGCTCACGTTTGGATCATCGCCCACCCAGCCATTGAGGGTATAGGGCACATTGATGCAGGCATTGTGATCGCCGGTGATGACAGCCGGAGGCACCTGTATGATACTGACCACGGCTGCCTGCGTATTCACATAGCAACCGTAGTGATTTGTTCCCGTAACCCAATAGGAACCCGAACTATACACATAAGTGGAATCGATTGTGCTTGTGTACATGGTATCCAAATTAGCCATCCAATAATATTCCTGCGGGTAATCCGTAAGCGGGTCCGGAGTATAAGTCAGCAATACCGGGCTCCCCGCGCAGAATATACCTCCCCCAGATAAATTACCATCTAAATCCTGCTTGTGCAGTGGCACAAATTGGGTATCTGATGCTGTACAGCCGTATATATTTGAGACAGAAAGTATCACATTATATCCAGTTCCCGATGTTGGATATTTGTAGACTCTGTACGGATCTGCCTCTGTGTTGGTTGAACTATCTCCAAAATTCCACAAATAGCTCAAGCCGGTGGGGCTGCTGGTATTGGTAAAAATCACCGCGGCATCAACCGCACACGTGGTATCGGGGCCGAAGGTGAAATGGGCGACGGGGTATGCAGGCAGGTATACACTGTCGCAAGCCATGCAGCTGTCGGTGGTAGAGTCGGGCGCGTAGTAGGCCCACTCGCACAGGTTGTAGGCGCCCGGAGGCAGCGGCCACACAAAGGTGGGCGTCGTGGTGTGGCCTACAAACGAGCTGTTGACATACCACGAGTAGGAGCTGGGCCAGTGACCGGGATAGTAGTTGCTGTGATCGAGCATGGTGACATGGTATGCCCCCCCGGTACAGGCTATGGTGTGCAGGGTACCGGCAATAAACGGCACCAGCACACTGGTATCGTAGGTGAGGGTGCAGGTATCGCCCAGGGTATCGGCAAAGCGCACATTGTACTGGAAGTCGTAATACCCGGCAACAGCAAAGTAACAGTTGAGTGTAGTGCTGGTAGTGACTACGCCCAGTGCGCCGGTGGGCCATGTCCAGGTCTCGCCGAGGGCTGTGAGGCCGGGAGCCGTGGAGTACCTGCCATGCAGGTGCACCACGCCGCAGCTGACGGTAGCCGTGTCTATGAGAGCCCAGGGTGTGGGGTTCATGGTACAGGGCATGGACGAGTGGGAGCACGTAGTATCGACCAGCACTACATTGGACGTATCGACGCAGCCATTGGCGCCTTCGGCAACCACGAAGTAGCTGCCGATGCCGGTAGCGGTGTAGGGATCGCAGGCGGTGAATGGCGGACCCGTGCAGGAGTCGACAGGCCCGAAACCTGCCAGGCACCACCTGAGCTTGCTGGTTGGCTCAAAGCCCGAAGCTATAACGGCGCTGAGCGGCGCGAGGATGGGCGTGGGCGGGCAGAAGCTGAACGGCCCTGCGGGGCTGATGGCGACTACCGGAGCAGGTAGTACCGTGACGACGGTGCTTACCGATATGGTATCGGCACAGCCGTAGGGATTGTAGACTGTAGCGGTAACGGTGAACGTGGTGCTCGACGCAATGAGCGACGTGTAGGTGTGTGAAGCGAAGTCGCCGGAGCCATTGGCCGTACCATCGCCCCAGGTCCATACTATGCCGCCGGTAATGCTCATGGGCAGCAGGGTGACATTCATGGGCTCATGCAGGCAAACGGGGTTGGGGGTATCGATGATGCTGAGGGCGGGATTGTTGCGAATATGAACCTGGAAGGTATCGATGTAGGTAGAGTCGCACTTGCGCATCTTGAGGATGACGAGCGGTGCGGCGCCGGGGAAGTTGTTCCAGAGTATGCTGGCACTGGAGAGGCCATTGACCTGGACACTGCCGAGGAGGGATGTATACACGCTCCAGTCGTAGGTTTCGCCGGAGCCGTAGCTGGCCGTGTAGGTATAGGCCTGGCTGGGGCAAACGGTATCGGCCCCGGATATGGAGAGATTGACCTGCGGGCGGTAGACGACCTTGGTAATGGTATCGGAATGGCAATGCGGAGCCGATGCAGTGACCCTCCAGAGCTCTACGGTGCCGAATGCTCCGCCTCCTGTGAAGGTGATGGAGGAGGTGTTGCCCTCGGCGGCGTTGCAGCTGCCCGTGATGGCAGCCCACTCAAATATATCGCCGGCAACCGGAGCGTGGGCGGTATAGATGGCAGGTATGCCAAAGCAGGCCGTATCGGGCCCGGTGATGCTGTCGGGTGGTGGCGGCAACGGCAGGACCTTGACGAGGTAGGGGGCAATGGGGCAGTAGGTAGCCCCGGGGCCCGGCGTAACGGTAATGGTATACACACCGACTATGGTGAGCAGCGGGGTGGTAAACGACGGGGTGGTGACTACGGGATAGCTGTAGCCTGTGGGGTCGGTGATGGTCCAATTGGTATTGAGCCCGGCGCCGGGGCCAACCTGGTAGGGGCCGGCCTGTGTATTGAGGCAGGCCTCGAGGGGGCCGGTGAGGCTGTCGCTGGGCAGTACGGTGATGGTGTCGTAGGCTACGCCTCCACAACCGAGGAGGGTATTGAAATAATTGCACTGAAGGTAGACCACACCCGGGCCACTGGTATTGAGTACGATCTGGTTGTTCTGATCATCGTGGGTGAGGAAGGCGGCAGTGGTGCCGCTGATGGTCCAATTGAACACGGTGGTGGGCCACTGGGGCAGGCTGTAAATATACTGGCTGTTGTCGCACACCACGAGCGGGCCGGAGATATGGCCAAGAGTCTGGATAACGGGGATGCGGATGACGGTGAGCCCGGGGCACGCGATGGCACAGGGAGTGGCGTCGAAGATAACATAGCCGAAGCCTGTGGTATCTACGCTGTTCCACTGCACTACGATGCTGGAGTCGTGGTTGGCGAGCACGGTGCCGCCGTCGACGGTCCACAGCCAGGAGCCGCAGGGAGGTACGGGATTGAGGTAGTAGGTATCGATAGCGTTCTGGCAAACTACGCCGGGGCATGTAATGGTGACGCCCGTGGACGGATTGACGATGACGATCATACGGAATGTATCGGTGCAGCCGCAGGCGTTGCGCACGACGAGCGTAGCAGTATCGACGCCGGCTGTGACGTACTCGTGCGAGACCGGCCCGGCACCCAGCGCAGAGAAGTAGGTACCATCGCCAAACATCCAGAACCAACTGACGATGGGTGAGCCGGAGGAAGCGGTGGAGTTGTCGATAAACATGACGGTATTATCGAGGCAGAGGTAAACGGTATCGGAGGTAGAGTCGGGCATGGCATAGAAGTGGGCATGCGGCCTGGCGATGATGTCTATGCAGACACTTTTGCTGCCGACGCATCCGTAGGCTGAAGTATCGTAGACGGTGACGCTGCCGGGGCCCGGGGCACCCCAGAGAACCTGGCAGGTATCGGCACCCTGGGCAAGGATGGTACCGCCGGCTATGCTCCAGCCGAAGTGGTCGCCGGGCATACCGGAAGCCGTATAGGTGACGACACTGCCCTGGCAGACCTTGACGCAGCCGCCGCTATCGTCGATGATGTGCTGGCTGTGGGTTTTGCCGCCTGCAAACTGTGCCACGGAATCGTCGAGCGTCTGGCAGCCTACGTTGACATTGGAAGCAATAAGGGGTGTGGGCAGTGGCTCGATAACAACTACCTGGGTAAGCGGGGGCCCCCAGGTGGCGAGGGTAGAATCGACCTCCTGGAGGATGGTGATGGTAGCCGTTCCGGCGAGCCCCCAGAGTATGGTGGCAGTGGAGCCAGGCGTACCTGGGGTGGTGATGACCCCGAGGGGAGTGACGGACCATACGTAGATGATATGGGCCTGGGGGCTGGCCACGGCATAGTTGCCGTAACTACCCGCGCAAACGGTGTCGGGGCCTGAGATGCCTGATCCGCCGCCGGCAGCGCGGCCCATGGTGGCCATGCCGAGCAAGCAGATGAGGAAGCCCCCCAAAAATCGCAATGTTCGTTTCATTTTGGTTTGGTTTTTAACTGGTTATAAATAGGGAAAAATTAACAAAGCAGTGTTAAGCCTAAGTTGGTTGACAATTTTTCTTTATCCACTAATATTTTGAAAGAGTGATACAAATATGCTGATATTAACCAATAAAAACAAGGGTAGAATTACCCTGTTTTTGGCAAATAATGTTAAAGAGCGGCTTTTAAGCAGCGGTTAATAAAGAAAATAAAGGGCGGATTGTCAAGGGTATAATTACCCTATTTTTACTAATATTTGTTAACCTAAAAAAATATTTTTTCAAAATAAATATAATTGGCACTTTAGCTATCATAAGCATTATGAAATGACCCAGACATCAACGATACTTGTGGCGATAGCAGACGACCACCCAATGATCCGGGCAGGGATTGTGAGCCTGCTGCAGAGCGGCGAGAGCCGGTTCCGCGTGATAGCGGAGGCCCCGGTCGGCAGCGATCTGCTGGATACGATTTCGCGCTCGAGTTTTCAGCCTGATATCTGCCTGGTGGATATCAGTATGGATGGCAGAGCCGGCAATGCAACGGTGTCTCGGCTGAAGGAGGAATACCCCATGGTTCGGAGCATAGGCCTTTCTTACCAGGAGCATGAGCTGCACATTACCCGGATCATGAGCGCCGGTGCGCGCGGCTACATCTCGAAAAAAACGAACCCGGAAGAGCTGAAAAAGGGCATAGAGGCAGTGCATAGCGGATCGATCTTCTTTTGCGACACCATCAAAACGCGGCACCCGGAGCTGGCGCGCAACAGCGTGGACGAGCTGAGCCGGAAAATACCGAGTGACAAAGAACTGCACTTCCTGTCGCTGTGCGGGTCGCCTCTTTCCTATAAAGAAATAGCACGGGTGATGCATATCAGCGCGCGTACTGCCGAACACTATGCTGATAAGCTGGCGGAAAAGCTGAAGGTGCATACGCGGGTGGAGCTGGCGCTGTATGCCTACCGGGCAGGCATCAGCCAGTTCAGCCACTCATAAGGGGTTGGCAGCTGCTGCCGGTATTTGTTAATAATATTTTATTATAAACCGGATGTGCCTTTTACGCTGTACCTTGCCCGATTATGTTTTCCAAAATATTCAACCGGGGGCGGAAACCGGCCAACCCGTATGAAACATTATCTGTTCCCGAAAACGCAAACTGGGGGTTCCTGGGTGCAGATATGCACTCTCACCTGGTACCGGGTATAGACGATGGCGCCAAAACGATGGAAGACAGCCTGCAGCTGGTGGGGCAGCTGGCAGCGATGGGGTACAAAACGATCGTGACGACCCCGCACACGATGATCGACTTTTATCCGAATACAACCCAAACAATACAAAACGGACTGGAGATGCTGCAAGCAGCCGTGGCTGCGGCCGGGATACCGGTAACGCTGAGGGCCGCCTCTGAATACTATATAGATGAGCACTTTATAAAGCTTATAGATACGGAACCGCTGCTGACGATCCATGCCAATGAAGTGCTGGTAGAATTCTCGATGCTGCTGGAGCCACCGATGCTGCACGATGTGCTGTACCGGATGCAGCAGGCGGGCTACCGGCCGATCATAGCCCACCCCGAGCGGTACCAGTTTTTTCATTCGAACCACAACAAATACGCCGAGCTGAAGGACCGGGGCTGCCTGCTGCAACTGAATATGCTGTCGGTATGCGGGTATTACGGGCGGCACATCAGGGCGGCTGCGCTGCAGCTGCTGGAGAACAGGCTGTATGACTACTGCGGCAGCGATATGCATCACATCAAGCATGCGGCGGCGCTGCAGGCTATGGCAGGCACCAAAGATTACCTTATCTTTGCCAACTATCCTTTTTTAAATGCGAAACTGTGTGTCTGAGGCGGTAAAAAAGCCGGGATAAGCAGCGCAATTGCGCATAAAAGGTGGATTATCATTATATAATCAGGGAATTTTAAATTAATTTTTCATTATTTCATGGAGCAATCAACCTATTGCATCTCAGTGATCGGCCTCGGCTATGTGGGTCTACCCCTTGCTGTGGAATTTGGCAAATATTACCCGGTAATTGGCTTCGACATCAATAAGAGGCGCATATCAGAATTGCAGCAGGGGAATGATGTGACACTGGAAGTAGACACGCCTGTGCTGCAGGCTGTAACGCTGGCCAATGCACCCGGGGCAGACGAAAAAGGATTGTATTGTACTGATGATCAGCAATTATTGTCGGCATGCAATGTCTTTATCATCACGGTACCCACGCCGGTGGATAAGAACAACCGGCCCGACCTGACGCCGCTGTACAAGGCGAGCGAAACAGCCGGGAGGGCGCTCAAGAAGGGAGATATAGTCATATATGAGTCGACGGTATATCCTGGTGTAACCGAAGACGAATGTGTACCGGTGCTGGAACGGGTATCGGGGCTTACCTATAATACTGATTTCTTTTGCGGCTACTCTCCTGAACGGATCAACCCGGGCGACAAGCTGCACACGGTGTCGAAGATCAAGAAGATCACCTCGGGCTCTACGCCGGAGATAGCTGATAAAGTAGATGCGCTGTACCGGACTGTGATCATTGCCGGAACGCACAAAGCGCCCTGCATTAAGGTAGCGGAAGCCGCAAAAGTGATTGAAAACTCGCAGCGAGATATCAACATTGCATTTGTGAATGAACTTGCCAAGATCTTTAACCGGCTGGGCATAGACACGCACGACGTGCTGGAAGCATCGGCTACGAAGTGGAATTTTCTGCCTTTTAAGCCCGGCCTGGTAGGTGGGCACTGTATAGGCGTAGACCCCTACTACCTGGCGCAGAAGGCACAGGAATCGGGATATCATCCGGAGATCATACTGGCAGGCCGGCGGCTCAATGACGGCATGGGTGCGTATATAGCCGGCGAGGTAGTGAAACTGATGATCAGAAACGACCTGGCGGTAAAGGGCGCTGAGCTGCTTGTGCTGGGTATCACATTTAAGGAAAACTGCCCGGACGTGCGGAATACTAAGGTAGTGGACATCATACGGGAGCTGGAGTCTTACGAAATACGGGTGACCATCTATGACCCATGGGCCAAGCCGGAAGACGTAATGCATGAATACGGACTGGAGGTACTGACGAGCCTGCCGACAGACAAAAAATTTGATTCGCTTGTGCTGGCAGTAGCGCATAAGGATTTCCTGTCGACCGACTGGCACAGGAGTATTAAAACGGGGGGTATCATCTACGATGTAAAGGGTTGCCTGGACAAACAGACGATCAGCGCGCGACTTTAAAATAATTAAATTTATTTATGCGAATTACCGAGAATGGATATTTATTTACCTAATTTATATTTTTAATTTGAAGTAATTTTAAGCTATTTTTGATGAAAATTATAAAAATGTCTGATCAAAAGAAACGAACTGTTACGGGCGTTCTCGTGTTGATGCTGATTTCCTGTAGTGCTCTTTTCGACTCCTGCGTATCTGTCAAGAAGTATGTCTATTTTAAAGATATTCCTGACACTATAGTGAAATCTGTAACGATAGATCATGTGACGCCGTATAAGGATCCAAAAATTGAGCCATCGGATCTTTTGTCGATAACAGTTCAGCCGATGCTGCGCAACCTGATGACGAGCAGTCCGGGTGGCGGATCGGGTGAAACCCAAGCGAGTGGTCAGTTGGGCCAGGTAAACATTTTTCCGGTTGATAAAGATGGATACATAGAGTATCCATTGATAGGCAGACAAAAAGTAGCGGGTCTATCTACCTCTGAGGCCAGGGAAATGCTTAGAGAAAAATCTCTATATTATTACAAGGATCCGGTAGTGAACGTAAGAATTACCAACTTCAACATCCTGGTGCTAGGCGATGTGCCTAAGCCGGGCATATTTACGTCGCCGAGCGAAAAAGTGAGCATCATGGATGCAATTGGATATGCCGGCGACTTGTTGTACTCGGCCAAGCGGGACGACATATTACTCATAAGGACCGAGGGCGACCAGAAGATCTGCGCCCGCTATGACATTACGACATCCAAAATATTCCAGAGCGAGTATTATTATTTAAAGCAGAATGACATTATATATGTTGAACCGAATAAATATAAAGTTCAAAGCAGCGACCAATCGTTCATCCGGAACCTGGGAGTATTGTCATCCATCATATCTATAGCTTCAATATTATTAGTTTACAAAAGCATTAAATAATTTCTGAATGGAAGCAGTTACTGCCAAGAATAGTGAAGCCCTGGAAAAACCGAAACAAGAGGAATCAAGCGCATTTAATCTGAAGTGGCTCGTTTCGACTGTGCTTGCTATCTGGCCCTGGATGCTGGGGAGTGTGATTATATCTT
>Ga0364866_10310_pt1 | contig 33715 bp, 24 predicted proteins | sample ExccelAu500001D3_3_FD_206913 | JGI IMG/M metagenome (GOLD analysis project Ga0364866, IMG submission 206913) | Enriched cells from Trout Bog Lake Hypolimnion, Wisconsin, USA - BchlTB.Aug13.5000.01.D3 | ecosystem: Environmental > Aquatic > Freshwater > Lake > Hypolimnion/Profundal zone | place...
AACGATTAAGCGTTGACTTAGGACGGCGGGAGCCATCACCTTTTCGTGATGAGGATAGCGATCTGTATTGTCGCGTTAACACTGCCTTTCTTGACGTCGTGCTCCGTGACGCCGGGCGGAGCCGCACATAAATCTGTGGCGCTTGTCGGAGAGGGGACGACGAATTTAAGAATTGGCGAGCTGGCAGTCCTGCAATTACCTGCGAGCAATGTTTATAGGCACGCGGCAATTAACGGGGCATGGGAAGACGTGCTCGTGCGTACTGGCCATTCGGGAGAGGATGCGGTATTTCGCGCGGTTCGCCCTGGGCCACGCTGTATCGTGCTCACTCCCGATGTACCGGACGGAGATTGTGTTAGTTGTGTGACCCTTCATTACTTCGTGCAGGTCTCCAAATAAAGTCATTGAGGTGCTCAAGGCTGCGTGCCCTGTTGTGCTAGATTTTGTGCTAGTTTCATCAAAAAACCTCGGCCTTTTGGAACGCGCCGAGAATCTGCTTAAATGTGAAATAAACCCTATAAAATAAATGGTTTCGTGTGTGTGGCAAGTGACGAGAGGTGATGGCTTGAAATGGCGCAAAAGTGGATTTTTAAGTCCTGTTCCGCCTTCGCAAAAACTACGGCGCGACAAGGCGGCGGGAATGGGCAAAGTCTCGGACTGCCATGTCGGCAGGGCGCCCCTTCGCCGAGTTGCGGGGCCCGCCGATTTTCCGTGAATTGGAGCCGAATCGCGTGCCTTGCATGGGCCGTTTTCGGAACGAAGCCACGATAATCGCCGGGGCTGCTAAAGTCAAACAGTAAGGCGAAGCGTTTGGAGTGCGCGGAGCTTGCCGACGCTTTTTAGAGCATTGACAATTGAGGTACGGCAGAAAAGCGCTGGCAAGCCAGCGCACTCCAAACGCTTCGCGCGGTGCGTAGCTTCTCCAAATTCGCGACAGCGTCGTGACGTGCGTCTGCCCTCTGGCGCTTTGGATTGATCAATCTGTTCCGGGGGGAGGTTGCTGGTTGGCGTATTGGTCGTCGTCTTTGACTTCTTTTTTCAGACGATACAATTCAGCTTTGAGCTCGGCGACGGTTTGTTGTTGGGTTGAGTCGTTGTAGAGGTTTTGGAGTTCGTCGGGGTCGGTGGCGAGGTCATACATCTCCCATTGGTTCTTTTTCCAGAAGTAGATCAGTTTGTGGGTCGTGGTGCGGATGCCGTAGTGGGCGCGGGTATTGTGGTCGCCGGGATCGTGGTAGTAACGGTAGTAGTAGCTGGTTCGCCAGCCGGCGGGCGTTTCGCCTTTGAGCAATGGCACGAGGCTGACCCCTTGCATGTCCGGCGGCACGGACAATCCGGCGATGTCGATGAAGGTGGGCGCGAAGTCCGGGTTGATTGCCATCAATTCCTGCACCGCGCCGGGTTTGGTCACACCGGGCCAGCGCACGATGAAGGGCATCTTCACCGACGGCTCGTACATGAACCGCTTGTCGAACAGCCCGTGGTCGCCGAGGAAAAAACCCTGGTCACTGGTGTAAATGACAACCGTGTTAGCCGCCAAGCCAGCCTGGTCGAGCCAGTCCAGCAGGCGACCGACACCGTCATCGACCGATTGAATGCAAGCCAGGTAGTCCTGCATGTAACGCTGGTACTTCCAATTGTTGAGGGCGTCGCCAGTCAAAACTGTTTTATGGCCGTCGATTTCGGTTTCGACCTCGGTCGGTTTGACGTCGAGCCATTGGTCGCGGGCGCGGCCTTTCAAATCGCCCGGAGGCTGGAGCTTGAGGTCGCGGCGGGTCAAATCGTAAAAGACCTTTTGCGTGCATTCGCGGATGGCGTCGGTGCGGGTGGAGTAATCGTCGCGCAACGTGGTGGGTTCGGGGATTTGTTTGCCGGCGAACGCGGCCCTGTATTTCTCCTCCGGTTGCCACGGGCGGTGGGGCGCCTTGTGATGGCACATGAGGAAGAACGGTTTGTCCGCGGGGCGGTTTTTCAGGAAATCAATGGATAAGTCTGTAATGAGATCAGTGACGTAGCCGTTGATGACGTGGCGGCCGTTGGGGTTGATGAAGGTCGGATTGAAATAGACGCCCTGCCCCGGCAAAATTTCCCATTTGTCGAAGCCGGTGGGATCGCTGCCGAGGTGCCATTTGCCGATCATCCCGGTGTAGTAGCCGGCGCGCTGGAGGTATTTGGCGACGGTGGGCTGGGAACCATCAAACCGGTTGAACGTCGGCACGCCGTTCAGATGGCTGTATTTGCCCGTGAGGATTGTGGCGCGGCTGGGGCTGCAAATCGAATTGACACAAAAGCAGTGCTGGAAGCGCATGCCTTCGTTCGCGAGGCGGTCGATGTTCGGCGTTTTGTTGAGTTTGCTGCCGTAGGCGCTGATAGCGTGGGCGGCGTGGTCATCGCTCATGATGAAGAGGATGTTGGGGCGGGTGGCTGGGTCCGTGTGAGCACTTGGAATCGACCACAACACGGCCATCCAAAACGCCGCGCGGAGGATGCCGGATGTGATTCGCATTAGAGGGAAATTGCATCTGCGATCATTCATCCGGCAAGTAGAAATTCCTTCTCTGAGTTGAGACCCGTCCCAAAGCGTCAGAGGGCTCCCGCAGTCCAAAACGCTTCGCACGTTTCGTAAAGGGTTTTTGTTGGCGACGTCATTGTTCGGCCTGAAAGCAAATTGCTGGTTATTTTTCTTGCGTTGGGACAATTTGCATTATGCGAAATCCACTTACGTTGCTTGTACTCTTGTCGGCGATTTTAACTGCCCGCGCGGGTGAACCAATTCCCTTGTGGCCGAACGTCGCGCCGGGAGAAAAAGGTGACATCGGCGAGGAGCGCGATATGACCAAGCCGACCGACGGCTCGCCCGGCGGCAAACCGGTCATCCGCATCGGGAATGTCAGCAAGCCCACGCTCACGATTTATTCGCCAACGCCGGACAAGGGCACCGGTGCGGCGGTCGTGGTTTGTCCCGGCGGAGGCTACAATATTCTGGCGCTGGACCTGGAGGGGACCGAAGTGTGCGAATGGCTCAATTCCGTCGGTGTCACCGGTGTGCTGCTCAAATATCGCGTGCCGGCGCGGAAAGGTATGGAGCGATACGCCGCTCCGCTGCAGGATGCGCAACGGGCGCTGGGATTGGTGCGATTCCACGCCGCCGATTGGCACATTGATCCCAAACGCGTCGGGATCCTGGGCTTTTCCGCCGGCGGACATCTCTCCGCGGCAGCCAGCACGCATTTTGACAAGCGCACCTACGATGCGGTTGACGACGCCGACCAGGCCAGTTGCAGGCCGGATTTTGCGGTGATCATTTATCCCGGCTATTTGGTCAAGTATCCAGATACGAACGTGTCACCGGAATTGACCGTCACTTCCAATACCCCTCCGACGTTTCTTGTCCAGACCGAAGACGACCCGGTCCACGTGGAAAACACCATCTACTATTATCTGGCGCTCAAGGGCGCAAAGGTCCCGGCTGAAATGCACATCTTCCCAAATGGCGGGCACGGGTACGGATTGCGCGACGCTGGCAAAGCCGTCACCACGTGGCCCAAACTCGCAGAAGAGTGGATGCGCGGACGCGGAATATTGGACGGCAAGAGACCCTAGTCCGTCAGGCTCCTACCTCAGTTAAGCAGGGTCAACTGAACTGAATTGCCAGTCGCCAAACTTATGGAATTATCCCGCGTTGCATCGTCTATCGCACTTTGTGTCTCGGTTTTTCTCGGAACGTGCCGGGCCGCCACCGAAGACTTCAATTCCGATTGGCGTTTTCTCCGCGGCGATGGCATCGGCGCGGGGCAACCGCAATTCAACGACTCCGCGTGGCGTCACATCGATTTGCCGCACGATTGGTCCATCGAGGACCTCCCGCCGCGCGAAAGCGACCCGCTGTTCGCGACTGTGACGGCAGTGCCAGGCAACTGGAAATTCTCGGCGGGAGACGACGCTAGTCGGGCGACCGCAGGATTTGACGATTCCGCGTGGAAAACGGTGAGCCTGCCTGAATCGTGGGACAAACATGGTCAGACGGGGGTCGGTTGGTATCGGCGTCATTTCATTGTGCCAGGCACCACGGTTGGAAAAGTCGTGTTTCTCGATCTCGGCGTCATTGATGGGCATGACTGGATTTACATTGATGGAGAAAAGGTGGAGGAAAGCAGCGATGATTATTGGGCAAATGGCTCGGTGATGGACCGCGTCATCGAACTGACGCCGAGGCAATCCGCGCCAGGCGATCACATTGTTTCGGTGAAAATCAAAGGACCGCCGAACGGCGGCTTCACTGCGGACGTCCCGCCGCCGGAGGGTCCATCTCCCCTTGATCCGGGGCGGAGCGCGGGAAACATCAGCACCGGCTATGCGGTCGGCGGGATTGGCTGGTATCGCCAACATTTCACCCTGCCCACATCCGACGCAGGAAAACTGGTTCGTGTGGAATTCGACGGCAGTTACATGGAAACGGCGGTGTGGATTAATGGAGTGGAGATTGGCCGCAACCGATATGGTTATTCCCCGTTCGGCTTCGATATAACTCCGCATCTCAAGCCTATCGGAGAGGAAAATGTCCTGGCGGTGAAAGTCGTCAATCTCGGAAAGAACAGCCGCTGGTATTCCGGATCGGGGCTGTTTCGCCCGGTGCATCTTGAAATCACCAACCCGCTGCGAATCGCGCCCTGGGGTGTGACGGTTTCGACACTGGAAATCCGCCCCGAGAAGGCTGCCGTCAAAGTGCGAATCAAACTCCTCAATTCCGCCGCAGCTACCGACGCTATCGTCCGCCTTCGGATTCTGAACCCGCACGACAAAACCGTCGTCATGTGTCAATCAGACTGTTCAGTTTCCAGCGACGGTATCGTTGACGGATTTAGGATTGACATTCCCAATCCCAAACTGTGGTCGCCCGCTTCACCCGCGCTCTACCGTGCCGAAATCTCCGTCATATCGGGGGGAGAAACCGTGGATACGAATGAGATGAGTTTCGGTATTCGCTCGCTTTCGTGGGATTCGGAGAAGGGATTTCAGCTTAACGGGGAAACCATCAAGTTGCGCGGCGGCTGCATTCACCATGATTTCGGTCCGCTCGGTTCGGCATCGTTCCCGATGGCGGAAGTGCGGTGAGTCGGGATTCTAAAGTCCGCCGGCTACAACGCAATTCGGTGCAGCCACAATATGCCCGCGTCCAGCTTCCTTGAGGCGTGCGACCGCGCGGGGATGCTGGTCGTCGATGAAGCGTTTGACATGTGGAACGACGGCAAGAATCCGCAGGATTATTCGCGATTTTTCAAAGAAAACTGGCAGCGCGATATCGACGCCATGCTGGATCGCGACCGTAATCATCCGTGCGTCGTAATGTGGTCCATCGGCAACGAAATTCCCGAACGATTTGAGCCGTCCGGCGCGGCGACGGCGAAAATGCTTGCGGATCACATCCGATCAATGGACTCGAGCCGGCCCATTACGGCGGCGTTCAACAGCCCGAGCGAAATGGGCGATCCGTTTTTTTCCGCCCTCGACATCTGCGGCTACAATTACGCGCCGAAATCGCTTCAGCGAGACCACGCCCGACTCAAAGACAGAATCATGATGACGACGGAATCGTATCCTAAAGATGCGTTTGAGTATTGGGCGCAGGTCACGCGACTGCCGTCCGTTGTCGGCGATTTCGTCTGGACTGCTTGGGATTACCGAGGCGAATCGGCCATCGGCCACACGGTGCCGGAGGGCGAGAGCAGCTCGTATCTCCTCGGGTGGCCTTACGCGAACGCATTTTGCGGCGACTTCGACGTGTGCGGGTTTATCAAGCCGCAGAGTCTTTACCGCCAAGTCCTGTGGGGCGTACGGCCCGCGGCGATTTTGGTGGAAGACTTGCCGCCGGGCCGGCACACCAAACCGGATTATTGGGGCTGGCGGGATGAGCAACCAAGCTGGACGTGGCCCGGATGGGAAGGCCAGCCGCGCGTCGTCCGCGTCTATGGCGCAGGCGATCAGGCGCGACTCCTTCTCAACGGAAAAGAGATTGCGACTCAGCCCATTGACGACCAACTGACCGCAACCTTCACAGTGCCTTACGCGCATGGCAAACTTACGGCGGAGGTTTGGAGGCACGGCAGCATCGTCGCGAAAGATAAACTCGTCACCGCTGACGCCCCATCCGCAATCCGGCTGACAGTAGAAAATCCGTCCATCCCGGCGGGCGACCAAAGCATTGCGTTCATCGACATCGAGGCGGTTGATGAACATGGGAGACTCGCGTCGCTGGCGGACAATCGCATTCGCGTCTCGGTCGGCGGGGGAGGAAAATTGGCGGCGTTTGGCAATGGCGATCCTCGCAACGTCGGCAGTGTGCAGCAGGATACGCAGAGTCTTTGGCGCGGTCGGGCTTTGCTTGTTGTGCGCTCCACCGGCAGCAACGGCCGTATCACTATAAACGCCGAATCGGACGGGTTGAAATCCGCGCGCGCCAATGTAAAAATCCGCTGAACGAAACGTGAAAAGATGAAGATTGGACCGTGCTTTAGACGATTGAGATTTCTTTTGCTTTTGCCCGTGCTCGGGCTGATTTGCTGCAACTCGTCCCTGACGCGGGGCAGCGAGACGAAACCAGGTGTTGATTTTGATTTGCAGGGGTTCATTGACGGACAATTGAAGCTTGGGGCGCGTCAGATCGTCGTTCCGCCGGGACGTTACCGCGTAACTCCCCACGACCGCCAACACCTTGTCTTGCGCAATTTAAAAGACGTCACGATCGTGGCCGACGGCGTGGAAATGACCTGCACCGAAACCACCCGCGCGATGACTATTGAGCATTGCACCAATCTGATCGTCCGCGGGTTTGTAATCGATTATGATCCCCTGCCCTTCACGCAAGGCCGTATCACGGCTTTCGGTCCGGAGAAAAAGAGTCATGAAATTGAATTGTTCGACGGTTACCCGCCTGCGGAAGCGGCGCGCAATTTCAAATACGAAATCTTTCGCGCTGATACCCGCACATTGCGTTGCTCCGACCGCTTCGTTAAAGCGGTCGAGGCCGTTGATTCCCGGCATCTTCGGATTGTGACGCCGAATGAAAATACGAATTCGCCCGAACAAATCGGCGATCTGATTGTGATTGGCTCCGAGTCCGCCCCGCACGGCAGCATGGCGCACGCGGTCGAATGCGACCACAACGTCAACGTTCGATTGGAGGATATCGTTCTGTTCGCGTCGAACTGTTTTGGCTTCGTTGAATCGGATTGCGACGGGAGCATCTATTACCGGTGCCGCATAGACCGAAGGCCCGCGGCTACCGATATTGTGAAGCGCGGCGACGCGCGCTTGCGGTCCCTCGATGCGGATGCTTTTCATAGCAACGACGCGATGAAGGGTCCAGCGTACCTGCGGTGTGTCGGTAAATTCATGGGCGACGATTGCATCAACATTCACGGCGCCTACCACCTCATCACCCGTTGCGAAGGCGCGAAATTGCGCGTGCTGGCCAAGGGTCGCATGAACATTCAGCCACACGATCCGGTGGAATTGGTGCTCTACAACGGCAAACGTCTGCCGGACGCCAAAGTCGTAAATGTCGAATCCGCCGGGACAATTCTCGACGAGGAGCGCGCATTTTTGTCGCGGCAGAAAATGGACGCCGGCCTTAAATCCGGCCGCAATTTGAAAAGCGCCTACACCATTACACTTGACAGAGAGATCGACATGCCGATTGGCAGCGTCATTTGCGCGGACAATCGCGTCGGGAACGGTTTTACGGTGGATGGCTGCGATTTTGGTTTCAATCGCTCCCGCGGCATTCTCATCAAGGCGAGCCACGGCTCAGTCACGGGCAATCGGCTGGAGGGATGCCAAATGTCCGCAATTCTCGTCTCGCCGGAATGGTGGTGGCTCGAGGCAGGCAGCAGCAGCGAGTTGACCATCAAGGGCAACCGGATTCGCGACTGTGGCGGCATTGCCATTTGCGTTGACGCGATCGGCGGCGACGGAGGCATCGCTCCCGCTGGCGCGCACCGAAATATCACCATCACCAGTAATGCGGTCGATGATTCCCCGATGCCGGGCATCCTTGTCACATCAACCAAAGGTCTGCACGTTGAAAACAATCCGATGCATCTGCGCGCCGACACCAACTTCCTCCCTTCGCAGATGCGGTTGGCTGGATTGAAAGAGGTGCGCCCGATCGTCGAAATTCAATGCGAACCATGATGGCCAGTTTTGAAGTCCGCTTAATGAGTCTCGGAGCCGGAGCCAATCACAGGAAACATTGACACGCGCAATCGCGCCGCGCCCATGGGAATGAGGGTGATCTTCTCCTCCGGCTGATCAGATGCAACGGGACTAGACGGGAGTATGCCGGCGACGTTGTTGCTGTCCGCCTGCCAACTGGGGATGCGCCGCCCCGTCGCTTCCAATTTAATGGGCGCAGTCTCTGGTGTAAACGGCTGCGCCGCCAGCGGGCCACTGGATTCAATCAGTTTGAACGAGGATGCCGGATTTTGCGCGTTCAACACTAATCCGTAGTTCCACGGAGATTGGGGAAACACTTCCCACTCAGGCCAGGCCGGCAGACGGTTTCCGTACTTCGCAAAACGCTCTTGGATCGCCAACGAGAAACTCAACGCGCCGTAATTCACTGACACCGCGTCCTTGTTCTTGGGCCAATGGCGCACCGCCAATTTCATCGGCATTCGAAGTGTAACGACGTCTCCATCATGCCACTGGCGTTCAATTCGGATGAATTCCAGCGGCTTGGATTGTACACTCGCCACATCGCCGTTGATATTGACAGCCGCGGAATCGCACCAGCGCGGCACACGCAAGTAGAATGGGAATTTCGCGGAGCCGGATGTTCCAATCGTGAACTTGACCGTGTTGCCAAACGGGTAGTCGGTTTCCTCGGTGATTTTGACCGCAGCCGCGTCGCCGGCTTTGGCGCTGACCTGGCAGGCCGAGTAAAGCGAAGCGCAGAGGCCGTTATCGGGGGTGGCGAGCCAAAGTTCCTCGGCGTAGTAGGGCCAGCCGTGCGAGACATTGTGCTGGCAGCAGCGGTAAACCTCGTACGGGCTGTACGAAACCATCGTGCCGCCGTTCTGGATTTCGGGGGACTTATTGCCGGGATCGAGCTGAATCTGATTGGCGCAGGTAATATAATGCAGCGCCTTTTCGTCAGGCGTCAGCGCCGCGGGAAAACTGTTGAACGCGATCTCCTCGCAGCGATCTGCCCAGACAGGCTGCCCCGTGATTTTGGTCAGCATCTCGAAAGTGTGCATTAGTTCGACAATTCCGCACGTTTCGATCCCGCCGCGCGGATCGGTATAGCCGGGCCGCGAATTCTCGTCCCCAACAAATCCCCCGCCGGGAAACTGGCCGTACATACCGATGATCTTTTGGTAGTTGCGTTCCGCCGAGTCCAAATGCCGCGGATCGTGTGAGAGCATCCAAAAAATCGTCCCCGCGCGAAAACCCTGCGCGACGTTCACATTATGCCAGTTGATCACATCCTCGTCCCAACGCGCCATGCCAGCGTGCATCTTTGTCGCCAATTCCAGCAGCCACGCTTCTCCGGTGCGGTTATAGAGCCAGAAAACACTTTCGATGTTGTCGCCGCAGCGAATTTTCGGCCAATAACCCTCCCCAAAGGCGCTGACGGGAAGAGTGTTCTCCCATTTGAAATAACGGCCCATCACCTCAAGAGCGCGCGGGTCGCCCTCCGCTTCATAGTAGGATTGGAGGACGTTGAGCATAATCATGTGCGGCCAAAGATCGGGTTTGCCGTCAAGGCTGGTGAGCAACTCGCGCGGGCCAAACCACCCGTCTTCGCGTTGCGTCGCCAGCACCGCCGTGATCCATTTTTTGGCTTCCGCGATGATGGCCTTGTCCTTGAGCACGTAACCCAGATCGCCATAACCCTTGAGCCAATACGGCAATTCCTCCCAACCGAACTTCCCGCGCCCCTGCGGATCGGCCCACGAGCTCTTCACAAAATCCAGCCACGGCGAAATCTGCTCCAGATGTCCCGTCATGCCATCGCGTTCCAATTCCAATTGATGGCGCAGCCAGCCACCCGGCGTGATCGAGCCGATGGGAAGCTTGTAAAACGGAGAAGCCTCAAGCGGCAAACGATTCCCAACGTAAAACGAATTGGTCGAGGTCGAAACCGGGCGCTCAACCACGATGTTTTGTGCAAATCCTGCCGTCAACGACGTAAAAAAGCAGAGCGTGGCGACACGGCGGATTAGAATGGCTGGACTCATGAGCATCTGGAAAAATTCTTCGTTACTTTCGTTTGGTTCTGTGGATTCCTCAATCCGTTTGTGCTTCCCCGTTAGCCCCGTGAAAGGTGACGTGCGCCATCACCTCGGTCAGTTTAGTTTCATGCATATGTCTAATCTACACCAAGAAACCGAAGGGAAACGAAGGATTTTTTCATGAGGCTGAGCCTCCCCCTTTGCGCCCCCCGGGTTCTGGCGCCTTTGCGTTAACATCTTCCTTCCTTACCCTGTTATCACCGTTTTTAACTATTTCAACGCAAAGACGTCAGGAGGCAAAGCCGCAAAGGACTTTCCAGTCCGGATCCAAATGCCATCCCGCGACCCCTTCGCCCAAAGATTTCATCCTGCAAATCCTGTCCAAACCCTCGTTTCTTAGTTACGGCGTCAGCTCCGTGAAATTCTGAAATCCGTGGTCGAATTCTTGTCCCCCCGGTGAGAGCTTGACCGTCAGAAGTATCGGCGGGAGAGGGCTTCAAATCGCGCGCACGGATTCCGACAAGAGGGACATCAATTCCCAGATGGATCAATTATTCAAGGACATACCACCGGTATCCTGACGATCTTCATCGCATCATGAGTTGCCGTACAGCCGGAAGCCTTCAACGGATCGTTGACTTCCCACAAAACTGTGCAATAGTCAATCGTGCGCTCGCAGGAGCCTGTTCTTTGAAGTCTTAGCAAGGGCTGGCCGAATCGCTTCCGTGTCGGCTCACCATCGGTTCATCCCCCACTAGCCACCGACCCCGGCCGGGTAACGGTTAATTAAATTTAACGGCTAAAAATTTTTATTTTGACGGTGATTCGGCCCACAATTGAGCGCAAAGCGCTGCTATCAAGGTCGTTACATATTATTGCCGGGCCGGAACGTCGATCAGGGCGGGCCAGCCGCGCTGTAGTCCGCGGGCGAAGGCGGGTCAAACTGGGTCGCACTCAGTCAAACCGATACGGTCTCCAAACTAACTGATCAGACCCTTTTTCCGCAGCATCGCGTCCATCGCTTTGTCCATCAACAATTCGGCCAGCGGTTTGGTGGCTTCGTCCAGCACGACGAGCGCGGCCTTCAGGCGCGTGGGGTCGCCCTCATCGGTTCTGGTCGAGAGTTGCTCCTCAACGGATTGCATTGCGGCTTCCACTTGTTCCTTGTAAGCGGCGTCGAGTTTGGCGGCGCAATCGGCCAAGCCCTTGCGCGCGGCCGTCAACGTTTCGTCGGCGCGAAGTTTGGCCTCGATCCATTGCCGCGCCCGCATGTCGCCGAACGCGTGCTCAACAGATTCCTCCACCATTTTTTGCACCTCAGCGTCGGCCACATCGACGGCGGATTTCATCTCGACAACCTTTTGTTTGCCGGTCTTTGTGTCGCGCGCAAGCACGTGCAAGATGCCGTTGGCGTCGATCTCGAACTGGACGCCGACGCGCGGAAGCCCTCGCGGCGCGGCCTCGAATTCGATGGTGAATTTGCCCAGGCTCCAGTTGTCTTTGGCCCGCTCACGCTCGCCCTGAAGGATGTGAATGAGCATGTCGCGCTGACGATCGACGGCGGTGGTGAACATCTCCCCCGCCTTGGTGGGAATGGTGGAGTTGCGCGGGATGATGACGTTCATCAAGCCGCCAAAGGTTTCGATACCGAGCGACAACGGCGTTATGTCAAGCAAAAGGAGATTCTTGAAGCCGCCCGAAAGAATCTCCGCCTGAATTGCCGCGCCGAGCGCAACCGCTTCGTCCGGGTTTTGCGACGTATTGAGTTGCGGGCCGGAGGGCTTGTGGTAATCGGCGCCCAACCTCAGGTCGCCACGCGTCTCCTCGAATTCGGCGCAGGCGAAAATCTCCGCGACGATCCGCCGCACCAAAGGCATCCGCGTCTGGCCGCCAACGAGGATCACCTGGTCCAGGTCTTTCGCCTCTAACTTGGCGTCGGCAAGTGAACGAAGGCAGTGCTGCCGCGTGCGAAGGATGATGTTCCGCGTGAGGTCCTCTAGTTCCGCGCGACTCAACACGTAGTGGAAGTGATAATCAGCCGTGAGAAAAGGCAGCGCGATCTCGATGCTTTCCTCAGTGGAAAGCCGGATTTTTGCCTGTTCGGCCGCTTCCCGAATTCGCGCCACCAACGGCAAATCCGACGAAGCATCCGGCCCGCCGGCGGTTTTAATCTTGTCAATAATGAAGTCGATGAGGCGCTTGTCCAAGTCGTCGCCGCCAAGGCGCGTGTTGCCGTTGGTGGACAGCACCTGGAAAACGCCCTCGTTCAACTCGAGAATGGAAAGATCAAACGTCCCGCCGCCAAGGTCATACACCGCGACCTTGGACTTTTCGCGCAATTTATCCAGGCCGTACGCCAGGGCAGCCGCCGTCGGTTCGTTGACGATTCGCTCGACAGTCAAGCCAGCCAATTCCCCGGCGCTTTTGGTGGCGTTGCGCTGCGCGTCGTTGAAATAGGCGGGCACCGTAATAACGGCACGCGTGATGGTTTCTCCGAGCGCGACTTCGGCGTCGGCCTTCAGCTTCTTGAGAATCTCCGCCGAAATCTGCTCCGGCGTGTATGATCGTCCATGAATCTCCACGCTGACAGGCCCCGCGCCCTCGCCTTTGATCGGGTAAGTGACCAGCATTTCCTCGCGCCCAACCTCCCCCCCCCGCCGTCCCATGAATCGTTTGATCGAATACACCGTCGCAGCGGGCTGAAGAACACGTACACGGTTAGCGTCCCAGCCAACGACCGGCGACGCGCCATCCGGCGGAAAATGAACGACCGAAGGCGTTAGCCGCCGTCCCTGGCAATCGGCGATGACGTAAGGGATGCTCGAATCGACCGCCGCCACGAGGGAATTGGTCGTTCCCAAATCGATGCCGACGATTTTGCTCACCGCGAGATGTCCGATTGTCGCAGCACGCGGAAGGAGTGACGCGTCAGCACGCGTTCGCCGACTTCGTTGTCCTCCATGCTGATGCCCAGGATCGACTTGCCCTCCGGATGCGGGATGAAGCAGTACATGTAATTTATATTGACCTCCGCTTCCAGAAAGGCCGACATCAATTCAGGCAGTTGCGTCGCGGAAGCAATCTCAACCACCAGCAACTGGCTTTCCGTGAAGGCGAAATTGTTCTCCTTGAGCAAAACGCGGGCTGCCTGAGGATCGTCCACGACGATTCGGATGATCGCCGTTTCGGAAGTGTCCAAAACCGTGACCGCCAGCACGTGAACGGAATTGGAACTGAGCAGGGCGATGAGGTCGTGCAACCGCCCCATCCGGTTAGCCGTAAAGATCGAGAACTGAGTGACCGGATCCGGCTGTCGTCCCCGCATTGCTTTCGTCGTCATGCCTCAATTAGCCACATTCCGCCGCGGAGTTCAAAGTTTAACGTTTAATCTTATCCCCGCTTTGTTAGCTTCTGCGCTCGGATGAACTGCATCGTGACGGCGGGGCCCGCTTATGAGGAACTGGACGAAGTTCGGCGCTTGACGAATTTTTCCACCGGAACACTAGGCACAGAACTGGCCAATTTCATGGCGGCCCGCGGACACGAAGTCGAATTGCTGCGCGGCCGACTTTCCACGTGCCAAATCGAGCCCAAGGCGCGACGGACGCAGGCATTCACAACATCCGCCGATTTGAGCCGTCGCCTGCAAAAACTGCGGTCGAGGAAACCCGACGCCGTATTTCACGCAGCGGCAGTGAGTGATTTCGCGTTCGGCAAAATCTGGTCGCGCGCCGCGGATGGCAAGCTCAAGGAAATCAAATCGCCAAAAATCTCAACGCATGGCGGGCCGGTCCTTGCGGAACTTGTGGCCGCGCCAAAGATCATATCCGAATTGCGCGACTGGTTTCCCGCCGCGCGACTCGTCGGCTGGAAATATGAATTGGAGGGAACCCACTCCCAATCCATCGCTCGCGGCGCCGAACAAATCGCGGAGAATGAAACAGACGCCTGCGTGATCAATGGCAGGGCGTATGGCGCCGGCTATGGGTTGCTTATCGCCGGCGGCAAATGCCTGCATTTGGCCGACAAGGACCATCTTTTTGACGCGCTGGAGGAAATCTTACTATGAAGAACGCGAAATCGGGCAATCGCAATTCGGCTCCTGAACCTGCCAGCGGTCCAAAGAGTGGTGACGATTAACTCGTGGAAGAAATTGGTGCGGGAGCGGCGTTTGATATTTGACCGCGCCTCTCGTATGCTGTCGCGAGAGTGCATAAGATTGCTTTTGAAATCGGGCCGGTGACGGTCACCTGGTTCGGAATTATGGTGGCGTCCGGCTTTATGGCCGGGTTGTGGACGGCCAGCCGCCGCGCCATGCGGGTCGGCATCGACCCGGAAACAATCGTTGATCTCGGGCCGTGGCTCCTGGTGGGAACGATCATCGGAGCGCGAGCGTGGTACGTTGTTTCTTACTGGGATGAAATGTTCGCTGGCAAGCCATTGACGGAGATTTTCATGGTGCAACACGGGGGGATTGTTTATTACGGCGGACTCATCGGCGCCTCGCTGACGGGCGCTCTGTTCGCCGCGGTAAAAAAACTGCCATTGTGGAAGCTGGCGGATGTCCTTGCGCCGAGCATCGCGCTGGGTTCCTTCTTCGGACGCTGGGGCTGCCTTCTGAATGGCTGCTGTTACGGGCGACCCACAACGCTTCCCTGGGGCATCCGGTTTCCCAGCGACCATCCCACTTATCCAAATTTCGTCCATCCGACGGAAATCTACGATTCTCTGTTGAATTTCAGCCTCTACGCATCCCTTGCATGGCTGTTCCGGCGAAAGACCTTCGACGGCCAAGTGTTCGCTGCTTATCTGATCGGCTACGCGATTCTCCGGTCGTTTGTGGAATTCTTCCGGGGCGATTACACACCTGTGCATTATTGGGGCGGCTTGACGCCGGGACAAATCGTCAGCATCGGCATCATAATTGCCGGCGCGCTCCTCCTTTGGAAATTGCCGAAAAAAACTTTGCAAGTCCCACCTGGCCCGAAGACATCCCTGGCCAAGTGATGGAAACAACCACTTTGCGTCCGATCTTTCTGGCTGGGCCGACCGCTGCCGGCAAATCGAGGATAGCCTTGGATCTCGCCCTGCGTGTCGGCGGCGAAATCATTTCGGTCGATTCCATGCAGGTCTATCGCGGATTGGACATCGGCACGGCCAAGCCGACGGCCGAGGAGCGGCAGCGCGTCCGCCATCATTTGATTGACGTGGTGGATCTGGACGGGAGCTTTGACGCCGCGCAATTCGTCCGACTTGCCGGGGAGGCGGTGAAAGACATTCAATCGCGCGGGCGAACGCCGATTTTCTGCGGCGGCACTGGACTTTATTTCAAAGCGTATCTGGAAGGATTGGGTGAAACGCCCGCGTCGGATCCGAAAATTCGCGCGCAACTGGAAGGCGCGCCGCTGGAGGAATTGCTTGAGGAATTGGCGCGCCGCGATCCGGCGACTTTTGAGTCCATTGACCGGCGCAATCCCCGACGGGTGATACGCGCGCTGGAAGTCATTCGCTTGACAGGGCGCTCGTTCTCGGAACAACGCGCCCGCTGGGGAACCGCGCCGCAAGAGACCAACGGGCGCTTAATCGGCGTGGCGCGACCCGCGGGCGAATTGGTCGAACGCATTCATCGCCGCGTGGACGAGATGTTTCGGAGGGGATTGGTGGCGGAAACGGAATCCCTGCTTCAGCGCGGCCTGGAGCGAAATCCGACGGCGCTCCAGGCGTTGGGTTACCGTCAGGTGGTGGAACATCTGCACGGGGAGCGCGGGCTGGCTGAGACTATTGAACTGGTGCGCATTCGCACGCGGCAATTTGCCAAGCGCCAATTGACGTGGTTCCGGAGGCAAATGCGCCTCGAATGGATCACGCTGACCGGCGAGACCGTCCCCGACTGGTTCTCATGTAGTGAAACAGATACTGCTGGGCGTAGCCGGAGTGCGGACCGAAATAGGATTGACTAAATTTGAGAATCCGCGCCGGTTTCGGGCGGCGTTTGGGAAAATAGATCTCTCGCAACGCCCGCCTGATCCAAACATCGACCGGAAAAGCCCGCTGGAAACCGTAAGCAAATAGCAAAACACAATCGGCGATTTTGACGCCGACGCCGGGAAGTTCGATCAACATGGCGCGCGCCTCGTCGAGGGGCAATTCAGCCAGTCGCGACAAGTCGATCTTCCCCGCATCCAGCGCGCGGGCCGCGCCCAAAAGATAAGGGGCGCGAAAACCGAGCTTGCAAGCTCGCAATTCCGCTTCGGTGGCCGCCGCGATCCGGGCAGCGGTTGGAAAGGAAAATGCCGCCGCGCTCCCCTCTCCCACAGGCAAAGGATCGCCAAACCGCGAGCTTAGTAGCGCCGTCATCTGCTGAATCTGCACGACTTGCTTGGTCGATGAACAAATGAAGGACGCCAGGCATTCCCACGGCTCCTGCCGCAGCAAACGCATTCCGCAACAATGCGAGACGGCCGCCAGCATCGCGGGGTCTTGGGGGAATGTCGCCACAATCTCCTCCAGCGAAACGTCCAGTTGGAGGTAGTGCCGGAGCCATAGCCAGTCAGCCGGCGCGAAGGACTCGGCGGAAATGCAGTCCTCCTCCTGGCGCAAACGCACCCAGCGGGAGCCAATGACACCCTCCCAGGCGCCGCCGCTTTGCCGCCAGCGAAAGGCCTGGCCACAGGCGAATGTCACCGCCAAGTTGTAATGCTTGACGACGAATTCGACCGATTCTAACGGAGATGATGGCATTCGATGAGTTGGACGCGGCGCACAATGTTGCCGTCCGCAACGATATCCCTGAATCCGAGATCGGTGAACGACTCGAATTGCCGCTGAATTTCGCCAGGAGGCGGACGGGCCTGAGGTTTGTCAAGAATCAGCAAATCGGGGTCGTGCCGCCACCAGCGCGAAACCCAGTCCGGGCGCAACGCTGGGGGATCGACCTGCCGGACAAACAAGGCATTTTGCCCCTTGCGGTCCAAATACGACGGCCAGTAATAAAACTGATTCTCAGGAGCATCGGTGGCCTTGAAATAAACCAGCGGTATCGAGGATACGCGGCTTTTCGCCTCAGGCAAATAGAAGGAGATTTGCGAGGTGAATCCATAATGCTCGCAAACGATGAAGGCCGGCGCACCTCCTTCTTTTTCGAGGCGCGAACGAGCATCGCCCGCGACCTCGGCCAGTTCCTTCCATCCGCGGACGCGCCGCAACAAGTCGAGCTTCGCGGGAAGCTTCCGATGCAGCACCTTGTTGACCAGATTCGGCGCGTGAAGGATGACAACGACGATCGCGCCGAACATGAGGCCGCCGATGAACAGCGGTTTAAGCGCGCGCATTCCCTCCTCCCATCGTCTCCACCAATAAATGGCCGCGAGGAAAAAAAACGGAATGATGGTCGGGGCAATCCAATTGCCCAAAATGCGGCTGTGAAAACTCAGGACGAAATAACCCAGAAACAGCGGCGCGCCCATTGCAAACAAATAGACCAGCAGCGGGTCGCCGCCGCTCCGTCGCCAAAATGCCACCGCCGCCCACATCGCCGCGACAAAAAACAGCGGATGCAACAGCGCCGACTCAGTGAGAAGGAATTCCGTCACGTAAGTCCGGTGCCATGCCTCGCCCAATTGGCCATCACTGGCAATATGAATGGCACTAATCCAGTGGTGTTCTGCGTTCCAAATCACTACTGGCAGATAAAAGATCGCCGTCATGATCAGCGCCAAATACGGCCCCGGCCGGCGCAAGTGCAGTCGCGCGGGCGGCCAAAGCGCGAAAAACACGCCCCAGCAAACGCACTGCGCCAGATTGGTATGTTTGCTGAGACATCCGAGGCCCATCCACAATCCGACCAAGAGCCATTGGCGGGTGGTTCCTTCCGTTTGCGCCGCGCGCCAACCCGCGAACATGGCAGCGGTCCAAAATAGAACTGACAGCGGATCTTCCGTCATCACGGTTGCTCCAAGCGCCGTTAACGGCGTCACCGTCATGGCGAGGACCACGAGAACAGCCAGCCGCGCGCCCGCCTGGCGAGCGAGAAAACGCAGCGACATCACTGACAGCACCGCCGCGATGACCGGCGAGAAAAACCGCACGCCAAATTCGTTGTCGCCCCATAGATGCGTTCCAAGGAACTGCGTGTACGCGATCAGCGGCGGTTTGCTGTAATAGGCCAGGGCCGGATGCTTGGACCAAAGCCATTTATAGGCCTCGTCCTCGCTCAATTCAATCTTCCCCGATCCAATGTAGATCAGACGAAGCACAAAGCAGAAGACGATCACGACATATCCGAATCGAAGCCATTCCGGTTCGTCAGGTATTTCCACCTCGGTAAAAGATGGAGATATCAGGGACGGCATCCGCGCGTGCCAAGTGGCAAACCAACGGGCGCCGAAGGTTTGCCACAGGCACTCGAACCCAAAAACAATCACGACACTGTAACCAACGCCGAGCGCCGCTCCCGCAATTACATCGCTGGGGTAATGAACGCCGTTGTAAACCCGCGAAAAAGAAACAAGGATGGCCATCGGCAACATCACCCAAATCGAGCGCCGGTAATAGACCAGCAGGACAAGCGTCGCGCTGAACCAGTTGGCCGCGTGGGATGAAGGCATGCTGAAGCTATCGCCCATGCCTATTCGCAAGTGGACACCGGACAATACCTTGAACGGCCGCAATCGCCCGACAGCGTGCTTGATGGTGTCGCAGACCAGCCAGTTTCCGAGGCAGAGGGACAAGACAAGCATCAGGACGCAAATCCTCCCGCGCGCGCCGCCTTTCAGAAGCAGCCACACGCAAATGGAAATCAGGATGCAGGCCAGCCACGGCGAGTCGCTCGCGAACGGCATCAATTGATCAAAGACTCCGTTGCTCAATGATGAGTTTACGAACCGGAAGAGCGAGACATCGAGAGATTGCAACCAGCCGATCATGGAAGCGGGACGGACAATGGGTATTTCACCGCAGCGGCCGGCATGGAATCAATAAACGATCAGCGAACGAATGGGGAGGCCTTTGAGACGCTCGCGCCCACTGAGAAAACTCAATTCGATTAAGAACGAAATCTCCAGAATTTCCGCCCCCATCCGCTTGAGAAGATTGGCCGCTGCTCCCGCCGTGCCGCCGGTGGCCAGCAGATCATCTACCAGCACCACACGCCCGCCCGGTTTGATGGCATCAACGTGGATCGCTATGGTATTGGAGCCGTACTCGAGCGTGTAACTCTCCTCGAAAGTCTTGTGGGGCAATTTGCCTTTTTTTCTGAGCGGAACAAATCCGCACTGGAGTTTGTAAGCCGCCGCCGCCGCGAAAATAAAACCGCGCGCATCAATTCCGACCACCGCGTCAACCGCCCCGGGCGGAAAACTCCCGGCCAGGTGATCAATGGACGCCTTGAAGAGGCGCGCGTCGGCCAAGACCGGCGTGATGTCCTTGAACTGGATTCCCGGCTGCGGAAAATCAGGAATGTTGCGGATCGCGGCGGCGATTTCCTTGATGCTTGCCCTGTCATTCGTCATGCCCAGGACAATAACGCGCCCCGCTAGGTTTTGACAGCCTCAAGTTTCTCGATCATTTTCCGCAATTTATTCAGCGCGATGTTTTGAATCTGGCGGACCCGCTCGCGCGTGACGCCGAATTTTTCGCCGACTTCCTCCAGCGTCTTCTCGCTGCCGCCGTCAAGTCCGAATCGATACTGCAAAATGGTGGATTCGCGCGTGTCGAGCGTCTTGACCATCTCGCGGAGCATTTTGGTGACGGTTTTCTCCTCGAGTTGCTCGTACGGCGAGTCGGCGTTTTCATCCTGAACGACCTCCGCAAAATTGTTCGTTTCGTCGTCGCCAATCGGCGCGTCCAGCGAAGCGGGACGGATGGCGGCGGTGCGCATTTGGGCCACGCGGGATGGCGACATGCCCATTTCCTCGGCCAGTTCCTCATCGGTCGGCTCGCGGCCAAATACCTCCTGCAATTTCATCGCCGTCCGCCGCATCTTCGCGATTTTATCGACCAGGTGAACCGGCAGTCGGATGGTCTTGGACTGGTTGGCAAGGGCGCGCTTGATCGATTGCTTGATCCACCACGATCCGTAAGTGGAAAGCTTGCCGCCCTTGGCAGGGTCGAATCGTTCGACAGCCTTCATCAAGCCGATGTTGCCCTCGTTGATCAAATCCAGCAACGGGAGCCCGAAATTTTCGTAGTCGTGGGCGATTTTAACCACCAGGCGCAAATTGGCCTTAATCATTTGTTCGCGCGCCTTTTTGTCGCCTTTTTTAATGCGGCCAGCCAGGTCGATTTCCTCCTGCGGAGTGAGCAATTTGACTTGGCCGATTTCGCGCAAATAAAGCTTGATCGCGGTCTCACCGTCGTATGGCGCGCGGTCCCTATCCTGCACCGGAGCCAACACCTCAGCCTCACGAGGGATTTCGACGGCCGGCTCCAATACCGACTCCGCCTGCGCCGACACATCGGCAGACTTTCGAACCTTGCGGCGGCCACTGGCCCGCCGGGTTCCAGTGGGCGGAACAGGCGACTTCTTGCGGCGGATCCGCACGATTTTCGCGCGATGCTTCGTGATGGCCATGCCTATCGAATCGTTGCAACGAGTCTTAGAGTTTCGCGCCGTTTCGGCAAGTAAATTAACCCACCTTGGACATCGGGTGTTCACCTAATGTGCTTTTGACAGAAAATGGGTGACAGACGTTCAACAGACACGGAGCCAGGAGACGAGTCCAGACGTTTCCGCACAGCCATAAAAATTGCCTCCGAGGTCGCCGGCGACGCCAATGCAACCGGCTCGGGTTGCGTGCCGAAAGCGCCAACGGCGTCACGAATCGCTTCGCGCACAGAAATCGCCAGCATCAATGGCGGCTCGCCCACTGCCTTGCTCCCGTAAATGACGTTCGAGTCCGGCGCGCTTTTGAAAAAGCTCACGTTGAATACGATCGGCGTATCGCCAACGGACGGAATCTTGTACGTGTCCGGTGAATGAGTCATCAATCGCCCCATCTCGTCCCATTTCAATTCCTCGATCGTCAGCCAGCCCATGCCCTGGATGAATCCGCCTTCAATTTGCCCGCGGTTGACGCCTTCATTGATCGAGTCGCCCGCGTCCTCAAGAAGATCCACCCGCAAGACGCGGTGCATTCCCGTAAAGCCGTCAACTTCAACTTCCGCAACCGCCGCGCCGCACGCAAAATAATGAAACGGCTTGCCGCGCCCCGCCACGCGATCCCAGTGAATCCCAGGCGTCGAATAATAACCGGTCGTCGAAAGGCTGACGCGATCCAGCCACGCTTGCTTTGCCGCTTCGGCAAAGGTCACTCGCCGATCGGGCGCATCCGGCGAATAAATGGCGTCGCTCTCAAAAACCAGTTTCTCCGCAACGGCAGAAAGCATACGCGCCGCGACTCCGGCCATGCGCTGCCGGAGAATTTCGCACGCATTCTTGACAGCCGCACCATTAAGATCGGTGCCAGACGACGCTGCCGTGGCGGACGTGTTCGGAACCTTGTCGGTGCTGGTCGGCATGACGCGAATGCGGTCGGGACGCACACCCAGTTCCGCGGCAGCGATGGCCCGGATGTTGGTGTGAATCCCCTGGCCCATTTCGATTCCGCCATGATTGACCTGCACGGCGCCATCCTGGTAGATGAGCGCGAACGCTCCGGCCTGGTTGAGATGGGTAACTGTGAAACTGATGCCGAATTTCATCGGCGTCATCGCCAGACCCCGCTTGCGGTGCGAATGAACGGAATTCCACCGCGCGATTTCTTCGCGGCGGGTGTCGAACGCGCTGGAGGTTTTCAACTCGCTCCAGATTGTTTGGAGCCGGTTGTCCGAGAGTTCCTGGCCGTAGTGGGTGGTGTTGGTTTCGCCCAGGCCCCGGTAAAGATTGCGTTCCCGCACCGTTTCCGGCGGCAAGCCGAGGCGGCGCGCGGCGCGATCCATGATTTCCTCGATGATCAGCATCCCCTGCGGTCCGCCGAATCCGCGAAAAGCGGTGTTGGAAGAGAGGTTGGTTTTGGCGACTTGTCCGCGAAACTCAACCGCCGGAATGTAATATGAATTGTCAAGATGAAACAGAGCGCGATCCGTCACAGCTTGCGATAGGTCCAGCGCCCAACCGCCGTCGGACCAGATGTGAATCCGCGCTGCCAGCACCCTTCCTGCGGCGTCAAACCCTGCGTCAAACCGCGCCAGGAACGGATGCCGATGTCCGAGCAGCGCCATGTCCTGATCGCGATTGAATCGCACCCGCACTGGCTTGCCCGTGCGAGTCGCCGCCAGCGCCGCCAGCGCAGCAGGAGTCGCCGCCTGGGTTTCCTTGCCGCCGAAACCGCCCCCGATCCTGGGGCACGCCACGATGACCTGATGCGCCGCCAAATGCAAAACATGGGCCACAACCTGCTGTATTTCGGAAGGGTGCTGAGTTGCAGAAGTCACCAGCACGGAACCGTCCTCCCCCGGTTCGGCCAAGGCGGCATTTGTCTCGAGATAAAAATGTTCCTGCCCACCCAACTCAAACTCCCCTTCCACCCGCAATGCCGCTCGGGTCAAGGCTTCGTCAACGTTGCCACGACGGATAAAATTCGGTTCGTTGTGAAACGACTTTTCGGCCAGAGCGCGGTCAATGGTTAAAATCGGAGGCAATGGCTCATATTCGACGATCACTTTTTCCGCCGCAGCGCGGCAGGCGGCTTGGGACTGGCCGACTACCAGCGCCACAATCTGGCAGTGGAACCACACCTCCTCGTCGGCCAATAGTATCTCGTCCTTCTTCACGCCGCCGACATTGTTGGCGCCAGGCACGTCCTCCGCCAGGAGGACTGCTTTGATGCCCGGCATGAGGCGGGCGGCGGCGGCATCGCGCCGGAGAATCCTGGCGCGCGCATGGGGCGAGCAGACGGGCCAGACTTCCAACGTGTTTCTGAGAGCCGCTTGATCGTCGGTGTAAAGCGCCTGGCCGGTGACATGCTTATGGGCGCTCTCGTGCGCTGGCGCGTTGGGCACGGACGCCGAAGGCCAAACCGCCGCAGGAAACCCAAACTCTGTTTTTTGCTTTCTGCTTTCTGTTGTTTGCTTTCCGCCCTCGTGGAAGAATTTCTCGAACAATCCGCAAGCCAGCCCGCGTCGGTATGCTGCCGAGCCGCGAACATCCGAGATCGGAGTGAACTCCGCCGATAAAGCCGCCAGCGCCTCCCCGATCGTTTCCGCCGACCAAGGTTTGCCAGTCAGCGCTTTTTCGGTTTTCAGCGCGCGAACGGGAGTCGCCGCAACGCCTCCGAACGCAAGGCGGGCGCGCCGGACCATGTTTTGATCGTCAACATCAACAACAAAACACGCGGCCACCGTGCATATATCCATTTCCCTGCGGCGCGACACCTTGAACCACCGGGCGCGACGAGACCCGGCGCGAGGAACTAAGATCGTTTTGAGCAGTTCGCCCTGCCGCAACGCGGTTTTGCGATAGCCAGTAAAAAATTCGCTCACCAGCAACTCGCGTTCACCCGCCAGGGAAGCCAGCGCGACTCGTGCATCCAATGCCAGCAGGAGCGGGGCGCTGTCGCCGATCGGCGAGGCCGTCACAAGGTTGCCCCCCATCGTTGCGCGATTACGAATCTGCCGCGAGCCGAAAACCCGCAACATATCGCCTAGCGCAGGGAAATCCGCCGCCAGCGCATCTTCAATGGCCGTCAATGTCGCGGCCGCGCCGATCCGCCATTCCGCTGGCGTTTCCACGATTTCGCGCAGTTCGCCTACTGCCTCAAGCGAGATGAGCGTGGGAAAACTCTTAAAGCGCTTGGCGATATCGACGCCAAGTTCAGTCGCTCCCGCAACGAGTCGGGCACCGGGCCTTCGCTGCATCGAGTCCAGCAATTCCGTCATCGAACCAGGCCGGAAAAATCTGTCCCCGTTGCAATGGTATTCCAATGGAGACGGAGCGGAACACGGCAATCGCAAACGCCCCGCCAGCTCATCATCACCATTCGCGACATTTCGCCGGGCAAACGCGGCGGCGGCGGCTTCGCGAATTGGACGGTAGCCGGTGCAACGGCAGAGGTTGCCGGAAAGCTGATCATCCAGGTCGTCGCCGGTCTTAATATCATCGCGATAATGGCCTTCGATGAGCGAACAAATGATGCCGGGTGTGCAGTAACCGCATTGGGAACCGTGGCGCCGGGCCATCTCGGCCTGGACCGGGTGCTGCCCGTGTGCGCCACAAACACCTTCGACTGAAATGACCTCCCGGCCCGCCAACAGGCAAATCGGCATCAGACAACTGTTGACTGCGCGGTAAGCCGCATTGCCCGCGGCGTTGCGCTCCACGATCAACGCCGAACAGGCGCCGCAATCTCCCTCTGCGCAGCCTTCCTTCGAGCCAGTCAAGCCCTGGCCTCGCAGAAACTCTAACAGCGTCGTATTAGTGGGGCAGTTATCCGCGAGGATCGGCCGGCCATTCAAAACAAATTCAAGCGCGCCCGCCATATTTTATTGCAGCACCCACTTCATTGCCTTGTCCGCCAACTTGTCGAAGGCTATCACCGCCAATTCCAGGTCCTCCAGCCGCGTGTCTTCGATTTTATTGTGGCTGATCCCTTGCAGGCTCTGCACAAACATCATCACGGTTGGTACGCCAGCGCGCGCGACCTCCGCCGCGTCGTGCAGCGGCCCAGACGGCAATCGGTGACTTTTGCCGCAGGTTTCCGCGATGGCCAGATCGCAAAGATCGATCAACTGCTTGTTGAACAGGACAGGCTCGATATGCCAGAGGCGTTCCCAGGAAACGCGGACGTTTCCCTCGCGCGCGAACCGCTCGGCCGCCGAACGCGCGTCAGCCAGCATCGCGGCCAACGCGGAAGCGTCCAGGTGCCGTTGATCCAGCGTGATCCGGCATTCTTCCACGACGCTTGTAACGATGCCCGGCTTCGTCGTGCAGGACCCAATCGTGCAAACACCGCCGTGCCGTTGCGCGATCTGATAAATCTCGGGACTCATTTTGGCAGCAGCCAGAAAGGCGTCCTTGCGCCTGTTCATTGGCGTGCTGCCGGAATGGGCCGCCTGGCCGTGAAAGGTGATCGCGTGACGTTCGACTCCAAATGTCCCCAACACCGCGCCCAGGGGCAGATTCAAGTCCAGCAAGACCGGCCCCTGCTCGATGTGCAATTCCAGATAGGCCGCGGCGTTCTTGAGTTCCTTTCCGCTTTCCTTGGCGCGGTCCAGATCGACGCCAATTCCCTTCAACGCGTCCGGCAGCCGGATGCCGTCCTTGTCCTTAAGATTCCGCGCCTCCTGCACATTAAGATTGCCCGAACAAGCGGACGACCCGAATAAACTTTTCCCAAAACGCGCTCCCTCCTCGTCGGCCCAATCGACCAGACGGACGGTTACCGGAGGCTTCCCCGAAAATTCCGAATGAATGCGCCGCAAAATTTCGACGCCCGCCAAGACATTCAAACAGCCGTCCAGCCAACCGCCGTTGGGAACCGAATCGACATGCCCGCCGATTAATAACGCCCGTTCCGAAGCCCCAGCGAGGGTCGTCCAGGTATTCCCTGCGGTATCATTGTGAATTTCGACCGGCAAACCCTCGAGCTTTGCGCGAAGCCACGCGCGGGCGGAGAGCCACATGGGGGTAAACGCAACCCGTTGCGCGCCGTTTTCGTCTCCCGTGAGTCGGCGCAACTCCTGCAACTCCGCAATGGTTTGTTTAGGATTGAGAGGCGCGCTCATGGGCTATGTTGCCATCGCTCTGGCGGTGTAACTGTAACAGCATGAGAATGTAACCGCAATCACATTAACCCGGGCCGCAGCCTGTGGAAACCGCTCGCTCCCGCGGCAAGACTATGTAAAATAACGCCGTGAGCAAGCGCGCGATCAACCACCTGAGTTCGGATCCGGTGATGTCAGCGTTAATCGAAAAGGTCGGCGTTATTCACCTGCGGCCGCGCCGACTTTCGCCATTTCAAGCCCTCACCCAGGCGATCATTTACCAGCAACTCAGTGGGAAAGCCGCCGGAACAATTCTCGAACGATTCAAACAGATGTTCCTCGACGACGAATTTCCATCTCCCATCCAGGTCGCAAAGAGTTCCGTTGATCGGCTAAGAAGCGCGGGACTGTCACGTCCCAAAGCCGGGTATATCATTGACTTGGCCAACCGTTGCAACGCCGGCCTTGTTCCGAGCCTCAACGAGTGCGATTCTCTCAACGACGAAGAGATCGTCGCAACGCTGACGGAAATCAAGGGCGTCGGCCGATGGACTGTGGACATGTTTCTGATGTCCAATCTCGGCCGCCCGGATGTCCTGCCTGTTGGCGATCTCGGAGTTCGCAGGGGGTTTCAGATCGCCTATCGGAAGCGCATCATGCCAACGCCTGAACAACTAACCAGACACGGGGAGCGTTGGTCCCCGCATCGCACCCATGCCGCCCGCTACCTCTGGCGCGCCGCCGATTCCGCATGATCACAGTCACTTTAGCCTTTGGCCTTGGGCCTTCAGCATTTACTTATTAATTTTGTGAATCGAAGAGAATTTATCCGCAACGTGTCCGTGATCGCTTCGACGGCCGCACTCAGCGGCGTCTCCCAAGCCGCTCTCTCGGAGTTTCCGGTCGTGCGGGTTCCCGAAGCCAGGCGCCGTTTCAAAAGTGCGGCGGTTGAACGCGCCATCGAGCGTGTCAAGTCGTCCATCGGCGACAAGGAACTGGCATGGATGTTTGAGAATTGTTTTCCAAACACGCTGGACACGACCGTTGATTTCGAGATGGTCAACGGCCGGCCCGACACTTATGTGATAACAGGTGACATTGACGCGATGTGGCTGCGGGACAGCTCCGCGCAGGTCTTCCCTTATCTGCCGTTGACGAAAGAGGACGACGGGCTGCGGCAACTTATCGCCGGCGTGATCAACCGCCAAACCCGATGCATTCTGAAGGACCCCTACGCAAACGCCTTTTACAAGGATGAAACCAAAATCAGCGATTGGAAGAGCGATGCCACGGACATGAAGCCGGGCGTCCACGAGCGCAAGTGGGAGATTGACTCGCTTTGTTACACAATACGACTGGCGTACGCTTACTGGAAGACGACCGGCGACACTTCCCCTTTCGATGACAAGTGGCGGTCCGCGGTCCTGCGGATTCCACAGACTTTTCGCGAGCAGCAACGAAAACACGGACGTGGGCCGTATCATTTCCAGCGGAACACTTCGACGCCGACAGACAGTTTGCCAGGGCGCGGTTATGGCAATCCTGCAAAGCCTGTGGGTCTGATATTCTCGATGTTTCGGCCCAGCGACGACGCGACCATTTTTCCCTTCCTGATACCGTCAAATTTTTTCGCGGTAGTGAGCCTTCGCCAGGCTGCGGAGTTGCTGGAACAAGTCAGCCGGGACCCGGCATCGGCCAACGATTGCCGCGCGCTGGCCGAAGAGGTCGAAGGGGCCTTGCGCCAATACGCCGTTGCCAACCCGTTGGGGTTTGGAAACATTTACGCCTACGAAACGGATGCTTTCGGCAACTACTATTGCATAGACGACGGCAACATCCCCAGCCTGCTGTCGTTGCCTTATTTGGGCGCGGTCACCGCGGACGATCCGATTTATGCCAACACACGTCGCTATGTTTTGTCGGCAAGCAACCCTTACTATTGCAAAGGCAAAGCCGCGGAGGGGCCGGGCGGCCCGCACGTCGGAATGGACATGATCTGGCCTTTGGGGATCATCACGCGCGGCCTGACCAGCACGGACGATCAGGAAATCCGCGCCTGCTTGGAGACATTGCGCAAGACGCACGCTGGCACCGGGTTCATGCACGAAGCGTTTCACAAGGACGATCCCACCAAATTCACCCGGTCATGGTTTGCATGGGCAAACACTATTTTTGGGGAATTGGTCCTGAAAACATTTCAAGAGCGCCCGCACTTGTTGAATTGAACATAATCGCGCGGAAACTACATGAAGCCACATCGCAATGCCTTGCTCGCTACCGCGCTGATTCTCTTGGCGTCTCTCACGGCGGGCGCGGAAGTTCAAGTGCTGATCGACCACAACAGTGAGGGCAATCCCCAATTCAAGTTCAATACCGTGCCCGGGCCAGTCAGACATGATGCCGCCGACAGAGCCAACGCCCGGTTCACCATCATCGATGGCGAACGCGATCCCAATGGCGGCAACCTCAGCGCCCTCAACGACGGCAGGTTGCCCGCGGATGACGATGAACCTGCGAACAATTTTTTCTTCGCAGCCGGGGGCGATGACGGGCGGCTCAAAGTCGATTTGATCGGCAACATTGAGATCAAGCAGGTCAACACGTATTCGTGGCACAACGGGCGCCGCGCGCCGCAAGTCTATGATCTTTATGCCGCCGATGGCTCGGCTTCAGGTTTCAATGCGGAGCCAAAAAGAGGGACCGACCCGGAAACCTGCGGTTGGAAGCTGCTCGCCAAGGTGGACACGCGTACAAAATTCGGAATCGCCGGCGGTCAATACGGCGTGAGCATCTCTGACACATCTGGCGCGCTCGGCAGGTATCGGCACCTTCTTTTCGATGTCTTCAAAACGGAGGACCAGAATTTCGGTCACACTTTTTTCAGCGAGATTGATGTCCGGGCCATGACACCGACGGAAACGGAGACGCCGGCCGGCCCAGAATACGCAAAGGCCCGCGTGAAGGATTTTGATTGGACATTGGATGTGTCGCAATCTCCGGATTTGAAGGAGTGGGCCGAGACGAAGTTGAAGCCGGCGGTTGACCGGTGGTATCCTATCTGGGTGGATTGCCTGGCCAGCGACGGTTTTACCGCGCCGAAGAATTTCAAAATCACGATTAAACCGATGCGGGGCGTTGCGGCAACAAGCGATACCGACGTTGTCGTGAGCGAGGATTGGATCAGGAGGCAGATCAAAAAACCGGAATGGAACGAGGCTGTCGGCTCGGTCATTCATGAATTGGTGCATGTCGTGCAGCAGTATCACGGCAGGGGCAACCCGGGCTGGATGGTGGAAGGCGTCGCGGACTACTTTCGCTGGTTCCATTATGAGCCGGTGGAACATCGGCCAAAGCTGTCGGCTACACGGGCGGCCCGCGCAAAGTATTCGGACAGCTATCAAATAACTGCGGCGTTTCTGGACTTCGTGGCGGCAAACCACGATCACGAATTCGTTGTCAAAATGAACGCGGCAATGCGTCAAGGCCGTTACAGTCCCGACCTCTGGTCGGACTACACAGGGATGACAGTCAAGGACCTTTGGAGCGAATACATCAAGTCATTGCCGCAAGCCAGCCATCCCGCTGCAAATGTCACACCTTCACGAACTCCCGCCCAGTAGCCTCGCGGTATTTGAATTGAATTGAAGTCCCCGTGAAGTTGGCGTAAGAGCAGATTGTTGATGCCGGACGCCGCCCGAGCGACAGCAGATTGAATCACAACCTATTTATGAAAGCCAAGATTACGCATCACGAAGTTGTTAGCGCGCTCTTAAACAGTGCAAGAATCCTTTGCCAATGCCGTTCCGACGCGGAACGGTCATAGACGGGCGTATCGTTGATAGCGAACCCGTGCCTGGCACCGGTATAAACCTCAACCGAATGATCCACGCCCGCAGATTGGAGCGCCAACTCGAGACGTTGCGTTTCCTCGGTCGTAAAGTGCGGGTCAATGCCCGCAATGCCGACGTAAATGTGGGCGCGCATTTTCGACGCCAATAGATGAGGGCTGTCCGGTTGATCAGTTGCCAGGCGCGCGCCGTGCAACGAGGCGGCGGCGGCAATGCGCCCGGGAAAAGTCCCCGCCGCGGATAACGCGAATGCGCCACCCATGCAGTAGCCCACGCATCCGATTTTCTTTCCGGTGACCGACGGCTGGCGGTCCAGAAATTCCAGAAAGCTCGCGGTGTCTTCCATCACCAGCTTATTGTTTAGCGATCGGAAAAGCGGCATCAGCCGATCTCGTTCCGGCCCTTCCTTGAACGCGCTCGCCGCATCAAACGGTTCAACGGGACCGGAGCGGTAGTACAGATTCGGCAGGAGAACGTGGTATCCGTTGGAGGCAAGTCTTTCCGCCATGTCGCACAGCGCGGGCCGGATGCCGATGCCGTCCATGAAAAAGATTACTGCCGGATGGTCGCCGCCTTGCGGAGGACTGAAAAAATGACACGGCGCAACACCATCCTTCGTTTTGATTTCAACTTTTATTGCGTTCATGTCTTACCGTGCGTTGACCTTTCCAGATGAGGTTCCATTCTACCAGAATTCTGGTGATGCGCAAGAAAGGCGTCGCTCATGAACGGGGCCCGCTTGCCACCCTGGTTTTTATTCAAACACCAGGACGATCGCCCCGGAGTCTTGAGCGCGTTCGCGGATGATTTCGCGGCCTCGACCGTCGCCGAACGGGTTTTCCAGCGAAAAGTCTCGTCCCAGGTTGGCTGAGCCCAAAAATTGCAAAGCGTACGGGGGGCTTGACCGCGCAACTCACACTTTGAGGCAAGAATCCCGATCTGACCATCGCGAACCCTGCATTCAACGAATGGTGGGCCCGGCAGGTTTCGAACCTGCGACCAAGCGATTATGAGTCGCCTGCTCTAACCCCTGAGCTACGGGCCCGTCCGTCCGACCATGCTGCTGCCAGTTCCTTTGAACGGCAAGGTCGAACAATCGCGCCGCGGAGCCATGGCATTTGGCGGCGTGACCTTAACCACCCAACCTTTATTAGGCTTGATCAGCCTTGCGGGGCTATCCTATTGACTCCACCTTAGCTCCAAATTGGGCTTTTCGGGCTACTTTTTGGCCGAATCTTCGGGAAGGCTTGTGGTTTGGTGGAGTCAATAGGATAGCCCCGCAGGCTTGATTAGGCTTGATTGATGTCGTCAAAGGTTGGCTGCCAAACGGAGAATTGGAAAAATTTGCCGGTCCCACCGCTCCAACACTTCTGATCATCCGTTTAACTGTCAAAGATCGATATCAACCGTTTATAATTCCACAGATCGGTGGAAGTTCAAGATTCTGTGGAGTATTCGTGCAATGGGCAGGTTTCACGGACGATCGAAAATGTCGCCAGTGACGCTCAATGATTTGCGCTGGGAAGAACGGGACAAGCGCTTCCTCATCAAAGAGGCGGAAATGGTGGCATGAACCGAGGGGTGAAGGGGCGGCGGGGGAGCCGGGCTTCAGCCCGGCCCCCCGTCGCCCTTAAGCTTGTTTAATACTCTAATATCTGTCCCGAGAGATTGGTCGTCCGGTGTGGTTCACTTCAAGCGAGTCTTGGTGCAGTGGAAAAGGATTTAAACAGCGGTCCACCAATTATTTGCTAACTGTTTTGGAAGCCTCGGACATGAGGATGTACGGGATCAAAACATCCCACCAGCCCGACCCCAAATTCTTGCTGTCCAAGGCAGGCAGTTTTGTCCGTACGATTTCACGGCCATGATCAAGCGCGGCGCGGGCCTTGTCCGTTTCCTTGAGTTGCTGATGCGCCATCGCGGCGATGAACCACGCATCCGCCTTGCATTCGTCCCATCCGCCGGAGAGCGCGCGGGATTGCTGGGCGTCTTCCAAGTGCTTCTGGAAAGCCTCGATCAGTTCGATCGCGTGCGCAAACCCGCCCCGGCGATACTCGGCCCAAGCCTGGGTCATGCTGCGCCAGGGAAAAAACTGCCCCTTTCTTGTAAGGGCGACGGATTTATCGGCCAACTTTTCGGCTAGGATAACGTCCTCCGGAGCGAGTTCCGAAGGCATCAACAAGCACGCCTTCGCCACGCCGTTTGCAACGCGGGCATCGGTGGTGTCATTGAAACGACGCAGCATGTCTTCGCAATGCGTTCGATACTTGGCCGTTTCGCCGTCCTGGACGAGCAGCGGCGTCAAAGCGGTCCACGCTCCGGCCTCGGAAGGATTTAGTTGGATAGCCAGTTGCCAGTCGGCGGCTGCATCTTGAAACCGCCCCATCTGTGCGCGCAGGTTGGCGCGAAACATCAAAACCTGCGCAAATTGATTGCTTGCCTGCGTAAGCATACCGTTGGCCGATTCTTCCGCCTCAGCCAGTTTACCCTCCTGGGCCTGCGCCAGCGCTTGTTTATACAAATCCTCAGTTTTTGCCTCTTGGGCGGTCGCCGCTTGCGGGGCGGATAATTCTTTCACGAGTGCGATGACCGCCAACGACAGATAAAACCAGGGTTTCAAGTAAAGCGAAAATACGTGTCGTGCCCTTAATCGAGACCGAGATTTCCCATTTGATTTGTTGTTCATGGCATAAACGAACTGTTTTAGGCTGTTTTGGTGATCATCTTCCCACCGCCCGGATTTGCAAGCCATTACGTGATGATTGAGGCAGACGGAGAATTGACAAAACCCCTATAAACATTGGTCAGGATGACGTGTGATGACTCCTGAAAACAGTCTTGACGGATTATGAGTCGCCTGCTCTAACCCCTGAGCTACGGGCCAAAGATCACTTCATTCTGGCTCATCGCCATACGGATGCACAAGAGATCAGCGGGACAAAGCGATACAGCGATTTCGACCGAGGAACATCTCTCCACCGTGTTTTTCCTTTCCCTCGCGCCGGAACCGGGCTAACTTTCGTGGTTGAGACCCTGATTGGTCGAAATTACCAGAGATATGAAAATTCTCCACGTTCTATCGTTTGTTTTCCTCGCGGTGGCTGCCACGGCGGCGGACAAGCCATACAATGAAACTGCCGATGCCAAACTCGATATCAAACAGGCGCTAGTCGAGGCCGCAACGGCTAAGACTCCTGTCCTCGTGGTCTTTGGTGCCAATTGGTGCGGCGATTGCAAGATGCTGGACGCCGCCATGAAAACCGGCGCCAGCGCGCCGCTCTTTTCGCGCGACTTCAAAATCGTCAAAGTCAACGTCGGTCGCTTTGATAAGAATGTCGATGTTGCCAAATCGTACGGTTTGCCGCTGGAAAAAGGGATTCCGGCTGTCGCGATTCTTTCACCCGCCAACGAAGTTCTCTACGCCACGCGCGAGGGAGAACTCGCCGACGCGCGAAAAATGGGCGACCAGGGCGTTTACGAGTTTTTCAAACGGGTCACGACTGCCGCCCTGGCACGCAAGTGACAAAGACCGTCAGTCAGTTGGCTTTTCTCATCGGACTCCGCGACTCTGCGCGAGACCTTTCATTTGATTTCCGTTCGATGAGGCGGATTTTCTCACGCAGAGTCGCAGAGCGCGCGGAGAAAATGCTCGTTAAGTTGTCGCTTCGAATGCTGTCCCTAAAATCTCAAATGGCTTTTGTTGGGTGGAATCGCGGGAGATGAAATGAGCGTCCGCTACGAACATGCCCAGGAAATTTGCGCGGAGGAATTTGTCGATCTTTTGAAGCGTTCGACGCTTGCGGAACGCCGCCCCGTCGATGATTCAGAGTGCATCGGCGCGATGCTCAAGCACGCGGACTTGCTTTGCACCGCATGGGATGGTGGAAAACTGGTTGGCGTCGCTCGCTCTGTGACGGACTTCGAGTATTGCTG
>Ga0364866_10308_pt1 | contig 33674 bp, 18 predicted proteins | sample ExccelAu500001D3_3_FD_206913 | JGI IMG/M metagenome (GOLD analysis project Ga0364866, IMG submission 206913) | Enriched cells from Trout Bog Lake Hypolimnion, Wisconsin, USA - BchlTB.Aug13.5000.01.D3 | ecosystem: Environmental > Aquatic > Freshwater > Lake > Hypolimnion/Profundal zone | place...
ACGTCCGATGCCCTCGCGGGCGTCATAATTGTACCGATTGCTATGGTTGATATGGCTGTAATTCAGACAGTTGGTGGAGCTGCAGCGGTTGGCGCGGCATGCGGTGGAGATGGACCAGTAGCGCTAGCTACATGCGCTCCAGCAGTCGGCGTCATAGTTCCAACAGTTGGGGCAGCAGATCTGATTTTATTGAAGGGCGCATACAAGTTCACCGTTGACGAAACAATTCCAACTTGGAAGGATTTCCTTTCACACTGAGGGAATTAGGATGCGAATAGTCATGATCTCAACCAGAAAGTTGCTTCTTTCGTGCTTCGCGGTAAGCACCTGTTACTTGGGCCTTTATGGGGTATCGCTCGTAGCGGAGCTGGTCGCTGGTACTCCGCTTGGGCATGTCTTCAAGCACAAGCTCTTGTGCCTAGGAGTGATCGCAATTTTACAAATTGGAATCGTTCTAACCTATCCAGTTAACAATCGTTTCCAAATCTATTTGCGAATTATCGTCGTCATTGCAGGGTGCATATTGAGTACTCTGAAATTTGGCTCAGAACTAGCAGATCTTCGGCTCATCAGTTCCGGAGATGCTAGCTTGCTCTTGGGAATTGCTACTTTGATGGCTTTGATGATCGGCGTGGCTATTTACCGCAAAATGGACAGACGAATGCGGGCGCACTGCGCGGCGGAGGGCTCGTCCTAGGTGGGTGCCCCGGGGCCGATATCGGGGCTTGGGATGCCGATACGATTTGTGCCGGCATATCTACGACAGCGTCAATCGCTTCTGTAATAAAACAAGCACGATTCCGATCCTATTCTACCGGCAAAGAGCGCTATGCCTAACTAAGGGACGACTTGATAATGTCCTCGAAAGCAAGTCGGAAGCAGCAAGAACTGAGGCGCTATAGCGAAAGAACGTCGTCAACGATTGGCCTCAAAGGAAACATGAAAATGATAAGAGTCCGCTACTCATCACCTCCGAGATATATTAAGAACGCGGCGGCATCGCTAGGAAGTCGCGCACGGCTTGCTGCTTTGATGTTGTTGAGCGTTATCGCCGCCTCCCACCTTGTCATCGCTCAAAAGACCGTCTCGCTCGCGCCCCCGGCTACCGACGGGCAGACGCAAGCGTTGCTGCGGGCATCGCTCAATGCAATGGGCGGAGAACAAGCCTGGGCCGGTGTCTCCGACGAGACCGTTACTGGTTCCTGCGTTTCGAAATTGCCTACGGGCGAAGCGCAAACCGCGAAGCACTTTCAGTGGACCACCAGCGGCAGAGAGTTCCGCTACGTACCGGACACGGATAACCCGGGCACCGCATTGGTGAGCGGCCATGGCAAGCCTTCAAGAACAGATGAGAAGGGCACGAAGCACCTGACAGCGGAGACCGCACGATTGGCGCTGCCCTACCATTTGCCGGGGCGCATTCTGCTAACGATTCTGCACGATTCACATTACGCCTCGGAAGTCATTGGCAATGAGACAGTGAATGGAAGTCTGGCCATTCATTTCCGCACCATGCGTTTCGTGCAAGGAATGCCCATTCCAGGCACGACACAGGATTGGTGGATCGATCCTTCCACACACCTTCCCGTGAAGGTCCAGTATTTTGTTCCAGGGCAGCAGATCATTGCATACGCGCCGATGACAAAGGTCTATTCCAAGTGGTCCGGAGAAGCGAATGGATTGCTCGTCCCACATGAGATAGATACAACGATGAACGGAAGCGCTCTGTCGAGCTCATGTGCGGTGGATGGCATGCAAGTGAACACAAAACCGGATGAAGCTTTATTCGATGGGAGGTAAGGCAATTATGCGCACAATAACTCGTATTTGCTACCCCGGAATAGTTGCCTTGGTTCTATCAGCTTCTGCCTTTGCGCAGACCTCGGCCACCCCAATGGATATCGGACTGCAGGCATACCACGACTATCACGGCGGGGCAATCGACCATATCAACATGGACAACGGAAGCCTGACACTGGATATCCCGCTAGTTTCGTACCCGCAGCGCGGCAATCTGCTGAAGATGAACTTCGATCTTGTCTATAGCGGCAATCCTTACTCTTTTCAGACGATCTGCCCCGACCCAGGTTCAGGTTTTCCATGCCAGAATCAATGGGTAGGACTCGGCTATGGGGGCGGCCCTTTTGGGTCATTAAGCCCACTTGAGTCAATGAGTCCATACACGGAATTAAGTGTTGTTGATACGCAATGGGTAGACCGATCTGCTCAAGAGTACGAGATATCCGAGACAAGCAACTACCTCCAACCATTCTGGATGGACTATACGAGTGCGACTCATCCAGGCTGGCAAGCGGCAAATGGAGGGGGCGCTAGCGATTCCATCAGTATAGATGGCAGCAACTATCAATTAAACATGACCACAAGCCTCACGGATGCCTGGACGACGGAAGAACAGGGCCAGTGCCATTGGGCTTGCCTGGTGCCATGGCTCAACGGGATGACAACTTATCCCGATCCTGTTGTGACGACCCACGATGGTCTCTCCTACATTACGAGCCCGCCTGTGCCCTTCAACTATTTAGGATATCCGTGGTATCGAATGGACCCGGACGGCAATTATATAGAGACAACTGGAACCGGTTTCGTTGACACGTTTGGGCGGCAAATTCCGGCTGTAAGCATGAACACTTCGCCAAGTGGCTCGGATATCGCGGCGTCCAATTGCGGCGGGCCTCTTGCAACTGCAGAGATCGGAACATGGTCGGTTCCGGGGTATTCAAAGCCTTACTATTTCTGCTATGCGAATGCGACCGTCAACGTGATCGACGACAACGGCTGGTCTGACAGTGAGTACCCCGTCTCCTGGACGCAGTTGGTGTTACAGCAAGTAGTCCTTCCCAATCTGCAGGCATGGACATTTCTATATAATGCAACCTACACCGGATGTGAAATGATGGCCGGCGAACCCTTCAATGCCGGTGATCTGGGGGAGATCATACTTCCAACCGGAGGCTCAATTTCCTACACTTATACCTGCGTTGCGTCGAACCGAGTATTTCCAACCTTTGATACTCCCGTGACAACCGCTGTTGCATCTCGGACGGTTAGCACAACCTCGAACCCCGCAAACGGTTCTGAGTGGAAGTATTCATACACACTACAAAATGTTGAGCCTGTTACGACGATCACCGACCCTATGGGCAACGATACGGTTCAGACACTCAATGGCACACGTGTGACGAAGTACTATGGCGGGACTTCCACAAGTGGAACATTGCTCAAGACGGATACTCGAACGTATTCGGGGATAAACACTGCGTACGGCGAGTTCCCACTCTACCCGACAACCGAGGCAATCACGCTCGCCGACGGGGAAACCTCAACCACCCAGATGCAGTATTGCTGCGACATCACTTTTGACAGCGCATTCGGCACTCCCTGGCCCAACCAGAGAGCCAATTATGGGAGCATGATTGGTAAACAGCAATCTGGATTCCCCGGAGATCTGAGCTATACGTCTACGTCTACCTGGTATCTGGGTTTGAATGGTGGCGATTATTTGAATCTCGGCTTGTTTAGCGAGCCAACATCTGTGTCAGTTCTGGACTCCGACTGGATCACCACACTGGCATCGACGACCTATGGGCACGACGAAACTTCTCCTGTCGCATCTGGAATTACATCGTCGGCGGGTCCATCTTGGACATCGCAGGCGATGTTTGGCGTTCGGGGGCATCGAACCTCGCAAACTCAGTGGAATAATGTCGGCACTCCAGTGAACCTGAAGAGCACCACAAGCTTCTACGACACAGGCGAGGTATATCAAACGACTGATCCGCTCCAGCATACGACTGCTACCTACCAGTATCCGGCGACTTTCAGGTATGCTCTGCCTAATAGTGTCACGAATGCTCTTGGTCAATCAACGAACTTCACGTATAGGAATGACACAGGGCAGAAGCTCACTTCGACCGATCCGAATCAGAACACGACAACTTATAAGTATTGGAATTCCGCAGGAATATACGATCCATTGAATCGGTTGGAGGAGATCGACAATCCGGACCTTGGATACGCCAAAATTCAATACAATGACACAGGCGCAATCGGAGCGACGATCTCCCAGGGGCTCACTTCGACTTCTGCCAAGACAACGCAGTACATAGTCGACGGGCTCGGGCGGGATTCGGAAACGATTCTCACCGACCCGGAGGGCAACGATACAACGCTTACGAATTATGACGCTCTCGGACGCGTCGCGAGTGTTTACAACCCATATCGCACTTCCGGGGATTCGACCTATGGTTGGACACAGTTTGCGTATGACGCTCTTGGGCGCAAAGTTTCTCAGGTGGCTCAGGACGGGACCAGCAAGCAGTGGTGGTGTTACGACGGTATTGCGACGAACTCGCAACCGAATTGCAATGGCAGAGTGACTGGAAGCGTCGGCCAGTGGGTCGACTTTGCGGATGAGAACAGCAACAATACACAGCAATATCAAGATGGGCTCGGTAGGCTCATCAAGGTGGTCGAGCCGCGCTCGCTGCAGACGACATATTCGTACGATGAGATGAATAATTTGAAAACTGTCACGCAGACTGGCAATGGTACCACTGACGTGGCGCGCTCTCGTAGCTTCAATTATGATTCAGTGTCCCGGCTCATATCCTCGACGAACCCCGAAACAGGCACGATAGGCTACAACTATGACGCGAACGGAAATGTGCATACCAGAACCGACGCGCGTAGCGTGACAACCACATATGGATACGACTGGCTAAACCGGTTACTGAGCAAAAGCTATTCAGATGGAGCCACGCTTTCATCCTGCTATCAGTACAGTGCAACCGGTATCGCCAATTCGATTGGAAGGTTATCTGCGGAATGGACACAAGCTGGAACGTGTCCTGGATCGGCTCCAACTTCGGGATTCTTGACTAAGCGCACATTCCTAGCCTATGACGCGATGGGACGGGTCTTGGGCGAACAGCAATGCACGCCAAATGCGTCGGGACAGGGGAACTGCACAACTTCCTCACCGAGTCCGTTTGCACTGTCTTATTTCTACGATCTGGCGGGGGACCCAACTGCGTACACGAATGGCGTAAACAACGTTCCAGGAGTTGGAGCGATCGCCTTTGGGCTCCAGTACGACGGGGTTGGAAGGTTGCAGAACCTGAACAGTTCCTGGAACCCCGCGACAAACTCGACAGGGAGCCCATTTTCGCTCTTTACCGCCGACCCAACCAATGGCTACACCGCGCCCGGAGGAATTCAGAACTTGATTTTTGGAAACAACATCTTTGTGAATAAGACATATGACAACCGACTGCGTACGACGGCGGAGACGGCTACTCACCCCTAATGTGGCTGCGGGTGGGAATTTGTGAAGGCCAGCCGAAAGGGAAGCATATGGAGCACTGCATCACGAACTTTGCCCAGTGCACAAACCTCGGTTTCCGTTCACGCGGGCTTTGGGGCACAATGGGTAAGTTTTGAACCATACCGCAACTCCGTGATTTCAAGGGGTTGCAAGGGTCAAAAGTCAGTGTGCCAATGACTGGCCGACGATAAGCTTACGCCCTCATCGCGAGAACGCGCTCTATCTGCGCTCTGTTTATCGGATTACAACTGTTTTTCATGGTCTTAGGTGTCATCCGCTGACCTGCATGTTGTTGAAAATACGTTTGACTGATGATTCGAGTCCTACCTGAGGAGCCAAAAATTTTAGATTTTTCCGCTAGTTGTTCCGCACCGCAGCGCCTTCAACGAGCCGGTATTCGACGATGCAATTGAGAGCCAAGTCAGCTTTCATCGGACGGATTCTCCGCGACAAATCCGCATGATAAAGTTCACTTTGAATGTCTAATTTCACTGCGCCTTTAGTCAGATTTTAATAAGTCCAGCATCGTTTTTCCTTGTCATGGTGCGGTCTTTCGAGCGATAATCGTAGAGACAGGTTTTCCCTGATTCACCCACTGAACTCAACCCATAGTGATTCAACTGCGAGAGTTACGCGCGGTCACGTCTGGGTACGCGCAAGTTCCAGTTGAGATGCACCAAACGTTTTTTGACTTCCTAACCGTACGCGGGGTTTGTTCGTCCCGCCTTCCACCTTGGTTTGAGCGAGAAGTCTGCGGAGCGTGCATGGCAAGTTCTGAATTCTGGCAAAGGCTTTCGGCGTCGATGGCGTCTTCCCATGAGGGAGAGGCGGGCGCGGGAGCGGAAACAGGCCGGGGATCTCGAGGAGCGTCGAAGTTCTGGATGGTGATGGACGGTCTCACCGTCCTGGCAGCGGCGACCGTGGCCACGCTTTTCAAACTGCAGACCGGGCCGATGGGCGGCGCGGAAGACTTTATTCATGGCACGCTGATCCACGGCCGGTCGATGTGGATCCTGCTCGGGTTTCTGTGCTTTTTTACGATCGCTCTGATCGTATCGAGCCGGCGGCTGAACCTGTACACGCCGATGCGGTTGACGGGCTACCTGCATGAGCAGCGGCTGAGCGCACAGGCCTGCCTTACCTCTGGCCTGCTGCTTACCGGCACGCTTTACCTGGTACATGCCGATGATATTCCGCGCGGCATTGTGCTGCTGACGATTGCACTGGTGGCCGGAGCCCTGGCGCTGCGGCGGCTGACGTACCGCGTGCTTCTGTATCGCAAGTTTGACCGCGGCGTGGGCACGCGCAACGTGCTGATTGTGGGCACGGGGCCGGAGGCGCACGCGCTTCGCCATCACCTTGAGAGCCTGCGCTACCTGGGCTACACGTTCAAGGGCTTCATCGATTTTCCCGCGACGGAGAACCGCTTTACCGTGTCGTCGAGCGACGTGGTGGGCACGCTCGAGACACTGTTCCAGCACACGCGCAAGCACTTTGTGGACGAGATCTTTTTTACCACGCGCTGCGAGCGGGAGATCGTGCAGAACGTGCTGATGCAGGCCCGCAAGCACGGCGTTGACCTGCGCGTTGTGCCTGACATGTACGACGGGCTGGCGTGGAACAGCCCGATCGAATATATCGGCCAGTTCCCGACGATACCGCTGCACTGCGGCCACGTGCCGGAGCTTGGGCTGCTGTTCAAGCGCGTCTTCGACATTTTTTTCTCGATTGTGGTGCTGACGATTCTTTCGCCGATTCTGCTGATCATCGCCATCGCGGTCAAGCTGGATTCGCCGGGCCCGGTGTTCTATTCGTCGGAGCGGATCGGCAAGAAGGGCCGCGTGTTTCTGTGCACCAAGTTCCGCACCATGGTGCGCGATGCGGAGAAGCGGCGCGCGGATGTGATGCACATGAACGAGCGCGACGATGTGCTGTTCAAGATATCGAACGATCCGCGGATTACGCCGCTGGGCCGCTTTTTGCGCAAGTACTCGCTGGACGAACTGCCGCAGTTTTTCAACGTGCTTGCGGGGGACATGAGCGTGGTGGGTCCGCGCCCGCCGCTGGCCTCGGAAGTGAAGGAGTACAAGCTGAGCCACCTGCGGCGGCTGGACGTAACGCCGGGCGTCACGGGGCTGTGGCAGGTGCAGGGCCGCCAGGATCCATCGTTTGCGAGTTACGTGTCGCTGGACGTAACGTACATCGACAACTGGAGCCTGTGGCTGGACTTCAAGATCATCGTCCGCACCGTCGCTGTGATCTTCGCCGGGACGGGGTCGTAGAGGGCAGCTTTTAGCTTTCAGCTTTCAGCGGTTAGGTAGAAGCTGCGGACGCTAGTGAGCGGACAGGGAGCACAATTGCAGTACGTTCGTACTCTTGGGACGGTCAGCTCTTTTGTGCTAGGTTGAGGTTTGGGCAGTGGAGTGGTTTTCTGTAGGGGATTCTGCTAAGAAGACTCGCAGTTTGTCGGGCTGTGCAAGTGTCTGTCGAACGTCCAAATGGCCTCGAAGGCTTGCCAGCATCGTTCCTCCATAACCCGTATCATAAGAAGAAAGCTTCGCCCCCAGGAGTTGTGCGGATTGCGGATCCTTGTGTACGGCATCAATCATGCGCCTGAGTTAACCGGCATCGGGAAATATACGGGCGAGATGGTGGAGTGGCTTGCGGCACATGGTCATGAAGTTCGCGTCGTGACATCGCCGCCGTATTATCCGGCATGGAAGGTCGATGAGAATTACAGTTCCAGCCGTTATACGGTGGAGCAACTGGCGGGAGCGAAGGTCTATCGTTGCCCGCTGTGGGTACCCCAGAAGCCTGGAGGTTTGAGCCGGGTGGCTCATTTGCTTTCCTTTGCTTTGAGTAGTCTTCCGGTGATGCTTGGGCAAATAGTTTGGCGGCCTAAAGTTGTGTTCACGGTGGAGCCGGCATTTTTTTGCGCTCCAGCAACCATATTGGTTTCCAAGATGACTGGCGCGGCGGCCTGGCTGCATGTACAGGACTTTGAGGTTGATGCCGCATTCGATCTTGGCATACTGCCTTCGCGCGGCTTTATCCACTGGTTCGCTCTTGCTTTTGAGAGGTTTTTTACCTGCCGTTTCGACCGGGTTTCGAGCATCTCTCCTAATATGCTGAGGCGGTCGCTCGCCAAGGGCGTACCAGAAAAACATGCGCTGCTGGTTCCGAACTGGGTGGATATCGAATCGATCACGCCGATGGCGCAAGGAGCGAGTCCTTTTCGCGCGGAGTTGGGTTTCACGGATGAGGATGTGGTGCTGCTCTATTCCGGCAACATGGGGATGAAGCAAGGGCTCGAAATATTGCCACCGATGGCCAGGCATTTTGCGCTAGACAGGCACGTGAAGTTTCTTTTCTGCGGCGATGGCGCTTTCCGTCCGCAACTGGAGGATATGGTGCGCGGACTGGACAATATCACTTTGCTTCCGTTGCAGCCGGTAGAGCGGTTGAACGATCTGCTGAATGCGGCTGACATTCACCTGCTTCCGCAGCAGTCTGATGCGGCGGATTTGGTAATGCCGTCGAAGTTGACGGGGATGCTGGCCAGCGGCCGTCCGGTTATAGCGAACGCGGCGCAGGGCACACAGGTGGCGCATGTGGTGGAGGGATGCGGCATTGCTGTTCCCACGGACGATATGGAAGCGATTTATTCGGCGGTGCGCAAACTGGTTGACGATGCTCATTTGCGCTGCACACTCGGCAAGGCGGCGCGAGCATTCGCGGTGGAGCACATGGGGCGGGAGCAGGTGCTGAGCCGTTTTGTTGCGCAGATGGAAGATGTTGCAGCGCACCATCCTGATTAGTCGATTTCCAGCATGGCACGCGGATTGTCGTAAAATCAAGGGCAGCATCGGAATGTCTGGAACAGCAATCAGAGCAGACGATAGGTCGCGGCAAACGGTCCCAAGGAAGCTGTAATTCCCGCCGAGCGGTCGGCTCAATCCACCTATGCATCCATAATCAAGGCAAATTCACGAGGAGTCATACAGCTTGAAGAAAGCGCTCATTACCGGAGTGACGGGGCAAGATGGAGCTTATCTTGCCGAATTCCTGCTAGCCAAGGGTTATGAAGTGCATGGTATCAAGAGGCGAACGTCGCTTTTCAATACCGCGCGTATCGATCATCTTTATGAGGACCCGCATAAGAACGGCAGGCATTTCATCATGCACTACGGTGACATGACGGACTCGAGCAGCCTGATTCACATTGTGCAGAAGGTGCAGCCGGACGAGATCTACAACCTGGCCGCGCAAAGCCACGTCAAGGTGTCATTTGAGGAGCCGGAGTACACCGCGAATTCGGATGCGCTGGGGCCGCTGAGGCTGCTGGAGGCGATTCGCATTCTGGGTCTTGAAGCGAAGACGCGGTTTTACCAGGCTTCCACATCGGAGATGTTCGGCCTTGTGCAGGAGACTCCGCAGCGCGAGACTACGCCATTCTATCCGCGCTCACCTTATGGCGCGGCCAAGCTCTACGCTTACTGGATCACGGTGAACTATCGCGAGTCGTATGGCATGTATGCCTGCAACGGGATTCTCTTCAATCACGAGTCGCCGATGCGCGGCGAGACGTTTGTGACACGCAAGATTACGCGCGGATTGGCGCGCATCAAGGTCGGGCTGCAGAAGGATTTGTATCTCGGCAACCTGAACGCACTGCGCGACTGGGGCCATGCGCGGGACTACATTGAGATGCAGTGGATGATGCTGCAGCAGAAGGAAGCGAAGGATTACGTGATCGCAACCGGCGAGCAGCACAGCGTGCGCGATTTTGTGAACCTGGCGGCGGAGATGCTGGGGCTGGAACTGCACTGGGAGGGAAGCGGTGTGGAAGAAAAGGCATTGGATTCAGAAGGCAACGTGATTATTGCCGTTGATCCAATGTATTTTCGCCCGTCCGAAGTGGAGACCCTGCTGGGCGATGCGACGCGCGCACGGGAGGAGCTGGGCTGGACGGCGAAGACCACCTTCAGGGAATTGGTGCGCGAGATGGTGGATATGGATCTTGAATCCGCCGAGCGGGATGCCTTGGTTCGGCGGCATGGTTACGCAGCCTACAGTGTTCGCGAATCGTAGACGGGCGGGAGCGATAGATGCAGAAGCACAGCCGCATATATATTGCCGGCCATCGGGGTCTGGTGGGATCGGCGATACGCCGCGCCCTTGAGAAGCAGGGGTACAGTAATCTGCTGATGCGGACGCACGCGGAGCTGGACCTTACCGACCAGAGGGCTGTAAGAGCGTTCTTCGAGCAGAATCGGCCGGAGTATGTGTTTCTTGCGGCGGCGAAAGTCGGCGGCATTCTGGCGAACGATACGTATCCGGCGGATTTTATTCGCGAGAATCTGCAGATTCAATCGAGCATTATCGAGGCCAGCTATGCGAGCGGTGTGGATCGACTGCTATTTCTCGGATCGAGCTGTATTTATCCGAAGATGTGCCCGCAGCCGATCAAGGAAGAGTATCTGCTGACCGGCCCGTTGGAGCCGACGAATCGCTCCTATGCTCTGGCGAAAATTGCGGGCATTGAAATGTGTTGGAGCTACAACCGCCAGTATGGAACGCGGTATCTGTCGGCCATGCCCACGAACCTCTACGGGCCGGGAGACAACTTCGATTTGAAGAATTCGCACGTTCTGCCGGCGCTGATCCGCAAGGCGTCTGAGGCAAAACTGGAGGGACGCAGCGAACTGGTTGTGTGGGGTACAGGCACGCCGCGCCGCGAATTGCTCTATAGTGACGACCTCGCCGAAGCCTGCGTCTTCCTGATGAACCTTGACGATGAGCGTTATGGTTCGCTGCTGGTGAATGACGAGCCGCCGCTCATCAATATAGGCGCGGGGATAGATTACACGATTCGCGAAATCGCCGAGATGGTTGCGCGGGTGGTTGGATTTGAAGGCAAATTGGTGTTTGACACGTCGCGTCCCGATGGAACGCCGCGGAAGTGGATGGACTCGAGCCGCATCCACTCGCTTGGCTGGCGGGCCAGCAGATTGCTCGAAGAAGGAATTGGGCTCACCTACAAGGTGTCGCGGGAGCAGTGGGAGCCGGCGGCAAGATAAATGGCAGGGAAGATACTCGAAGCGCAGGAGTTGCGAGGATTCGAGTGCCGGGCGGGGGATGAGCGAAAAGAATCCCCGGCATTCCGTGGGGAGAGCAATTTTGTGAGTGAGTATCTTGCGCGCGTTAATCAGCGGAATTTAATTTCTTTACAACGGTATATCGCTGTGATAAAAATCCGGCAGTTTGATATCTAGTTTTTTCGATGGACTCTAATTTCGCTTCAATACATCGTTTATAGAGATTCCCGGTGCTTGTCCCACTGAGTTCCTATTTTGAAGACCGGAACGAATCCGCAGGTTTTCTGGCTTATGGAAAATGGAAGCCTTTATTGAACCAATATTCACTACTTCGGGACTCCAGATTCTGGGTCAGGTATTCGTGAGGGCAGCGGTTCGTTTGAACCCAGGCATGGCCCTGAATCTCTTTTGCGTGCTTTCGTTCTCCGCTGAGTGAGAATTCGACCGCAGGGCAGATGGAAACCTGCATTTGTATTCGACGGATTGTATTCAGGAATTTTGCAAATATATAGGCCGCCCGCGCCGGTTCAGACGCCAGGCAAAGAGAAACTAAACAACCCACGATTATTTAAGGAGAGACTTTATGGGAGAAATCAACAGACGGGAAGTACTTGGGGCAGGCATGGCGTTGGGAATGGGATTGGCGGCCACGGGTGCATTGGCACAGGATGAGGGTGGTGTAGCATCAGGCCGCCGGCCGGCAGGTGCGCCAGCTCCGCCGGCCTTTGCTGGCGGACTCCGCATGGGGCAATCGGTCAATCAACATGTACAGCCTTCTTCCGTTGACATGAACTATAAGCCGCGCCGGATCAATAAGGCCATTGAACTCTGGGAAGACGGGCAAGCCATTTATTACAACGGCTCCGGCATGGGGCCAGGCGTAGACGCGTATGCCCAGGGCATCCGGATGTCTCAGACCTGGATGGACGCGATCAATGTCGAGATGGAGCATGGTTGCGTGGACTTTATGCAACTGCGTGAGTTCATGCGCGGCCTGGTGGACGGCGGCCCGACGCGGAGCGGCCATCGCACGCCGGCTGTGTTTGTGGAGACAGCAGTCATCGGTCTCGATGCGGCCTATATGCGCGCCAATACGTGGGTCATCGAACAGTTTCTGGATGCGGGCGTTCATGGTATTCACATGTGCCACGCGCGCGACACGGAAGCAATCAAGGTGGCCACGCAGATGGCGATGCGCTATCCGTTCCCGCGGCCGGAGCTGAAAACCCAGTATGAGATGCGCGGCCTGCGCGGATCGAGCGCCAGCTACGCGGCCCAGATCTGGGGCGTCAACGGCAATTTGTACAACCATCTGGCCGATCTTTGGCCGAACAACCCCAAGGGTGAGTTGATCTTCGGAGTCAAGATTGAAGACACCTTCTGCGATGAGAGCTACGAGAAGACGATTGCTCTGCCGGGCATCTCGATGGCGGAATGGGGGCCAGGGGACCACAGCTTCTGGTACTACGGCCTGGACATCATGAACCCGGACGGATCGCGCCCACAGGACGATCTGACGAAGCGGCCGGAGATGGTGAAGGTACGGACAGGCGTGCTGAATGCCTGCAAGAAGAACAAGGTCAGCTTCCTAAACGCATCCAGTGCGGACCCGAACAGCACGGCGTACTCGATTACGCAGATCAAGGACGGAGCGCTGGTTCTGGAGGGGAACGAGGAGTCGGCGATTATTGGCCGCGAATACTCGAAGCGGAAGATGCCGGTCTAAGGCAACCTGGGAAGAGAAGCCGGCGGAGCCCTGGGTGGGGTTCCGTCGGCTTTTCTTGTTTAGTGTGGAATGACGAAGTCTTTTCCAATCCTGGAATGAGCCTGAAGGGTGTGGTTGAGGCGGGCAGCTTCGGATGTCTCCTTTCGGGGATTTTTTCATAGCTTGCTCGTCTTTGTCGTGGCGGTGGGAATGTGGGAATCGGTTTTATCGATTTCCAAGGTTTGTGGGAAGGGCGGAAAACAGCACCATCGTTTTCTGGGCTTTCCATAAACTGTCATTTCCACGGTCCACTTCCACTGCTTCCGGCGCGTCAGGCGGATCTTCTTATCTGCTCGAACATGGTGTTCTTGGCCTGTTGCATGCGTCGCGCGGCCTCGGTGTCGCTCATGGTTGCAGCCACGCGTTTGAGCGCCGCGAGGCTGAGTCCGGGACGCAGGAACTGTTGCGGCCGATGGAGCGATAGCAGTTTCTCAAACGGTGTTTGCCACTGCTTGTAAAGGCGGCGTTTGCGTCCCTTGGCGTCGATCAGGACTTCGGCCTGGGCCGAGGGCCGGTGGTAGTTGACGTAGGGGTTGAGGAAGCCGGTATAGAACTGGTTGATGGGTGCGGCGTGGGCCGGCGCGATGTGTCCCCAGCCGATATGTTTGCGCACGATGGCGGCATTTTTGGTTTCCACCAGGCCGTTGTCTCCGCTCTTTCGCGGCCGGCTTTTGGTCTGCTCGATGAGGAGTTTTTCCAGCAGTTGAGCGACGGTTTTGTTGATGAATTCCGAGCCGTTGTCGGAGTGGAAGTTGAGGATGACGAAGGGGAACTGCTGAAGGATGCTTTCCAGAAGCGGCATCAACCAAGCTTCTGAAATGCGCGGCGTGGCCAGCACCGCTTGCCACTGCGTAACCTCGTCAACGGCGTTGATGTGGTAGATTCCCTTGCCCTCGGGCGAGTCTCCCTGATGCACGGTATCGATGCGCAGAAAGCCGGGCTGAGCGTTGGGCACGGGCTTCTTGCGTTCGCCGATCTGCACCGCCGCGGGCCGCGTCTTCTCATACGTGCGCAGGCCGTAGCGCGGGTTGCGGCGCAGGTTGTACAGGTGGCCGTTGGAGAGCTTGGCCAGCCGCTCGAACTCCGGCTTGCCGTAGACCTCGAACTCGCGCTTGAGGATGTGCCGCGTAGCTGGACCGCTGAGCCGCTCGTGGGCTTCATCGACCGAGGCCAGCAGTTCCACATCGGCCGCAGTGTAATGGCGCTGGAAACGGGGCCGCAGCGAGGGCTTGGGCGCGATCCGTCCGGCCTGGACATAGCCGCCAATCAGCCGCGTGGACTGCGCCCGGCTGAAGCCGCTCATGCGCTCGATATAAGCCCGTAAAAGGCCCTTGGCGCGCCGCTTCTGAAGCGGGTACTCGTGATGGCAGAGCAAGCGCTCCACCCATTTATAGAGTTCTAAACGGCTTGAACCGGCAAACCGCACACTGTCCGAGGCCGCAAGAAATGCCTCGATCTCAACCAAACTCAACTTCTCTGCTCCAAGCACGCTGATCATCCATCCTCAGCTTGCCCCCTCCAACCCCTTCAGGCTCATCTTGCGTTGGAATCAACTCCCCGGCTCAGGCTCATCTTGCGTTGGACAAGAGTGACGATTGCAATCCGTGCCGGGTTCCATTATGATCCATAGATGTGCCCGGAGGAGATCTCTGGGCTGTCAATAACACCACGGCTTTTGGAGCGAAGAGCCACGGCGGCAACAGAAGAGGTTGCCAGCGCGGCAAGCGCTTCTCCGCAAAGCGGGGCACGCAAAGACGGTGGGAGACGAGGGAAAATGGCAACAAAAGTAAGCAAGAATATTGCGAAGGCGCGCGCCGCTGTAATCAAGCCGGCGTATCCGCTGCCTGAAGCTGTTGGCCTGCTGAAGCAGGTAAAATACGCCAAATTTGATGAGACCGTTGACCTGACCATGCGTCTGGGCGTGGATACGCGCCATGCAGACCAGATGGTTCGTGGCACGGTTGTACTTCCTCACGGGCTTGGCAAGACCAAGACGGTGGCCGTTATCGCCTCCGGAGACCGGCAGAAGGAAGCCACCGAGGCGGGTGCCGACTTTGTAGGCGGCGAAGAGATGGTCGAGAAGATCCAGAAGGAAAATTGGACTGGATTCGACGCCCTGATCGCCACGCCCGACATGATGAAGGTAGTGGGCCGTCTGGGCAAGGTACTCGGACCGAAGGGTTTGATGCCGAACCCGAAGACCGGAACCGTGACTCTGGATGTAGCTGCCGCAGTGAAAGAGATCAAGGCGGGTAAGGTCGAGTTTCGCGCCGACAAGACCAGCCTGGTGCACGTGCCTGTGGGCAAGCTGAGTTTTTCTCCGGAGAAGTTGGTGGAGAATGCGACCACGGTGATTTCCTCGATTGTTCGCGCCAAGCCTTCGGCAGCCAAGGGCAAGTACATCAAGAGCTTGACTTTGAGTTCGACGATGGGCCCCGGGGTTCCGCTGGATTCGGCAGTTGCCGATGCGGCGGGCAAACACTAAAAGGCAGTGGACAGTGAACAGTGGCCAGTGAACAGTGGCCGCTTGTTTGGACCTGTCCCGGGTTGCAGGATTTCGAAAAAGATTTGAAGACGGGAACGTTGATCAAGGCCAGTTTTGAAACTGTCCACTGTTCACTGATCACTGTTCACTGTGCGGAGTACAAAATGGCGATTACGAAGGCGAAAAAAGACGAGAAGGTGCAGTTGCTGGCGAGCGAGCTGGAAGGCTCGACGACCGCGATTATCGGCACGTTCTCAAAGCTTACGGTGGCGAAGGATTATGAACTGCGCAAGGTGATCCGCGAAGCGGGCGGCAAGTATCGCGTGGTGAAGAACAAGCTGGCCGCGATCTCGGGTACGGGCACGAAGGTGGAAGCGGCGTTGAAGGGCCTGAAGGGCGTCAACTCCGTGGCCTTTACGGCCGGCGACCCTGTGGCTCTGGCCAAGGTGTTTGCGAAGTGGGCGGGCGAGAATGCGGCCGAATTCCAGTTCAAGCTGGGCATTGTTGACGGCGAGTTGCTGAATGCGGCCGATGTGAAAGCTTTGGCCACGATGCCGGGCAAGGAAGAGATCTTCTCGAAGCTTCTGTTCCTTATCAATGCACCGGCGCAGCGCCTGGCTACCGTTCTGAATGCCACAGGCCGCGACTTGGCCGTGGTGTTGGGCCAGGGCGTCGAAAAGGAAAAGTTTGCGGGAGAGGCTGCGGCGTAAAGGCTGAAAGCTGACTTTCAAGGATTTTGGCTGAGTGGCGATTTGGAAGGGCGCGAGTCTGGCGCATCGGAAACTTTCAAGTATTGCTGGAGCAGCCGGGTAAGACAAATCAAAAAAACGGTTTCGATTGGAGAATAAAATGGCGGATATCGCACAGTTGGAAGAGCAGATTGTATCGTTGAGCCTGTTGGAAGCGGCGGCTCTGGTTAAGAAGCTGGAAGAGCGTCTTGGTGTTTCGGCAGCAGCAGCAGCTCCGGTTGCGGCGGCAGCAGGCGGCGCGGCAGCGGCTCCGGTAGCCGAGGCACAGACTGAGTTCCAGGTCATCCTGAAGGATGCCGGCGCAAATAAGATCAGCACCATCAAGGCCGTGCGCGAAGTTACGGCGCTCGGCTTGAAGGAAGCCAAGGACCTGGTCGATGGTGCCCCCAAGGCGCTGAAGGAGAATGCGACCAAGGAAGAGGCAGAGACCATCAAGAAGAAGTTCGAAGGCATCGCAACCGTCGAAATCAAGTAAATCGCAAGAAGCACTTGCAAGCGCAACCGGGACGCGCTACGATATTCGTTGCGCGTCTTTCCGGTCTTTTCTGCTTTTGCGGGAGGGGCCGAATACCGGGGCGCTGGCAGGTGTTGAAGAGGTATGCGGTATCTGTCGCAGGCGGGAATCCGCAGGCGATATGTGCCGGGCAGCGTTAAGTGGATCAAAGTCAATAGTTTGCCTGGAGGTCAGGCCGGGCTTAATTGACGAGGTTCGAGTGGCGAGCGACAGAAGCGAGACTTGGGATCGGCGAGAGCAGGGCAAGTGAATTCGAATGGGAGCTAAGGCAATGGGCCGCGCTCGTGAGGCATTGTGTCCTTACGGGCATTTCGTGCGTTCTCGAAGCCCAGGAGAAGAACTTCATTTCATACGAGTCCTGAAAGCACACCTAACCTGAGCTGTTTAACCCGAAACATCGGACTAAGCCGCTTGGAGTTTTCTCATCGATTGTGCGCAGTCTAGCGCACTTGCCAGATCAACGGCAATGCAAAAGTTCTCTCGTTGACGCAACTTTCACGCAACCTGCCTACGTAAGTTGAACCCGGTGCGCTTGAGGCCAGCCACAGGGATTGACGGGAATGCATGGACGAGGACCGAGTTCAGAAACGCGGCCCGTCTGATTTGTGGATTTCTACCATCAATTTGCCGGCGCCGACAAGAGACTCGGGCCCCGGCCGGCGCGGCGACAACCAGTTGCTGTGCGCCCGATAACGAGTCTCAGGAGTGACCATGCCAAACGAGAAGCGCGCGATTCGCAGCAGGCTCGATTTTTCAAAGATTCCAACCGCAACGCAGATTCCCAACCTGATCGAAGTGCAGCGCCGCTCGTACGAGCGTTTTCTGCAGATGGACAAACTTCCAAACGAACGGGACGACTCGGGCTTGCAGTCGGTGTTTGTTTCGGTCTTTCCAATCTCCGACTTTCGCGGGATCTCGCAGCTGGACTTTGTGGACTTCTCGATTGGCAACTGGGAGTGCAAGTGCGGCCACCTCAAGGGCCTGCATCACCTTCGCACAGCCTGCGTGCATTGCGGGGCGATGGTGATCACAGACCCGTTCCTTCCTGGCGAGGTGCTTTGCCAGAAGTGCGGCACGTACAACAAGAACACGCCCGACTTTTGTAATAAGTGCGGCGACCCTGTGAGCTTGCAGTTGAAGTATGACCAGCAGGAGTGCGAAGAGCGCGGCATGACCTTCTCCGCACCGCTGAAGGTGACGGTGCGCCTGACCATCTACGACAAGGACCCGGAGACGGGCAACAAGTCGATCCGCGACATTAAAGAGCAAGAGGTGTTTTTCGGCGATATTCCGCTGATGACGCCGAATGGCACCTTTATTGTGAACGGCACGGAGCGTGTGATTGTTTCTCAGCTGCACCGTTCGCCGGGCGTGTTTTTTGAAACGGCCAACAACCGCACGTACTTCCTGGGAAAGATCATTCCGTATCGCGGTTCGTGGGTTGAGTTTGAATACGACCAGAAGAACACGCTTTACGTTCGCATCGATCGCAAGCGCAAGTTTCTGGGCACGATCTTTTTGCGCGCGCTTGGTTTGCGTTCGGACGAGGAGATTCTCAAGACCTTCTATACCGTGGACCGGATGCACATTGTGGACGGCAAGATTCAATGGGCAGTGCGGGCGGAAGCCGGTACGACCCATTTGGTTGGCGCAAAGCCGGCGCATGCGATCCAGCACGGCAGCGAAGAGATTGCGCACTCAGGCCGCAAGATTACACTGCACACGCTGAAGGCTCTGCGCGTAGCGGGCATCACGCAAGTTGAAGTCGAGACCGCGGAACTGGACGGCGCACTTACGGCTTCCGATGTGGTGGATACGACCACTGGCGAAGTGATTGTTGAGGCCAATGTGGAGTTGACCGCTGATCGCCTGCACAAGGTGCTGGCGAGCGGCGCTACGAGCTTTGAAGTCTTCTTCCCGGATCGCGATGATGTGGGCAACATTATCAGCAACACGTTGAAGCGCGACTCCGTGCACAAGCCGGAAGAGGCGCTGATCGAAATTTACCGCAAGCTTCGCCCGGGCGATCCGCCAACGCTGGATACGGCTACTGCGCTGTTTGAGGGCATGTTCTTCGACGCCCGCAAGTATGATTTTTCGCGCGTAGGCCGGCTGAAGTTCAACATCAAGCTGTACGAGAACCAGGACGCGACGCAACTCGATCACCGTACGCTGACGCCGGAAGACTTTTACTCGACGATCCGTTACCTGCTGAAGCTGCGCAAGAACATCGGCATGGTGGACGACATCGATCACCTTGGCAACCGCCGTGTGCGCGCCGTTGGCGAGCTGATGGAAAATCAGTTCCGCATCGGTCTGGTGCGCATGGAGCGCGCGATCAAGGAAAAGATGAGCGTGTATCAGGAGCTGTCGACGGCGATGCCGCACGACCTGATCAACGCCAAGCCGGTGATGGCGGCCATCCGCGAGTTCTTCGGTTCGTCGCAGTTGTCGCAGTTCATGGATCAGACAAATCCGCTGTCGGAGATTACGCACAAGCGTCGTCTTTCGGCACTTGGGCCGGGCGGCCTGTCTCGTGAGCGCGCCGGATTCGAAGTTCGCGACGTGCACCCGACACACTACGGCCGCATCTGCCCAATTGAGACGCCGGAAGGCCCGAACATCGGCCTCATCAGCTCGCTCAGCTGCTTTGCGCGCATCAACGAGTATGGATTTATCGAGTCGCCTTATCGCAAGGTGAAGGACTCACGGATTCTGGACTATGTTGAGATTGTGAATGCCGGCGAGAGCGGACTGCGCGTTGGCGATCACATTGAGAAGGAAGAGGCCGGACGCCTGAATGCAAGCCTGAAGAAGGCGGGCAAGCGGCCGATCGACCACATGCCGTTCAGCTTCTATCTGTCGGCGTGGGAAGAGGACAAGCACACCATTGCGCAGGCGAACATCGAGTTCAACGATGAGGGCGTGATTACCGAGGATCTGGTAAACGCGCGTCGCCAGGGCAACTTTGTGCTGGTGAATCGGACCGATGTGGATTACATCGACGTCAGCCCGAAGCAGCTTGTATCGGTTGCCGCGTCGCTGGTTCCGTTCCTCGAACATGACGATGCGAACCGCGCACTGATGGGCGCGAACATGCAGCGTCAGAGCGTTCCGCTGCTGGTGGCAGAAGCACCGCTGGTTGGTACGGGCATGGAAGGCGTGACAGCGCGCGATTCCGGCGCCGTGATCCTAGCCAAGCGTAACGGAATTATTGACTCGGTAGACTCGGAGCGCATTATTGTGCGCGTCGAGGGCGAACACCATCCCACGCAGCTTTCTCGCGAGGTTGGTTCCGATATCTACCAGCTCATCAAGTTCAAGCGTTCGAACCAGAACACTTGCATCAACCAGAAGCCCGTAGTTCGCGAAGGCGATCGCGTGGTGAAGGGGCAGGTAATTGCGGACGGACCTTGCACGGAGCAGGGCGAGTTGGCCCTGGGACGCAACGTGCTGGTGGCCTTTATGCCGTGGCGCGGTTACAACTTCGAGGACGCGATCCTGATCTCGGAAAAGCTTGTGCGCGAGGATTATTACACCTCGGTGCACATTGAAGAGTTCGAGATTGAATCGCGCGACACGAAGCTGGGACCGGAAGAGATCACGCGAGATATTCCTAACGTGAGCGAGCATGCACTGCGCGATCTGGATGAGAGCGGCGTGATTCGTATCGGCGCTCAGATTGGTCACGGCGACATTCTGGTAGGCAAGGTAACGCCGAAGGGCGAGACCCAGCTGACTCCGGAAGAGAAGCTGCTTCGGGCAATCTTTGGTGAAAAGGCCGGTGACGTGCGCGATGCATCGCTGACGTGCCCTCCGGGTATCGAGGGAACGGTTGTGGATGTTCGCATCTTCAGCCGCAAGGGCCAGGAGAAGGATGAGCGCGCCAAGCTGATCGAGGCCGACTATGTGTCGAAGCTCGAGAAGAACCTGGGCGATGAAATCCGAATTCTGACGGACGAGCGTTTGAAGCGTCTGGACGGCATTCTCGGCGGCAAGGAAGTACTGGCCGATCTGCACGACGAGCGCACCAATAAGCGTCTTCTGACCAAGGGCATGATTCTTGACCGGGATACGATTGAGCGCATTTCGACGAAGAATCTGAAGCGCATCCGCTATGCCGATAAGGATCCGCGGGTCAACGAGCAGATTGACGAGATCGAAGAGATGACATCGCGCCAGATCGAAGTGCTGCGCAAGATCACGAACGAGAAGGTGTCGAAGCTGCAGAAGGGCGACGAACTGCCTCCAGGCGTGATCAAGCTGGTCAAGGTCTATGTTGCCATGAAGCGCAAGCTTTCTGTCGGTGACAAGATGGCAGGACGCCACGGCAACAAGGGTGTGATCGCGCGCATTCTTCCTGAGGAAGACATGCCGTATCTGCCCGATGGAACACCGGTGGAGATTGTTCTGAATCCGCTCGGCGTGCCGTCTCGTATGAACGTGGGTCAGATTCTGGAAACGCACCTTGGCTGGGCGGCACACGCACTGGGCGCAAAGATTGCGGCGCTCATTGCAGCCAACAGCGACGTGCAAGCAACGCGGGAACTGATGAAGAAGGAGTTTGCCGGTACGGCAACGCTTCGTCAGTTGCTTGAACTGGATGACGAGATGCTGTTGCGCGTGGGCGCAGGCATGAAGCGCGGCATCTGGTTTGGAACCGCGGTTTTTGATGGCGCACAGGAGAGCGAGATCAAGGCGTTGCTTGCCTCGGCAGGTTTGCCTTCCTCCGGCAAGACAGCACTGTTCGACGGCATGACGGGCGAGCAGTTCGAGCAGCCGGTAACGGTGGGCTATATCTACATGCTCAAGCTGTCGCACCTGGTGGACGACAAGATTCACGCTCGTTCGATTGGACCGTACTCGCTTATCACGCAGCAGCCGCTGGGTGGCAAGGCGCAGTTCGGTGGACAGCGTTTCGGCGAGATGGAAGTGTGGGCGCTCGAAGCATACGGCGCTGCTTACATCCTGCAGGAACTGCTCACTGCGAAGTCCGATGACGTATACGGCCGTACCAAGATTTACGAGGCCATTGTCAAGGGCGAGGCAGCGATTGAGCCGGGTGTGCCTGAATCGTTCAACGTGCTGATTCGCGAGTTGCAGTCGCTTTGCCTCGACGTTGAGTTGATCAAGCGCGCTGACCTGATCAAAAAGCTGCCCGCGCCGGAAGTTGCCGCGGTAGCTGATTAATGATCGTGGTTTCCCGGGTCTCAAGATCGAGACCTGGGGCACCCGCAGATTGCGCTAGAAGCTAGCAGCTGAGTTTTACGGGTCCTTCTTTGAAAGCGGCAAACACCGCTTCCCGGGAAGGAAGGATCCTTCAAGAATCCCGGGTTGAACCGCGGCGGGTACTGATAAGCCTGCCAAGGAGGGTCGCCTTGTTCCGTTCGAACCCGTTTGAACTTACCAGCCCCATTACCGATTTCGATGCAATCCGCATCATGCTTGCCTCGCCAGAGAAGATCCGCAGCTGGTCGCATGGCGAAGTTACGAAGCCTGAAACCATCAACTACCGCACCTTCAAGCCGGAGCGTGACGGCTTGTTCTGCGCGCGCATCTTTGGACCGGTAACGGACTGGGAGTGCTTGTGCGGCAAGTACAAGCGCATGAAGCATCGCGGAGTGATCTGCGACAAGTGCGGCGTTGAAGTTACGGTGAGCAAAGTGCGCCGCGAGCGCATGGGCCACATTGAGCTGGCCTCGCCGTGTTCGCACGTGTGGTTCTTCAAGGGCCTGCCTTCGCGCATTGGTCACTTGCTGGATATTTCACTGCGCGATCTTGAGAGCATTCTTTATTTTGAGTCCTATGTGGTGGTCGATCCGGGCGATGCGCCGGTGAAGGAACGCGAGATCATCAAGGACGAAGGCAAGTTCCGCGAGCTTGATCAGCAGTTCCGCCCCTCAGGCTTCAAGGCCATGATGGGTGCGGAAGCCATCAAGGAATTGCTCAAGCGCGTCCAGATTGACGAGCTTGGTGTTGAGCTGCGCGAGCGGATGAAGACAGAGACCTCTGCGCAGAAGAAGCTGAAGTACGCCAAACGGCTGAAGGTCGTAGAGGCGTTTCGCAAGAGCGATAACAAGCCGCAGTGGATGATTCTGGATGTGCTGCCGGTAATTCCTCCAGAGCTGCGCCCGCTGGTGCCGCTGGATGGCGGTCGTTTTGCGACGTCGGATTTGAATGATCTTTATCGCCGCGTCATCAACCGCAACAACCGGTTGAAGAAGCTGATGGATCTGCATGCTCCCGAAGTTATCGTGCGCAACGAAAAGCGCATGTTGCAGGAAGCCGTAGACGCGCTGTTTGATAACGGCCGCCGTGGCCGCGTGCTGCGTGGCGCCAATAATCGCCCGCTCAAGTCCTTGAGCGATACGCTCAAGGGCAAGCAGGGCCGCTTCCGTCAGAACCTGCTCGGCAAGCGCGTGGATTACTCGGGCCGTTCGGTGATCGTGGTTGGTCCTGAGCTGAAGCTGCATCAGTGCGGCCTGCCCAAGAAGATGGCTCTCGAACTATTCAAGCCCTTCATCTATCACCGCCTTGAGCAGACCGGCCAGTGCACCACCATCAAGCAAGCCAAGGAAATGGTGGAGATGCAGGAGCCGGTGGTGTGGGACATTCTTGAAGAGGTGATCAAGGACCATCCCGTACTGTTGAACCGCGCGCCAACGCTTCACCGTTTGGGAATTCAGGCGTTTGAGCCGGTGCTGGTTGAAGGCAAGGCGATCAAGATTCACCCGCTCGTTTGCACGGCGTTCAATGCGGACTTCGACGGCGATCAGATGGCAGTGCATATTCCGCTGTCGCCTGAGGCGCAGATTGAAGCCAGCGTGTTGATGCTTGCCTCACACAACATTCTGTCGCCAGCGTCAGGTCACCCGATTACCGTGCCTACTCAGGACATGGTGCTCGGTCTGTATTACCTGACCAAGGCCAAGAATGGCGGCAAGGGTGAGGGACGCGTATTCGCCAACACCGAAGAGATCCTGATGGCGCTCGAAGCGAAGGAAGTGGAGACACTCTCTCCGATCCGGCTGCGCTATACGGGCAAGGTGCTGGACATGACCACGGCGTATGACGACCAGGATCTGACGCACACCGAGCCGGTTGACTATGCCAAGGAGTATATCTCGACGACGGTCGGCCGCGTGATCCTGAACGATGCACTGCCCGCGGGTATGCCGTTCATCAACGGCCTGTTGAAGAAGAAGGGCATCGGGCAACTGGTGGACTATTGCAACCAGAACCTGGGCCTTGAAGTCACGGTTGGCATGCTCGATCGCATCAAGACGCTCGGCTTCACCTACGCCACCCGTTCAGGCCTTTCTGTCGGTCTGGATGACATGGTGATTCCGGCCAGCAAGTACACCACGGTGGACGAAGCTGACAAGAAGGTGATCGAAGTCCAGAAGCAGTATATGGACGGTGCGATCACCAACGGCGAGCGGTCCAACAAGGTGATTCAGATGTGGTCCGCGGTCACCGATCAGGTGGCCGATGAGATGTTCGGGAATATGAAGCGCGCGGACGATGAAGGCGCCTTCAACCCCATCTACATCATGGCGGACTCCGGCGCCCGCGGTTCGAAGCAGCAGATTCGTCAGCTGAGCGGTATGCGCGGACTGATGGCCAAGCCTTCGGGCGAAGTCATCGAGACACCGATTACGGCGAACTTCCGTGAAGGACTGACTGTGCTCGAGTACTTCATTTCGACGCACGGCGCACGCAAGGGCCTGGCGGATACGGCGCTCAAGACGGCCGACTCTGGTTACCTGACACGCCGCCTGGTGGACGTTGCGCAAGACGTTATCGTGACTGAATTCGATTGCGGGACAGTGGAAGGAATTTACGTCGGGTCGATTGTCGAGTCGGGCGAGATCATTGAGCCGTTGCGCGACCGCATTATTGGCCGTGTTTCACTCGAGCGGATCAAGGATTACGACGGCAACGTGGTGATTGACCTCAACCAGGCCATCGACGAAGACATTGCTTCAGCGATTCAAGGCGCGGGCGTTGAGAAGGTGAAGATTCGCTCGGTGCTTACCTGCGAATCGCGCCGCGGCGTTTGCGCTCTGTGCTACGGACGCAATCTTGGTTCGGGCCGCATGGTTGAGCTGGGCGAGACCTGCGGTGTTATCGCGGCACAGTCGATCGGCGAGCCGGGAACGCAGCTCACCATGCGTACCTTCCACGTTGGCGGTACTGCAAGCCGAGTTCAGGATAAGTCGCGCCTCGACGCCAAGAATAACGGCTTCGTGCGCTTCATCAATCTGAACTATGTCGAGAGCAAGGACGGCGCACTGGTGTCAATGAACCGGTCAGGTTCACTGGCTATTGTTGATGACCGTGGCCGCGAGAAGGAACGCTACCAGGTGGTTTATGGCGCGCGCCTTCGCGTGAAGGACGGAGCACAGGTAAAGCTGGGCGAGTTGCTGGCCGAGTGGGATCCTTACACGTACGCCATCCTTACGGAGATCGGCGGCACGGTACAGTTCAAGGATCTTCAAGAAGGCATTACGCTCAACGAAGAAGTGGATGAAGTTACCGGCCTTTCGCGTTGGGTGGTTGCTGACTCACCGGACGAAAAGCGTCAGCCAGCCTTCATGGTTAAGAACGCCAAGGCGCACAAGCGGTATCTGCTGCCCCGCGGCGCTCACCTTATGATTCAGGACGGCGACGAGGTTGGCCCTGGCGATGTGCTTGCAAAGATTCCCAAGGAGAGCACTCGTACAAAGGACATCACGGGCGGTCTGCCTCGCGTTGTTGAATTGTTTGAAGCCCGCAAGCCGCGTGAAACCGCGATCATCTCAGAGATTGATGGCGTGGTTCGCTTTGGCGAAGTGAGCAAGGGACAGCGCAAGATATATGTGACGGCTGACAACGGCGACGAGAAGGAATACTCGGTGCCGCGCGGCATTCACGTCAACGTGCAGGAAGGCGAGCGTCTGCGTGCAGGCGATCCGCTGATGGACGGTCCCTTGAACCCGCACGACATTCTTGCCGTACTGGGCGAGAAGGAACTGCAGGCTTACCTGGTGAACGAGATTCAGGAAGTTTACCGTCTGCAGGGCGTGGCGATCAGCGACAAGCACATTGAAGTGATCGTGCGCCAGATGCTGCGCTGGGTTCGCATTGATGAAGTGGGCGATACGAGCTTCCTGCTGGAGCAGCAGGTGGATCGTTTCCGCTTCCGCGAAGAGAACGAGAAGGTGCTGGCCAACGGAGGCCGTCCGGCAATCGGGCGTCCGCTGCTGCTGGGAATCACCAAGGCGTCTCTCTCCACGGATAGTTTTATCTCCGCGGCCAGCTTCCAGGAGACTACACGTGTACTCACCGAGGCCAGCATCAACGGCGCGATCGACAACCTTCGCGGCTTGAAGGAGAACGTGATCGTCGGACGCTTGATCCCGGCGGGCACGGGTCTTGAATACTACCGCAACGTCCAGCTCTCACCGGAACTGGAAGAAGCGGCGGCTCGCGTACAGCAGGAAGTTACGGCAGAGATTGAAGCTGCCGAGCGCGAACTGGAACTGATGCGGCAAGAAGGCGAAGCCGAGGAGATGGCTGCCGAATAAGCACCTCCACCCCAGGAGGCCAAATTTTTTCCTGGGAACCCTGGGCTGCGGTGGGGCAGCTTTTTGATTATTAGCAGTGGAAGGCCCGGCGCAAGCCGGGCCTTTCCTTATGCGTCAAATAAGGCAAGACCAAAGGCGCAATTCAAATTTCCCCTTTCCGGCAGCGCCTGTCTTCGGCTATCCGCCCGGTCAACAGGCCCTTCCGCCAGCAAGGTTGCCGACTTGAAACAAGAACTTCACGTTCTTTTGGTCAATCTGTCATAAATGTGCGTTTAACTCTGAGGCATGATCAACTTTCGCAGTCGTTTCTCTACAGTTCTGCTTGCAACTGCATTGCTCGTATTGTTCTCCTCTGGCCGGCTCCAGGCGCAATATGAGAATGGCAGCATTTTAGGCACGATCCACGACAGCTCAGGCGCGCCCGTTGTTGGGGCGGATGTCTCGATCGTGAACACCGCTACAGGAATCAGCAACCAGGCCAAGACGGATGGAGCGGGTGACTACGACGTGCCCCAGTTGCGCGTAGGCGTGTACACAGTCACGGCAAGCGCGACTGGCTTTTCCAGTGCGGTTGCGAAAAACATCACAGTGTCTGTGGGCAACCGCCAGCGCATAGACCTGACCTTGAAGGTTGGCGCGACAGAGACAACGGTCGAAGTCTCTGATGTTGCACTGCAGATTGAAACCGAGTCGGGCCAGCGCGACCAGACCATTACCAACTATCAGTCTGAAGCATTGCCGCTTGTGAGCCGAAACTACACGGACCTGCTGGGTTTGGTGGCTGGCGTTCGGCAGGCTCCCACAGCGGCCACGACGTCGAGCAACGGCAACAGCCTGGTTCGTTTGGGCGCGTACAATGTCAATGGTCAGCGGTCGATGTTCAACAACTTTCTGCTCGATGGCATGGACAACAACGCCTATGGCGAATCGAACCAAGGGTTCGACAATCAGACCATCTCTGTTCCGCCGGACTCGGTTGAGCAGTTCAGCGTGGTGACCAACAACGAAAGCGCGGAGTACGGGCGCGGTTCTGGCGCGACGATCAACGTTGCAACGGCATCTGGAGGCAACCAGTTTCACGGGACTCTGTATGAGTTTCTTCGCAACACCGTTCTGAATGCGACCGGCTTTTTTAAGCCCACCGTCAGCGGCGTACCGTTTGTAAAGCCGCCGTACCATCGCAATCAGTTTGGCGGTAACTTCAGCGGCCCAATCCTGAAAGACAAGATGTTCTTCTTTCTCGACTATGAGGGCCTGCGGTCAATCACCAGCCCGCTGTTTGTCCTGACGCTGCCTACGCAAAACGAATTAGCTGGGAATTTCGTAGTACCAGTCCGGAACCCAGTCACCGGAGTAGTATACGCAGCCGGCTCACCGCTTCCGTCCGGTGCTATCAATCCGCTGGCGGCCCAAGTAGTGGCAGCGTTCCAGAAGATCAAGACCTTGCCGCTGGCGGGCTCCGCAAGTACAGGCCTAAGCAGTGGCGACTACCCGGTGTTCATACCTTTTCGCGACTACTCAGACAAGGGCGATCTGCGCCTGGACTATGCGCCAAGTTCGAGTGCGCGTTACTTTCTGCGCATAAGCGACCACAAGGAGACCGGAACCAATTTTCCAACTATCCCTCTTCCGCTTGAGGGACAGACCGCAGGCCCGCAGCGCATCCTCGACCAGCAAATCGCACTTGGCTACTCGCGCACATTCGGTGCCAATCAGATCCTCGATCTTCGCTTGGGTCTTTCTCGTACAAAGGCCGGCAAGACGCCCTTGAGCGAAGGCACGGCGCCAGTTCTTTTGAATGGCTCACCGATCCCTGGACTCCCCACCGGGGCCAACGTCGCAGGCGGACTACCCGCCATAGGCATTACGAACTTTACTTCGTTTGGACGCCAGACAACCAACCCCCAATTTCAGAATCCGGCACTGATGGACCCCAAGATCAACTACACGCGGATCAAGGGCAATCACTCGCTCAGGTTCGGATATGAGTACGAACATATCTGGATGGGCGTGTTGGACAACAACCCACTGTACGGTCAGTTTGCTTTCGGGGGCGGATACAGCGCATGCCCCAACGGGACGGCAATCCCAGGTGGAGGCACCTGCTCATCCGCATCCGGAACGCCCTTGAACCAATCGACGGGTAAGGTTGCTGATACGTACTTTGCGGACTTCCTCTTCGGCACCACAAGCTCCTACGCACTGGCAAATTATTTCGAGGCCCATCTTCGCCAGACCATCGAAAGCGTATACGCACAGGATGACTGGAAGGTGCAGCCAAACCTGACGTTGAACCTTGGTCTACGTTGGGAGTACGGCTCGCCCTATTCGGAGCAGAACAACTACATCTCGAACTGGGATCCAACCTCGCAAACAGTTCTGACGCTGAATCCCAAAGCAGCGGCCGGCAATGGCATTACACCTACAACCGGCTCCGGCACGTACGGCAGCACACTTGTGAATCCTGACCTAACCGACTTCGCCCCGCGAGTAGGTTTTGCGTGGGCACCATACTCGAAGTTGTCCATTCGCGGCGGATTCGGTACAAGTTTTGTGCATTACACGCGCGCCGGCTCAGGCGATATTAGCGCAATCAACGCTCCACAGGCGCAGTTTGCCACCGTAGCGCAGATTGCCCCTACGACATCCAATCACTGCACATCGCCTCTTCCTGCCCAAATCATCGCCACGGGCACAACGGCTCCGACATGCTACGCTACGGCGGACCAGGGGTTCCCGACGGGGCTGGTAACGAGTTTCAATCCCGCCACCGATAACATCACGTGGGTGCCAAAGAATACGCGGGATAGTTATGTAGAGAGCTACTATCTTGCCGTACAGCAGCAGATCACGAAGAACAGCCTGATCGACATTGCTTATGTGGGCAACCACGGCCTCAAGCTGCAGCAATTTCTCAATGGCAACCAGCGCAATATCAACACGGCGCTCAGCACATCGACAACAACTGTATATTCGCGTCCGTTCGCGAACTGGCCTTCGGATATCACCGAAGCTCTGAACGAAGCTTACTCGAACTACAACGCGCTGCAGGTGAAGTACGAACAGCGCATGGTGGCCGGCCTGACGCTGCTGAACAGCTTTACGTGGGAGCACTCGCTGGATAACGCCAGTGCCTCGCTCGAGGGCAACACGCCTTCGCCGCAGGACGCCAATAATCTGAAGGCCGAATATGCGCAGTCGGACTACAACCTGCCGGTTGCCAACATTACCAGCCTGGTCTACGACCTTCCCTTTGGACACGGGCGCACTTTTGGTCATGACTTCAACCCAATTCTGGAGGGTTTGTTAGGTGGATGGCAAGTGAGCGCAATCAATACGGCGCAGGCTGGCACACCGTTCAACCTAACGTACTCGCCAAATTCCTCCCAGTACGGTTCGACGCAGATCACGGCGAACTACCGCGGCGTCAACCTCTATCGCCCCAACAAAGTTCCGGGTGTGCCTTTGACGCAGGGACGCAGCACGCAGATCGTGGGCTCGGGCGCCATCCAGTACGTCAATTATGCGGCTGTCCAGATTCCCGCGATTGCAAATGCGAATGGTGCTGTTCAGCCGCCATTCGGCAACATGTCACGGAACCCTGGGCGCACTCCGGCTTTGTATCAGACCGACATCGATTTCAATAAGCGCTTTAGCACTCCGATCGAAAGCTTGAAGATTGAGTTTCGTTCCGAACTCTACAACATCTTCAATCACACGAATCTCTATCTACCGTCAACAATCTCCGGCACGCAGCCCGCGAACGCGACGACAGTCAACAATGCAAGCGGAGGTGGCCAGATCACGAGTACGTTTACGCCCAGAGTAATTCAGTTTGCTCTCAAGATTATCTATTAACATTAACCACGAAGATCCGATGCGTGCCGGTTACTGGTTAGCCGGCACGCATTTTTTTGATACCTAGTCACGGAATTAAGTGCCTGTAACACTGACTTAATAAGGATGACGATTTTTAGCCGTACGTTTGCATTCGGTTGACGTTCTATTCGCAATCCGGGGCCATCATCGTAGCAAGATGCCGCACGAGATCCGAAGCCTTCCTCTCAAGCTGACCTTCAGTTCCACTTCTTCGGTGGGATTCTCTCATCCAGTGGTTGCACCGTCTTTCCCCCAGCATTTTGCGCCGGTCAAGCCGTCCATACATGCGGAGGTGGGCCGGTATCGGCTTAGACTTGCCGAAAGTCTTGAAGATAGGGATGCAGCGTGCCGGCTGCGTTTCAAGGTCTTCAATATTGAATTGCGCGAGGGGCTTGAAAGCTCCTATGAGACTGGGCTGGACACCGATCAATTTGATCTTGTTTGCGACCACTTGCTGGTTGAGGACAAGCAGGACCGGCGAGTTGTCGGGACATATCGCATGCAGTCCGGCATTACCGCCGCTGCAAACTTTGGATATTACTCCGAGCAGGAGTTTGATCTTTCTGCCTACGAGTCGTTGCGTGCGGATATTCTTGAGTTGGGTCGAGCTTCGATTGACAGGGAGCATCGAACGCCTGAAGTGTTGACGCTGTTGTGGAGAGGCATAGCTCAATACGCCTCGAATATGGGCCTGCGCTATCTGCTTGGCTGCTCATCAATTAATTCGATGGATCCAGCATTAGGGTTGCGAATGTATCGCGAGCTGGAACGCTACCGGGTACCCGCTGAACTGGCGACTGAACCCACGCCAGGTTATGTATGCCCTGAGAGACAGATAGAGGAAGTTCCGCAGATCGGAATGGATGCGGAGGTCGGGCGGGAAACACCGCAAGCAAGTACCGTGTCCATGGTTCCCAAACTGCTTAAGACCTATCTTGCTATTGGTTGCCGCATTGGTGGGCCGCCAGCATGGGATCGCGAGTTTGGCACCATTGACTTCTTAACGTTTCTCGACTTGAAACTGGTAAGTTCAGCGGTGCGCAATCGCTTTCTGGCGCCACTATCGCAATGAACATCCGGGCTATCCGTCGCTTGATCGCATTGGGACTCGTGCTGCTGCTCTGCATTCCGCGTCTCTGGCTTTACCGGCTGCGCGGACCACTTACGCTGCATCGCCGCGCCCTGTGGGGACACGCCACTGGCAAGCAGATGATGGCTGCGATGGGCATTCGGTATAAGGTAAGTGGCAAGTTTCCGCAGAGCGGCCTTCTGATCTCAAACCATCTGAGTTATCTGGATGTTCTTGTCTACGGCTCAATTGTGCCGTGTTTTTTTGTTTCAAAGTCCGAAGTTTCACGGTGGCCGTTTTTTGGATGGATGTCTCGCGCGGGGGGAACGATCTATGTTGAGCGATCTGGGCGGGCCAATGTGGAAACGGTATCCCAGCAGATGGCGGAACGGTTTCATTTGCCGGTGATGGTGCTTCTGTTTCCGGAGGGGACGAGTACGGATGGAAGCCAGATGTTGCAGTTTCGGTCGCGGCTTTTCACGCCTGCAATCGCGGCAGGTGTGCCTGTGACACCGGCGGCAATTAGATATGCGGCCGAAGACGGTACCCCGGAGCGAGAGTTCTGCTGGTTTGGGGACGCCAAATTCCTGCCTCATCTGCTGAAGACGCTGGGTGGATCGAGTTTCACGGCAGAGGTCCGTTTTGGCGAGCCGAACGGATACACAGAGCGCCGATCGGCTGCTGCTTCCGCGTACGCTGAAGTGGCCGCGCTGCGCCACGCTCTCGGGGGAGTTACAAGTGGGATAAGCAAAGATGCCGCGGTTTCAGGCCGGGGAATTGGCGATGAATCCGATCCAATGCTTACGAATCTCGGAACCGGCAACAACTGTAATTGAATTCCCGGCCACGAATCGATCATCGATTTCTTTCTCTATCAACCGAAAGTGAAGGGGAAACGAGCCGAATTGCCAGGCAGGAACCTGTCAAACAGGGGAAACTTTGGCTGGGGTCTTATGTGATTCCCGATACAAGAGATTTTGGGCTGGGCGGAGATATAGTGGTTCGGCTACACTTCCCACGATCCGGTGCAACGTGTGCGCCGGGCGACTGTGTGGATTGTTGGTGGAGTCCAGCCCGGAAGAATGGTTAAGGAGAAGTTGAGATGAAGATGCGATCTTTGCTCCATAGCGCCGCAATCGCGGTGCTTTTTGTGTCGGCTACAGTTTCAATGGCGCAAGCCGGGAAGCTCCGGGCGGGCGCGGCGAAGGTGGACGTTTCACCCACGCCAAGTATGTTTCCGTTTACGAATATGCAGACCTATGGCAGTTTGCACGATCCGCTATTTGTGAGGGCGCTGGTACTGGACAACGGGACGACGAAGCTGGCTCTGGTAAGCTGCGACAGCATTCACCTTCCGTTTGGTGACGAGTTAGTGAAGGCCGTGACGGATGAACTGAAGATTCCCGCGACGCAGGTAATCATCAGCGCGACGCATGATCATAATTCCCCGGCCGGCGCGGGCGGGTTTGGGTTGAAGTCCGGGGGGGACAAGAATCCCTACTTTGACATTTTGAAGAAGGGCATTGTGGATGCAGTGCACCAGGCGAATGCCGGGCTGCAGCCGGCACGCATCGGGTTTGGCACGGGCAAGGCATATATCAACACCAATCGCGATGAAAAAATCGGCGAAGGCTACCACATGGGCTATAACCCAGAAGGACCTTCGGACAAGACCGTGGCGGTTCTTCTGGTGACTAAGCCCACTGGAGAGCCCATTGCAATTTATGCGAACTATGCGGTTCACTCGGTCGTGATGTATCGCACGCATACCAAGGATGGCCAGGTGCAGGTAACGGGCGATCTTGGCGGTGCTGCATCAGCATACATTGAGGATCATTTCAAGGGAGCAGTAGGCTTGTGGACCATGGCTGCGGCAGGGGATCAGAATCCGCTATTCATGGCTAACTACAACCAGGACGCGCCCGATGTGGTGGATGAGGGCCCCGGTGGATTTGTGGTTCTGGATGAACTTTCGCGCCGCGTTGGCGAGGAAATTGTGCGTGTAACGAAGAACATTCAGAACACGACCGACAAGGCTGTGCTTTGGGGTGGCGCGACGAGCGTGACGTGCCCTGGGCAGCAGCGCGCTGAGCCTCCAGCGCCGGGCGTCCCGCAAGCGGGATGGCGTGGACCTGCACATGTCGCTATGGTGGATGGAAAGCCAGTGACGATTCCGCTGCAGTTGTTCATGGTGAACGACAT
>Ga0364866_10316_pt1 | contig 33288 bp, 26 predicted proteins | sample ExccelAu500001D3_3_FD_206913 | JGI IMG/M metagenome (GOLD analysis project Ga0364866, IMG submission 206913) | Enriched cells from Trout Bog Lake Hypolimnion, Wisconsin, USA - BchlTB.Aug13.5000.01.D3 | ecosystem: Environmental > Aquatic > Freshwater > Lake > Hypolimnion/Profundal zone | place...
GGTCTTTGTCTTTGTCAGTTTGCCGTTAACGGTAAGGCCGGTGGGAACATCTTCCTTTACCTGGCTTGTCTTGATGAGCAATCCAAGCGCTGAAACATAGAAGTCATCCGTTGTGCTTTTGGAAATAACTGTTCGTACGACCTGGGAATTACCGACATTGAATTTGTATTGTGCTCCTACCGCATCGTTAAAATTAACCAGGGTATAAGGCTTGGTCTTGTCCCCGCTTGAATAAAAATAATCAGCAAGCCCGTCGGTCGTCATACTCCCGGCTACTGAAATTGAAGTTCCCTGATAGGTACAGTTCACAACAACGTCACTTCCGGATACCTGGGATACAGTAACGGAGCCGGTTGTACCTGAGGACCAAGTGGTCCCGACTACGGCGAGGGTACTGGGAGTTGTGGTCGTTGTGGAATCATCGCTTTTCTTTTTGCAGCTGCTGCCAATAATTATTATAGTCAGCAGCATCAGAATGAAAATCTTTTTCATAAGTTCAGGGGTTTTGTTTTTCTTTATTTTATTGATCAGTATTTCAAATGCATTACTTTTTTCAGAATAATAAGCTGATCGCTTAATAAAGTCTCTGTTCCGTCAGAAAATCGGATAAAATAATCCAATTTATCCGTTCCATTATCGGACGATAGGACAATATTACCTAATACCCCCATATCTTCCAAATTTTTCAGAAAAATTTTCGAATTTGAATTGAATTCATCGGCATAGTGATTGCTCGTAGGATTCATGGCTCCGTAATTGATGTCAGCTTTAAGTTGAGTTTCAAATACTTTCATCAGGAGCCTGATATATCGTACAGAGTAAGCAACAGGAGGATGATAATCTATATCAATCTTATATTCCGTGTTTATGATCTCCTTCTTGCCCTCCTGAATAGCTATATATCCTTGTAAAATACCGCTTTTTCGTGAAAAATCTCCCGTCCTGGCCAGATGAAAACGAAGATCAAAATCACCGGAATGAACGGCCGAATTGATCTCTGATAACATATTCTCCGCTATTACTGCGTGGTGAGAAACTGATAATTCTTCACGGCCATCAATAAAAAGTTCAGCCTCAGTAGAAACTGGAAAACCGGGCCTTGATCTCGTATCCCTGGTTTGATAATCAGAAAGAAGGAATCGGCAGGATGCTTTTGATCTGTCGGCCAGAGGAAAATAAAGCAACATAACTGTCGTGTCTTTCTGCTTCACAAAGGATCCGGTTATGGTGTCCCACTTATAAACGCCTTTTTTTTCTGCAAATGAATACGGAGAAAGTCGGGGAAGCCTGGCCGAAGTGTCATTTTTAAATGGCAAAGGTGATGAGCTTTGATTCTTTAAAAACTCGAGAGCCCGGAATGCCGGTTTCTCCGAGATTTGCTCCGCCAGATTTATGATTTCACTGTTCAGCGCCCTGAGATCATTCACCGCTTCTTTTTTATCAAGTGGATGATCTGATTTGCAGGAAAACAATGTTAGGGCTGAAAATAAGATCAGTGAGACAGGACGCTTCAATGTCATCTTTTCTGATTTTAGCAGGTTTGTTCAGGATGAGATTTTAACCTTAGTTTACAGTTTCAGTATCGTAAGATCTTTGTTAAGGGAAGATCCGATCAGGGTTTGGGGAAGCTGAACTTTCAGTCTCAGGTTTATTGATAAGGACCTGACCCTGTTGACAACATAGTCGGATAACTCTTTCAGGCTGGATTGCCCCCTGGATTCCTTAAGTTTGTCAAGCACCGACATTGTAAACAGCCCATGCTCCGCCTTGTGATCTGAGCTTGCTTTCTGGCCGGGGGCGCATGCAGCCATGAAAAAAACATTAGCTGGAATGTTAGGGTATCGAAGGATTATCTTTGAGGATTTGTTGTTCCCTGGTTTCGGCTTAAGTGGGTCGAACTGAAATGAAGTTTCAAGTAAAATACTGATCCGTTTCGAGGTTTCTTCAGTAAGCATCTTATAAAGGTCGCTGATTCGAACAATGAATTTCGGATCAGCAGATTCAATATCAACCGGAAGCAGGTACGGCTCAAACGTGTTCTCATCGATCAAACCGAGTCCGGCATAATAGAAAATCAGTTCAGCATTGCCATTTATCCCTTTTGAATAGGAGGATAACTTGATGATCTCCTTACGCATTTCAAATGATTTGGCATTCAGTACCATGCTGACGTTTTCAGCAGGAATGCCGAGCGTTCGTACGGCATATTCCCTGAAAACCCTGGCATCGCGGTTATGGTAATCGGCAGAGTCGGCGCCGCATCTCGCCGTTTGCAGGGGGCTGTATGCGTCGTTCGCTATGATAAGCACATAGGTGTTTTTACGGTTTGCAGGAAGCTCCGGAATATCCTTGTCTTCCTCGCACATCACTTCAAAGTCTGTGGTGAAAGGTATGGCCGGGCCTGGTTTACCGGTGGTAAATTCGAACATGAAACGTGAAAGCGAATCGGCAATAATCTTCGCCGCATTTGCATATACCCGGTCGTCGGCAAGTTCGATTGTTGTGCCTCCACCCCTTATCCTGCGAAGCTCCCGGCTGTATACCAGCGTGCTGTCTTTCGAACTGTAAACCTTAAGAGTTGCGTCCAGCAGCGCAAAGAAGAAATATGGTGTTTGCCCGTTGAAATATGAGTGGGATTTAATATGGATTTTAAAATCGGCCCGGGAACTGTCTGCAACCAGACTGAAATTATCTTCAGCCAGTTTCCTGCTCACCTTTGGCATGATAACAGATGGCACATTCCCCCTGGTCCAGTGGAATTCGGAGCTCCTGATGAAAATTGATGACTGGGCGTGTAAATGAGCGATGTAAAGCACAGTCATTAGGATGCATGAGCCATGAGTAATGAGCCATGGGTGATGAGTGATGAGCCATGAACCGGATGAAGGACCACTGTTATAATGAGACCGGTGAAAGAGGCAGCTTCTCAATTTTTTTGATCCGTATGTTGAACTGTTATCAGCTTTTATCAGCCTGAAATAAAAGGAAGTCCTTAATCAGGGGAATTTCATCAGGCAATATCCCGTAGTGCAGCAAATGAGGTATATCCTCGTCAAAGGCGGTCATGAATTCTGTTTCGGACAACTCCGCTGTGTCAAGACTTCGTTTATAAAACTCAAGTGCTTTTTTTCGGTCGCTTTTGCAAAGATGTACATGCCCGGCATTCATCAGATCGTATACCCCGGCTGTTGATCCGGAACCCAGGATCTCCTGATAGCTTTCAACAGCTGCCGTCAGTTTGCCTGTGGTGAACTGGCAGTAAGCAGCAGGCCGGAGGTACCTAAGGTTCCCCGGGGAATAAAAGAGAAGGCGGGAGTATATTTGAAGCGCATTCTCATAATCCCTGAGGTTGAGATGGCACTGTGCCAGCTGGGCCAGAAGGGTCTGGTCGTCAGGCTGGATCTTTAATGCATCGCTGAAATAATCCATGGCGTTCTGAAAATCCTTGACCTTTAAAAAACACCATCCCAGCTTTTTCAGGATCCATAAACGATCCGAATCAAACAGTTCGGCTTTTTTATAATGTTCTATTGCTTTTTTATACCTTCCGAGTTTTTGATAGCTGTAGGCAGTTTTCTCATAAAATTCTCCCTTCGGGCTTCCCTGCCGCGACAGGAATTCATACAGTTCAATAGCTTCATAGTAATGCCCTTTCTCAAAGTAGAATTCTGCCAGTTTAACGGTAAAGCTCTCCTTCTGAAAGAAAGTCCTGTAAAAGTACAACCCGTCAAATGAGATCTTTCGTCTGAACATGTCTTCAAATTCTCCCCGGTTCGGAAAGATCTTGAAAAACCTGTAAAGATCCTGGATGTATTGAATAATAATTGCATTATCCGAAAGTGACTGATCAAGCATTTGCTCTTCCGTCGCCATGTCTTTCATTTGGGCAAGCTCAGCTTCGAAATTGGTGACTATGAGATTTCTTTGCTGGGCCGGAATGGCCTGGAAGTTAAGCACGAAGGAGTATTTATCGGAGTTGCAGATATAAAATGCATGTTCAAGGCTGTCGTAAAGTCGACGGTTCAGGCCTTCCTGTTCAGGGAAAAGCATACCCGTCTCCGGATTTTGCCTGTGGAAGGGAATGAACCAGTTGCACATGCGGTTAAAGAAATCAAAGCGTTTCAGCATCTGGAACGTACTCATAAACACATCACCCCCTTCCATCTGCATCTTCGAAAATTTTTCTATTTTCTCAAAAAGTCCCGGAACCTCATCCACCAGTCCCTTCCATCCCGGATTTTTGTCTTCCATATCTGTTTCTTCCTCCTGGTCTCCCAACTGAAGCTTATCTTCCATCCTGGGCATCATCTTCTTCATGTCGGGCAGGACTTCTTCTTCGAATTCCCTGGTGATTTTTTCCGTTTCCCTGGCCATAAGGAACTGGAAGAGTATAAGTTCAATATCCTTCCTCATTTCAGGGTCAAGGCTTATTGATTTCAGTTTTTCGGTAAGCTCAGGATGGTTGGATATTCTGTGGTCATATTTGATAAGACCCAGGATCAACCCGACCAGGGCCCTCTGGCAAACCTGTTTTTCTCTGGCTTCTGCGAACTCGATCAGAAGGATCATTTTCTGGGGGTCGAAATAATTCAGGAGGCTGAGAGTTATCGCGCTCACAATAAGTGATTTTTCATACCAGAGGATATGCTCTGAACGGTTTATCCTCCTGGCCAGGCTCATATGATGATCCCTTGTTCTTTCGGCCAGCCATATCAGTTTGAAAATCTGGTCCAGCATTACCGGAGGAATCGGCGAGAACTCGGCAGACTTGTCCCCTTTGTCACCGACCAGTTGATCCACTTCCCTGTTAAGAAAAATCTCTTCAATGCGTGAAGCTACTGCTGAAGTATCCTCACCGAAATATTTCAGCAAGGCCGAACGCTCGCTATGATGATAAGGCATGAGAGGTTCCCTCATGCTTTGAAGCAGCTCATCCGCCAGTGAGAGAAGGGATGCTGAAAGGCTTTTCAGCATATTTTCCTGCTGTGGGTCCCTGTACCCTTCAAAGGAATATCTGAGGAGGGTCTTATAGTTGTCGGTCAATGTTTCGAGATGGTAAAAAAACTCCATCTTGTCAGAAAAACGGACCCATTGGGAAAATTCATCCAGGGCCGATTTAAACCGCTTTTCAAACACAGCCTCTGAGACTTTCCTGTACCTTAATTCAATATCATTCCTGGATAATACTATCACTTTGTGAAGTTTAGAAAAAATATCCTTCAAATACCTTGCCAAAGTATATTGTGCTATGCCTGAGCACCGGCTGATCCTGTTATATGTGAAATGACAGACATCTTTTGCCAAAGTTAACATTTTTGTCAGATTTTCCTAATCGGATGGAATTTATATCCGGAACTCGAGCCAGAAACATTTCACTGAAAAACATGAAAACTTTATTATAATTTACTATATTTGAAATTTATCTCAGTGTTGATCTGCAGTTGCGGATTTGCGTTAAAGGAAACATCAAGGTTGAAATCCTTATCCATTAAAAATCCAGCCTATGAAAACAATGAAATTTACTTTACTTGCAATATTTCTTTGTTTGATAACAGCCGCACTTGCGCAGGTTGACAGTTCAAAATTTATAGAAATTTACGGTTTTGCCCAGACCGACATGGGGTACAATTTTAACCAGGTCGACCCACAATGGTACGATGTCATGCGGCCTTCCAAATTACCTGCCTATAAAAACGAATTCGGAACGGACGGGAATTTTTATTTCAGTGTACGACAATCCCGGTTTGGTGTCAAAACCTCCATGCCGACCAAATGGGGTGAGTTTAAAACCGTGTTTGATTTTGACATGTTCGGGGTGGGCGCAAATGCCGGTCAAACGATGATACGGCTGAGGCATGCCTACGGCCAGCTCGGCCACATAGGGGCTGGGCAGACTGAGAGTGCATTCATGGATCTCGATGTTTTCCCGAACACTCTGGAATACTGGGGACCGTGTGGTATGCTCTTCTACAGGAATATACAGGTAAGGTATATGCCGATCATGGGACCGACTCACCTGGTTTTCGCACTTGAAATGCCAGGTGCCAGCGGTGATGGAGGTGCTTTCGCAGACCGGATAGAATTATCATACGTCAAACCTCACTTCCCGTTTCCCGACCTTACCGGCCATTTCAGATACGCGGGAAAGAAATGGGGTTATGTCCAGATCGGGGCAATAGTGCGTTACATTGGATGGAAATATCAGGATCCGACCGGGGTCGATACCATGGACCTGAGTGGCTATGCCATCGGTTGGGGAGTCAGCTTAAGCACGGGCCTTAACATCGGGAAGATCATTGTGCTTCACCTGCAGGGCGTGTACGGACAAGGTGTTGAAAACTATTTTAATGATGCCCCCATAGATATCGGTATTAAGAAGAATCCCGGAGACAAGACGAAACCAATCAAAGGGGTCGCTTTGCCGGACCTGGGCCTCGTGGCATTTGCCGACCTGAACTGGAGCAAAAAACTTACGAGCTCTGTAGGCTGGTCTAATACAACAATTACAAATTCGGATGGCATGAATCCGGAGGCATATCATTTAGGACATTTTGTAGAGGCAAATATCATTTATTATCCCTGGCAGAATGTGCTGGTAGGCCTGGAAATTCAATGGATATACAGGCAAAACTATATGGCGACGGCAACAGAAAGTTCGCCTTACAGTTCCCAGGCTACCAAAATAAATCTTTCCTTTAAATATAGTTTCTCACATACTTTCTACAAAAAGAAAGTGGCACCTGGTGTTGCCGAATGATACCTGGAATAAGAAATCAAACAATTAATATTATATCAATTGACAAAGGAGATCAAACCATGAAAAATCCGAAGTTTAAGAGAAGATCCGTGATAATACTGATAACCGTGTTGTCCCTGGTATGGATCATGCCGGTGATTGTAACTGCCCAGTCAGATAATCTGATGAATAAAGAGAAAATCCAGGCTGCCCTGGATGAAGCGTACAGCAAATTCAAGGACGTGAAGGATGGAAAGAATGCAGATTATATCAAAGAACTGGCTGCCGTGGATTCTAAGATTTTCGGGATAGTCCTGATAACCACTGATGGACAGGTTTTTATCAAGGGGGATGTTTCATCGATGGTTTCCATTCAGAGTGTTTCCAAGGTTTTTACAATGGCGAAAGTCATTGAAGAACAGGGACACCAGGCAGTTCAGGATAAGATAGGGGTGGATGCAACCGGTATGAGATTCAATTCCATTGTGACCATCGAAGAGCGTAAAGGGAAGGAGATAAATCCACTGGTCAACCCGGGCGCAATTGCAGCAACAAGCCTTATTTCGGGTGCCGATTCAGCTGCCAAGTGGAAGCATATTTTAGAAGTCCAGAGTGCCTTTGCAGGACGGGCATTATCACTGAATATGCCGGTATATATTAGTGAAGCAGGAGACAACCTCCGCAACCAGGCTATCGCTCACCTGCTTCTTGCTTATGGAAGAATGTATTTCGACCCGGTGCAATCGACGGATATCTATACTAAACAGTGTGCGCTCAATGTCAATGCAAGAGATCTTGCAACTATGGCAGCTACCCTTGCTAACGGTGGAGTTAACCCAGTCACAAAGAAGAAAGTAGTCTCGCAGGAAACTGTGATGTACACCCTTCCGGTCATGGCAACTGCAGGCTTGTATGATGATTCTGGTATCTGGTTTTATAATACCGGCCTTCCTGCAAAAAGCGGGGTAGGTGGCGGACTTCTCGCAGTTTGCCCCGGTAAATTCGGGATCGCCGTGGTTTCCCCTCCTCTGGATGATGCCGGGAATAGCGTGAAAGCACAGCTGGTGATCAAATACGTAGTGGAAAAGCTAAAAGTGAATCCATATCTTATCCAGCCCAGGTAAACGATAATGAAAAGCCCCCCGGTTACAAGGCAAACGTCTAAAATTAATCAGCCTGGAGAACCGGGATGAGCTTTGTTTCCCCTGGGTGCATATTTCTTACGGCCAGGGGACCGATGAGTAGCGATGATGTCATGATACATACTGAATTTGAAGCTGTTAACCCACCTTTCTGGTTCAGGATTGTTTTCCTCGGGCTACTATTTATTTATCCTTTCTTGTCGGCTGCCCAGAAAAATGATACCATATATCTGTTGAACGGAGATAAAATCACCGGCGAACTAAAAAAATATGAAAATGGAATGCTCAGGTTAAGCACTGCCGGCATGAGCACAATTTTTATAGAATGGGATAAGATCAAAACATTTTACTCGGGAAAATATTATGAGATCGTAAAAGCCTCCGGGTTCAGTTACTATGGATCAATAATAAATTCAAAAACTCCCGCCTGTATTGATATCGTTGTAGTTAATGATACTGTTACCGAACCTGTTACTGATATCGTGGAAATTACAAAGCTCAATAAACGGTTCTGGAAAAAATTTTATGGATCTTTCGATCTGGGGATCAGCTATTATAAATCTACGAACACTCTTCAGTATTACTTTGACGGTACATTGAACTACAGGGGGAGAAAAGACCTGTTATCTCTTGGGATAGACTTTTTCTACAGCAAGCAGAAATTTACTGATTCTTCCGCAATATCCCAGAAAGTTGATATCGGCTTTCTTTACAGCCATTTTTTTCCGGGTAAATTCTGGATGGGCTTTGGAACCAAGGTGCAGAAAAATACGGAGCTTGACCTGGATTCCAGGTTCCAGTTAAGTGTAGCTGCCGGGTATGATTTCATTCACACAAATCCGATAAGGTTTTACTGTATGGGAGGGGTGCTTGCCAACAGGGAAAAACCGACGGACTCGGTAACTGCCTCAACAAATTTTGAAGGGATTGTCGCGATGAAATTCACCTGGCTGAAATACCGGTTTCCTGATATCAATATATCGACCGATATAAGTTACTTCCCCAGCCTTTCCATACAGGGCAGGCACAGGCTTGAATACAACCTTTCGGCTAAATTCGAGATCTTCAGGGATTTCTTTTTCGGCCTGACCTTTTATGACGATTATGACAGCAAACCCTCAGGCGGAGGTCCTGCATTAAATGACTGGAGCGCAGTTTTTACGGTAGGTTATTCCTTTTAGGATTTCAGGTAAATCCTTGCCAAAGAAAAAGTCGGATGGTCACTTTGCCCGGTTTTTATTCCATTTGATTTTTTCGGTTTTAAATTGTTATTTTGTAAACAGCTTGAAACCCTGACAAAATATTCAATTCATTATGAAAGCCAGATTCATTTTCCTTTTTTTAGGCATGCTCCCGATGATGGCCTTTTCTCAGACAAAGGCGGATTCATTGACAGATGAACTGAGAAGTAAAATACTGAATACTTTTAAACATTTTTCCATCGGCTTTTACGTAGATGCCTATTACAATATTACACTTGATGCAATAAAGGATACTTCCAACCTGATTCCTTTCTCTGCGAACTGCCCCGTGCAAAATATGATCCGGATCAATCATGCAGCCATTGAGATCGGGTATAACGATGATAAAGTCAGAGGTAAACTGGCACTTCAGTGGGGGGATGCCCCCAACCTCCTGGCTACTTCGGATGAACAATTTATAAGGAATATACGGCAGGCGAATTTCGGGTTCAGGATCGTAAAGGATCTTTGGATTGACTTCGGATATCTGCTTAACCCGGTTGGTTATGAATCTTCCTGGGCTGTAATCAATCAGATAAGTACGGTTACCGTCGGAGGATATTTCGAACCGGGGAATGTACTTGGTGCTAAACTCTCATACCAGTTCAGCAAAAAAGTAAGCGCCGGGATCATGGTTGGAAATTCCTATTCCCTGGCCTATGGTAGAAACACTCATTGGGCCCTTATGATGTTTCTTGAATACAGGCCCTGGTCCTTCCTTACAATTGATTACAATAATTTTATGGGTAACCAGGCATTAAAAGATGCCGATATCGATAATAATATTTTGTACAACAATCTGATTATTACGTGTAAACCTGCAAAGGGGGTTCTGCTTGTAGGTCAGTTTGATCTGGCTGCCCAGACGAATTCGGGTTTACTTCCCGATACGACCAAAACAGCATTAATGTGTTCAGGTTTCATACAGGCCGGGTACAGTTTCAATAGCCACTTCAGCCTTACTGCACGTTACGAATTTTTTACCGATCCTGACGCATTTTTATCAAGCCTTTATAAATACGATGGGAAACTGACCGGTCTCATGACGAATGGATTTACCGCGGCTTTTGAATATAAGCCAGTCCAATTCGGGTATATCCGGCTTGCTTACCGCTTTTTGCATTCAAACCCGGGCAATAATATTTATTACAGCGGGCAGCTGGATCACATTAATATATTGACGTTCACTACCGGTATCAGGTTTTAACAGAATGGGCAAATTACGGCCGGCTGAAACAGCAGAGTTATTTCCAGCCACCACCCAAGGCAAGGTAAAGGTTCACAACACTCTCAATGGAACCAAGCTGTGCCTGGGAAAGTTGTATCTCTGCCTCGTACAGAAGCCTCTGGGCATTGATCACGTCCAGGTAACTTGCATAACCTGCGTTATATAACTGGTTTGGTGTTTTCATCTTTAATGCACCGGAATGCAAGAAGGTATGAATAATCAAGAAAGAACATTGTTGTTTTACCCGGTTTGCCGTTTGCAGGCTCATTCACTTCAAGGTAAACCCTCACCTTATAATTCATCCTTGAGACCTGACCTCGCCATTCAATGCGCGACCATATTCTCCATCCGACGGGACCGAGTTTGGGATTCTGGTTATATAAGCATTTTTCAAGCTTTATATCAAGGTTTTTTGGCGCCATGCTGCAGGAATTTGCCAGCATCAGACAATAGGTTCTCGTATATTTCTCAGCATCTTTTTTCCTGTCCTGGGAATATGCGGGCTGACATACAAATATCAGTGCCAGGAAAAGGAAACTCCGGTAAGTTATAATCATTGATTCTGGATGATTCAGCTGGCCAAAGATATTTACTTTTTTCAGAAAAAACCTTTATCGGCACATTGTTGACCTAGCTTTCGAACGCGTTGAAGGATATTCAGAATGAAGGTAACGAAAAACATGATCTCCGGGCAAGTCCCCGGCACCCGGTCACCCGGCAATTTTAGGGGAATTAGCAGGTGGAGAATAAAATACATGCAATTTTGCTTTCTCATTATTGCAAGCATGTTGATTCCCGCTTCGTGCAGGAATAAAAACGTATTGAATAAATCCCGGGCTGAAAAGGCCCTTAGGGTATTTGACAGCGAACTGATCGGCAAAGCTTTGGGGATCATGCAGACAGATGGCTGGGACGTTTTTTTAGGTCTTCTCAGGCCCGACAGCATACCACTTGCAGGCAGAGCCCTCCTTCCTGGTAGTTCCCATGCTTCAGGCAATCAGCCCATTCCTGGCACTTCCCCTGTTTCATGCAAACCGCCGGTTCCGCGCAATTCCCATGTTTCAGTCAAACCGCCGGTTCCCGGCAGCAATCTGATTGACCTGTCATACACGGACAATATTTTTTCATCAGCACTACTGGTGATCCCTGTAAATTTCAACCAGGAGTATGTTAAAAAAGGGGAGAAAGTCTGCTCTGTAAATTTTTATTTTAAAATGAACCCTGACTCTTCCTTTTATGTCAGGAAAGTACTGTTTATCAAGCCCATTTCCCTGGAAGTAAAGTGCTTTTATACAAGAGGCAGATTGCCCCGTTCCGGGCGAATATATCTTGTCATTTCCGCCTGGGATACATCTGTGAAGTTCATGGGAGGCAGGATCAGTGCGCAAATTTTAGCCGTGAATAAAGGCTTTTTACAGGTTGATGAACTGCATGCGGAAGTCAGCCTTTTTGACCTGTTTTTTTCGGCTGATGCTGATTTCTCACCGATGAAACCCGGCAGCCGGAAAACATGGACTGATGCCATCAAGCACTGCCGGACAGAAGTGTCGGATAATTCATCCGGCCAGTATTTAGGCCAGCTTATACTTGAAGACAAGCAGAAAGGGAAACAAGGGAATTTTCTTTTCGTTTTTTCAGATGGATCAAGGGAACCTGCCTCTGCTTACTTTTCCTGGCTGAGCCGCCTGGTTTCACCGGATTGAAGATCGTACAAGGAAATGTCCCGAAGTTCAGCGCATGTTTTTTTCCAGAAAACTGACAGCATCCTGGTTTTTCATCGATGCAGCCTGCATGATATCCTTCAGGGCAGCTTCATTCTGTCCTGACATCCAGAAACATAGACCTCTTTGAAAGTAGGTGTCGGACCTTTCCGGCCTGACTGAAATTGCAAAAGTGAAGTCAGCAACGGATGCCTCATAATGTTTCAGGTTTCGCAATGCGATTCCCCTTATAATATAGGCATCATTGGAGCCGGGGTCCAGGGAGATAGCGTAATTCATTTCTTCAATTGCTTTTTCGTTTTCTCGAAGGATAATCCTGACCATGGCCCTATTATTCCAGGCCTGAAGATAAGAAGGAAAGATAGTTATGGCCCGGTCAAAGTTTTTAACAGCAAGTGTATATTCCTGACGGTAAATCTGTTCACAGCCCAGGTTCACCATGGCACGGGCACTGCCTGGGGACTTTTGAAGGCAATCGGACCAAAGGGTGTAATCATTCTGCCACACCTTGTTCCTCTCGTATGTCGCCCGGGCGAAAACAACACATTGGATGAGCAGGAGGCAAGTTGCCAGGCTAAGAAATCCTCCTTTTGAAACGGATACCGGGAACTTCAGAATTTTAATTCTTCCAAAGAGATAATAAAATAATAAAACCCAGATCAGGATGATCCCGATTGAGCTGAGGTAGGCACGGTGTTCAAAAATAAAATTCGAACGGGGCACCAGGGACTGCGGAGCAATACTGATAAAGAACCAGAGGATTCCGAAAGAGATCAGGCGGTCCTTTTTATAGAGCCAAACAGATAAACCTAGTAAAAATACGAGGACTGCCAGGTCTATTAAAACATGAAAACCGGCAAGGCTGGTGACCATTGGGAAATTATAATCGAGAGTTTGCTTCACCGGGATGATCACCAGCCGCAGGTAAGTCACCAGAGCATTGATCTGGGTATAATAATAACAAAGCGGGGTGATGAAGTATGGATGGCCTTCGCGGGGAGGGATCACTGAAAAGTATTTGCCTGAGGTGACGGATGCCATCGCAAAAAATGAAAAACAAGCGAGCAGCAGAAGCAGAAGAAACAGGCCCTGAAAGCGGGTTACCCATTTCATCCTTTTACCCTGGATCCCGGGGCGGAGCATGGCTTCAGGATTTGTTCCGGAGTTTGTCATATTAATTGAAGTCCATCCCGGAAAAAAGAAAATACTGGTCATGATCATCAGAAATGGCAGGGAATATGAAGTTTCTTTGGTAAGAAAACCAAGGAAAGCCGCCACGGCTGAACCAAGATAACAGGTCAATCGTAAAAACTTCCGTTCGGCCAGGATTCCCTTCACAAACAGGACCAGGCAGAGAAGACAGAACATAGAGGCAAGGCTTACAAGCCTTTGAACAATATAAGTGACCGACTCCGTCATCAATGGGTGCACAACGAACAGCAAGGCTGTGAAAAATGCAATTTCCCCTGCCGATGCAAAAAGGACATGCTTTTTCAGACAAGGTGAACGGAACAGAAGACCAACCAGCATCCACACCAGAAAGGCGTTGAAGATATGGATAGCGAGGTTTACCAGGTGATATCCCGGGACATTTAACCCGTTGAAATGATAATTCAGGGCGAAAGTAAGGAAACCTATTGGCCGGTAAGGATTGAAGAACATCCAGGCTTTCCAGTCCGACAGATCCATGATAACCTGATTGGAGACAATATTGGGCAAATCATCGAAATGAAAGGAACAGCCAAATGAATTATAATATGAAGCTATTCCTGCAATGATCAGCAAAGCGGCATACAAGAGCTTTTCCTTATTCAAATTCTCTGATTAAACTGATGGTTAACGCAAAATTATAAATAAATTGGTCTAAGCCCAAGGCAGATCCCTGGATCCGGGTTCCACCCCGGAGGTGGGGAATATACGAGTAGAGAATCATTAGTATGAGTTCCGGGGAAAGCCCCGGCCCGGGTTTCGCAATAAGTTGCAGGGAATTCACCGGGAGACAATAAATTTAATAATCGTAAAGCATGAAAAAATACTTATGCATTCCATTGATCATATTCTCACTGTATGGGACCGCTCAGAAAACAGAGCAGATCTCTGAAACGGATATCCCGGGAATCACGGTCCTTTCCGGCAATAATTTTGCCGGAGAACAACTTAATGACTATCTCGGCAACACAGCTAACCTTTGTCTCGAATATGGACTGCAAACGTCATGTGTCACTGAATATGCGCTGAATAATGATACAGGCACTAATAACGGCCAGCATGGGGTGATTATGAATCTTGACGCGACCTTTAATTTTCTGACTGATGCATGCATTTTACCAAGAAAGATGCAACTGTATCAAATGGCCTTGTTTCCTTCCATCAAAAATAAACCTGTCCATTACTTAACATCATTGGCAGTTAAGCTTCTTTCATGTTGTTCCGCAAGAGAAATATCAATGTTTCGGCCGCTGGCCAAACTTTAGATGCATGATGAAAAGCCCAGCAAAATTTTCATTTTAGGTCCTTCTTTTCTTATTAGGATCAAAGATCTGCGAAAGTCAGCCGGCGAAATTCACAGTTGCAATTGAAGGCGGACCAAGTTAAACGTTTATCAGGAATGTGGGAGCCTATTTCGGCTACCTTCTCTCTCATTCATTTAAAGTGGAAAATAATCCACCTGATCATGATGATTTAACAAATTTGATTTTGGCTTATCAGCCGGACTCGGACTTTATATCTCCGTTTATTATCAGATTTACGTGACCGTTGAAATCAGGGATAACCTTGGTCTTTGCAACAATAAAAATGACATATATACTGATCATACATATCTTAATTCAGCGGTATTAGAATTAGGTTTTGAATACAATTTTGGGAATCGTAAGAAATAAATATGTATTTATCAGGTTGAAAAAATTGAATAAAGGGCTGTATTTGTTCCACGAAAGGTTAAATGATTTCGATTTGATAACTTCTTGATTACCTATAATTCAGCCATTATAAATTTGCAAAGAAATGATAATGCTTGCGCTGACTATTCGGTTGCCATTATTTTCTATGGTTCAGACCAATTCTTCCATGTATTTTGCGGATGCACCCAGGGGTAAAATTGTTCAGATGAATGTCGAAAAAGTGGAAATATTCTGATACTTATTCTGACGCCAAAAATAAATAGCTCTGTAAATATTTGATCTACAGAGCTATTTTGTTTATTGTGGTGCCCGGAACAGGACTCGAACCTGCACATCCTGGGGACACTAGTCCCTGAAACTAGCGCGTCTACCAATTCCGCCATCCGGGCATTCACTAAGGAATGCATTAAGAACTTATCTCGGGCAGTTTTTACCGCCCTTGTTTTTGGTGCCCAGGACAAGACTCGAACTTGCACATCCTAAGGACACTACCCCCTCAAAGTAGCGTGTCTACCAATTTCACCACCTGGGCCGAGACTTCTGAATACCGGGTTAAATCTTCGGGATTCAGATTTTTTTAAGAACAAGGCGTTAAAAACAGGGTGCAAAGGTAGAAAAAAATGTATCATGTACAATGGTCAATATACAAATTCTTTTATCCGTATAAATGAGATTGTCAATGAGCCATCAAAGAGACGAAGTAAGCAAGGAGCATTCCCGTGCAAACGGTGAGAAATTTCTGAAGGTTATACTTATGGTGCTCCTCGGTCTCGAATAATATTGAAGTGGAAACATGAAGGAATATGCCTATCACCACAGCCATGCTGTATGTAAAGAAGGTTTCCAGGGAGGCAATGGTATTGCTCTCGATAGCCAGGCCAGCCAGTGAACCCAGGGGCGTCATCACTGCAAAAATCCCTAGAAAGACAAACGCTTTGGAAGGCTTGCAACCATAGTGCAAAAAGAGCCCCATTAGGGTCAGGGAGATCGGAATGTTATGGATAACAATTCCGAGGACAAGAGAATGCTGGATCCCGGTAGCAAAACGGCTTACAAGGGGCATGCCTTCAAGAAATGCATGGATGCATAATCCGGTAAGAAGAAGCCATGGGGCGACTTTCTCTCCTTCAGCATGCACATGTTTATGCCCGTGCTCGGCACCCTCGGTTATCAATTCAAGGACGAGTTGAATGAGAAATCCTGCCACGACAAAAAGTCCCGCAAAACGAGCAGGTTTTGAGAACACTTCAGGAACAAGAATAAGGAAACTGATCCCGATCAGGAATGCACCTGAAAAGGCAAGAAGGAGTTTAAGCAGTTTCTGGTCATCATGTTTGATCAGAAATACGAATGAACCACTGGCAAGAACCGTGGCAATAAGAACCAGATAGATAATAAAATTCATATCCCGATAATAAAATACAATCTACAATTTACAATTTTCGCTGCCGGCCATCTGCATTGCACTATTTCGCAAGCTCGACACCTTTCTGTCTGTTTCATTCCACATCAATTATCCTGTACCTGGTACTTACCGGTACACCCTTGAAATTTTCCAGGAAACTGCCGGAAAGCCGGGCCAGACATCCTGTATCAATGTTCAGTCCGAGTGCGCTGATGTCGGCATGCACCTTGTCAAGAAATTTCTCGCTGAGCACAATCCGGTTTTCAATGCTTTTTGTCATCAGCCGGGCAGTGAGATCGACGTCGCTCCCGTAATAATCGTTTGCATCCTTGAAAAAAGTGACATTATAAACTTCGGTGCAATAATGAATGGCAACCTTGCAGGCCAGAAATGTATTTTCAACGGGATAATGCCTGATATTGTGCAGTGTGGCATAGATCTCCTCAAGGAGAATATAATAGGAATTGATCGAAAGATTTTTCTTCAGCACCTCATCGGGGATGAACAACATGATCTCGTCGCCTATGCCTTTCACGATATAGTCGGGAAAATCGTTCAGAAGCGACAGGAAATTAAACGTATTATTGAGCTTTCGTCCCCAGTCGGCAAGTCCACCGAGATATTTCATGTCGGTGGAACGGTTGATATCCATAAAAAAGCAGGTACCGGGGCAATTGGGGATTGAGGAGAGAAATCGGGTCATCTCCTCTGAATTGGGATCCGTAAAGTGGATGAAGTAGGCCATCAGAAAACCCGGAGTGCTTCTTCCTCGTTGGGATAAATTTCGAAAATGGTTGTAAACCCGGAGATCTCGAATATCTCCCTGATATTTTCCTGAAGGCTGCACAAAACAAACTTTCCTTTGGCCATCGTGATTTTCTTCAATGCCATCAGCAGGATCCGAAGTCCGGAGCTGCTTACGTAGTCCATCCGGGAACAATTCACAAGTATCCTGCTTTCATTCTGGCCGATAAGTTCCAGCAGCCGTTTTTCCAGTATTCCATAATTTATGGTATCCAGGCGGCCTGTGATACCGATGATCAGACATTTTTCGGTTTTGTTTTCGGTTAATTCCATAAGTCGGTATGTATTAATATTTGCGGATTAAAAGTACATTATTTTTATTCCCTTTGCGCTCATACCTGATCTCATCAACCAGGTTTTTTACAAAATGAATGCCCAGGCCTCCGATCTTCCTCTCCTCCAGCGGAAGGTTCACGGCCTCTTCTGTATCCTTCTCGAGCAGGTTGAATGGTTTCCCGTCATCTTCTATGCTGATTTGAAGAGTTCCCGGTTCCCTGCGTTCAAACGTAAAAACGATTTCATGCTCCCTCCCGTCGTCAAAAGCATAGAACACTATATTGGTAAACAATTCTTCCAGGATCAAATTCATTTCCAGCGTGACCTTAGGCGGTATTGTCCATTCCTCCGACACCTGCTCAAGGGCGGAAACCAGGCTTCCAAGCTCTCCAAGCTTGTTTAGAAGCCTGATCTGTTTCATTTCCGAAGCGGCATTCTCCATCCCGGGCTTTTTCCTGGAGCGCAGGGCAAGCAGAGTGATGTCATCTGCCTGCTCAGCTCCTTTCATGAAATTACTAACATCCTCCTTCAGGCGGTCAATCATTTCAGAAGGACAAAGGTCATGATTCCCCCGGATAATACCAAGCATCCTTTCATCCTTGTAAAAATCACCTGAAATGCTGATCGCTTCAGTCATTCCGTCGGTATACATCAGCAAGGTATCTCCGGGAAGAAACTGTATTGTTCCCGAGGAGTATACTGCATGTTCAAAGATTCCGAGCGGGATTCCATGGATTTCCCTGAGCTTCTCTATATTGCCGGATGAACGGACCATGTATGGTGGATTATGGCCCGCATTGCAATATGTCATACAATTATTTTTAAGATCGAGGATGCCGGCGATGAACGTAATGAACATCTGGTTGGGATTTTCCCTGCAGATTTCTTTATTTATCTCATAGATTGCCTGATTTAAAGGCATGTGAAGCGTGATCCTTGCCCTGAAAAAGGTTTTAGCCACGACCATGAACAGCGAGGCAGGCACACCTTTGCCGGCAACATCCCCTATCGCCATGAACAAGTGATTTTCGTCAAGAAAATAAAAATCGTAGAGATCGCCCCCGACTGCTTTCGCAGGATCCAGTGATGCTGCCAGCTCCCAGTCGTCGTTAACAGGAAAGTTTCTGGGAAGCATACCCATCTGGATATCATGGGCAACACTCAGCTCGCCTTCTATCTTTTCCCTGGCAGCCGTAGCCTTCTGCAGGTGACTGATGTAATCCACCAGTTCATTTTTCATCCCGGAAAAGGCATTTGTCAGCTCCGATATCTCATCCTTCGAGTGATAAACAGGCAATGCTGTTCCGAAGTCGCCCTGCCCTACCCGGTGTGTTGCTTCCACAAGCCGGCTTATCGGAGCAATGAATTTACGGGTAATCAGTATAGTTATCACCGTCATGGCAAGCAGGCTTATACAGAAAACCACAGCCAGTGTCCTGAAAAATTCGTAAAGCCCGGAATAAAGCTCCCTTGTAGGAAATGTCAGTGCAAAGACCCAGTTGGTATGAGGAACCGGTGCAGAGGAGATCCAACTAGGCACCTTTACATATTCGAGATTATTCATCTCCTCAAAAACCCTATCCCCCCTGAGCATCTTTTCAAGTACCGAATCGGCAGCACCTCCTCTTTTACGGAGGATAAGTTCATGGATATCCTTGTTTAGGAATTTTTCATCAAGCGGGGTTATAAGCTTTCCATTGCGTGACAGCAGATAACTGAAACCTGTCTGGGAAACCCTGGCCGACTTAAGTATCTCCCTGAATTTCCCGAGGGAAATATCCATGGTTATCACTCCTGCAAAAACGCTTTTTCCTTTGATCGAATGATAGAAAGGTACAGAGTAAGTGCACATCAACGTATCCCCTCCGCCTTTATCAAAATAAGGCTCAGACCATACCGGCTTCTGCAAAAGTTTCGGGATCCGGTACCAATCCTGGTTGAAATAGTTATATTCAGCAGACGAAAGGTCCTTCAATTCGATCTTATTCTTACTTTCAAAAACATACGGGCAATACCGGTAATGCTTTTTATCATGCATAAAAGGTTCAAATGCCATAGCGCTTCCAAAAACTATAGTATCGTCCAGCACAAATGACTTCGCCAGCCCGGTGATCATGCCGTAGTCGGGTTTTTCCTTTTCCAGTGCAAGGGATAAAGTATATGGTACCTGCTCCACCGGTCTCAGTAAACTGCTTATCCTGGATACGGCAAGGTCGGTGATCGTTGTAGCCCTCTTGCGGGCGTCCTCATCAAGAATCCGGCGGGTAAAATTGAACGTAAAGTAAAAAGCTATGCTGAAGACAAAGAGGAATGCCATTATAAAAAACCTGGTATAGCGTATGGCAAGACCTCCTTTCGGCAAAAATTTGCTTCGGTGCCTTTCCCTTGAATTATGTTCATCCTGTTGTGACATATTTCTGATGCCTGCCCGCTCAATCCAAAATGGGAATAATGCAGGAACATTCCTTGCGAAAATAAAAATAAAAAAGAATACATTTGCGGGAAACTAATTTATTCGACATGGAAAGTACACTTAAACCCCTGGAACCTGAACGTTTATGGTTCCAGTTCTCGGAAATCTGCAATGTTCCACGGCCTTCAAAAAAAGAGGAGAAGATTGCCGCTTACCTCAAATCATTCGCCGGGAGACATAAACTTGAATGCATCGAGGATGACTGCGGAAATGTGCTGATAAGGAAAAAGGCCTCGCCGGGATACGAGAATCATAAAGGGGTTGTACTCCAGTCTCATATGGATATGGTGTGTGAAAAAAATTCGGATGTGGTCCATGATTTTGACAAAGACCCCATCAGACCCCGCGTAGAAGGAGATTGGGTAAAAGCCACCGGTACTACCTTAGGCGCTGATGACGGGATCGGGATTGCCGTTCAGCTTGCCATCCTGGAATCCGACATTACACATGGCCCCTTGGAATGTCTGTTTACAAGGGATGAGGAAACAGGCCTGACAGGTGCATTCGGACTGAAACCGGGCTTGTTGCAGGGCAGTATTCTCATCAACCTCGATTCCGAAGACGAAGGACAGGTATTTATCGGTTGTGCAGGTGGTAAGGATACTGTGGCGGGTATTCCTCTGCTTACTGAAAAAATGCCTGACGGCCACCTGTGTTATAAAATAAGTCTGACCGGCCTTAAGGGAGGGCATTCGGGTGATGATATAAACAAAGGGCTTGGCAATGCAACCAAGCTACTAAACCGTTTTCTCTGGAATGCCGACCGGGATTTCGGACTTAGAATTTCATCCTACGATGCCGGGAACCTCCGGAATGCCCTTGCGCGTGAAGGATTTTCCATTGCAGCCATCCCTGAGTTTCATTCTGCTGCATTTGAAAAGTATGTTGAGTCATACTTTCATGATCTTACCGGAGAGTTGCATGTCACTGAACCAGGCCTGCTGTTTTCCGCAGCCAGGGTTCCTGAGGTGCAACAGGTCTGGTCAAAAAGCCTGCAGAAAGCCGTTCTGTATTCTGTCTATGGCTGTCCGCACGGCGTCCTTGCCATGTCACGGGAAATATCGGATTTCGTAGAAACATCCACTAACCTTGCTTCAGTAAAGGTAACCGACGACAAGGTGTGGATTACGACCAGCCAGAGAAGCTCCGTCGAATCGTCGAAGAAAGATGCGGCCGATATGGTCGAAAGCGTATTTCTGCTTGCCGGGGCCGAAGTTACGCATTCAGCAGGGTACCCGGGTTGGAAACCAAATCCCGATTCCGCACTGCTGAAACTCACCGTTGAATCTTACAGACGGCTTTTCAAAGAAGAACCCAAGGTCCTCGCAATTCATGCCGGACTTGAATGCGGGCTCATAGGTGCGATCTACCCAGGCATGGATATGGTCTCTTTCGGGCCTACCATAAAAGGAGCCCACTCACCGGATGAAAGGCTGCATATTCCTTCCGTAACCAGGTTCTGGGATCTTACACTGGAAATCCTGAGGAATCTTTGAGTCATGAGCCATGAGTGACAAGCCGTGAGCCATGAGTGATGAGCCATGAGTGATGAGTACTGGCGGTGAGCCACGGGGATGAAAACCGGAAAGGGACCAGCGATTTGATCTATCCTTTAAACCTCGGAATTCAACATTCATTCTCCGGGTTTTCAGTATCGTTTGTTCAATATTCAATATTCAATGTTCAATATTCGACATTCCTTCTGTTATAGCCCCACTCCCACTCCAACTCTGAAGATCGGGTTTGAATAGAGCGAGAAAGAAGTATTATTGAGGTTGAACAGGATCAGCAGATCCATAAAAACCCTTCCACCCACTGGTTGCGAATACCCTGCACCTACAAGAATACTGTTGTAGGAGATTGTGGTCTTGCCAGGTGAGAGCTTGTTATTATACGGATCATAGATGTATCCTTTATAGGGATCTAAATGATAAGGTTCAACATAGGAGAGATACTCGTACTCGGCATGCGCGAAAAAATTACCGACCCAGCTGCTGAACAGACTGCGAAGGTAATATCGCAGGTATATCCTTCCACCAAAAACATTTGAAGAATAGTTGAGATAATTTTTTGTGGAGTCATTCCAGTAATAATCTTTGTAATTGAAGTACTGGTATGTAAAACCCACCCCCACATACAACTGATCCACTGCACGGATTCGGACTTCAGGGGAGATCATGATGCCCGTGACAGTCCCGAACTGGAAGCCCAGGTTACCGCCTACGACAACCCTGCGCCAGAAGTTATCTTTTACATGTGGTTTCGGGGGACTGAACAGTTGAAGTGAATCCTGGGCACCGGCCGACAAGGTCAGACAAACCAGGAGTAATATGATGAATCCTGAAGGGATCTTTTTCATTGGTTTTAAGAATTTTTTTTCGGAAAACATGTAACCTTTTTAGGAATAATACAGTACAAAGGTACAATAACAACGTGTAAACCGGTAGTTCAATTGCAGGCTACGGACTTTGAGGGGATGGATTTTAAAAAAAAATTAAATATTTCTTGTTTGAATGAAATATTTTTGTAATTTTGCACTCCGATTTCGACGTTCTTTTATCAAGCTTGAAAATTTATAAGCGAAAACCCGGTATTAACAAGGGTTTCATGAAAGTGAAAAACTTTTTTATCAGAAAATGAAAAAAAAGTTTGGAGGGAAAGAAAAAGTTTGTAATTTTGCAGTCCGTTTTTGAACGAAGTACCCGAAAGGGGACGAAATAGAAAAGTTCTTTGAAAGTCTGAAGTAAGAAAGTAGCAAATATCCCAGAGATATAGAATACTCCAATTTTCTAATCAATTTCTTTGGTAATGGTTAACCTGAGGCATTAAATTTTCCTTATACAATGGAGAGTTTGATCCTGGCTCAGGATTAACGCTAGCGGCAGGCCTAATACATGCAAGTCGAACGGTAACAGGTCCAGCAATGGATGCTGACGAGTGGCGCACGGGTGCGTAACACGTATGCAATCTACCCTTAACTGGGGGATAGCCCCGAGAAATCGGGATTAATACCCCATAACATTATGAAGTGGCATCACTTTATAATTAAAGCTCCGGCGGTTTTGGATGAGCATGCGCGACATTAGCTAGTTGGTGAGGTAACGGCTCACCAAGGCGACGATGTCTAGGGGTTCTGAGAGGATTCACCCCCACACTGGTACTGAGACACGGACCAGACTCCTACGGGAGGCAGCAGTAAGGAATATTGGTCAATGGACGCAAGTCTGAACCAGCCATGCCGCGTGAAGGATGACAGCCCTACGGGTTGTAAACTTCTTTTGTACGGGAAAAAAACCCTGGTCGTGAACCAGGGCTGATGGTACCGTAAGAATAAGCATCGGCTAACTCCGTGCCAGCAGCCGCGGTAATACGGAGGATGCAAGCGTTATCCGGATTCATTGGGTTTAAAGGGTGCGCAGGCGGAATGATAAGTCAGTGGTGAAATCCTACAGCTCAACTGTAGAACTGCCATTGATACTATCGTTCTTGAGTACATTTGAAGTGGGCGGAATGTGTCATGTAGCGGTGAAATGCTTAGATATGACACAGAACACCGATCGCGAAGGCAGCTCACTAAGTTGTAACTGACGCTCATGCACGAAAGCGTGGGGATCAAACAGGATTAGATACCCTGGTAGTCCACGCCGTAAACGATGATTACTCGATGTTGGCGATACACTGTCAGCGTCTAAGCGAAAGCATTAAGTAATCCACCTGGGGAGTACGGCCGCAAGGTTGAAACTCAAAGGAATTGACGGGGGCCCGCACAAGCGGAGGAGCATGTGGTTTAATTCGATGATACGCGAGGAACCTTACCTGGGCTAGAACGCTGGACGACGATTCCGGAAACGGGATTTCCCTTCGGGGCGGCCAGCGAGGTGCTGCATGGTTGTCGTCAGCTCGTGCCGTGAGGTGTCGGGTTAAGTCCCATAACGAGCGCAACCCCTATCATTAGTTGCCATCAGGTCATGCTGGGGACTCTAGTGAAACTGCCTACGCAAGTAGTGAGGAAGGCGGGGATGACGTCAAATCAGCACGGCCCTTACGTCCAGGGCTACACACGTGCTACAATGGCCGGTACAGAGGGTCGCTACCTGGTGACAGGATGCCAATCTCCAAAACCGGTCTCAGTTCGGATCGAAGTCTGCAACTCGACTTCGTGAAGTTGGATTCGCTAGTAATCGTATATCAGCAATGATACGGTGAATACGTTCCCGGGCCTTGTACACACCGCCCGTCAAGCCATGGGAGCTGGGGGTACCTAAAGTTCGTGACCGCAAGGAGCGACCTAGGGTAAAACCAGTGACTGGGGCTAAGTCGTAACAAGGTAGCCGTACCGGAAGGTGCGGCTGGAATACCTCCTTTCTAGAGAAGGTTTTCCATTTCCTGGTTAAACAGCCAGGATGATGTTTGCTACTCTCTCTTACTTCTTCCCAAACGAGCTCAGGCATGGTGCATAACCGAGCAAAGGATTAACGATACTCGACATTCAACATTCGATATCCGTAATTCAAATAGTCCCGTAGCTCAGTTGGTTAGAGCACTACACTGATAATGTAGGGGTCGGCAGTTCAACTCTGCCCGGGACTACAGAATCGTTTTGGGGAATTAGCTCAGCTGGCCAGAGCACTAGCTTTGCAAGCTAGGGGTCAAGGGTTCGACTCCCTTATTCTCCACATTGGGATGAAAATTTAATGAAAAAGCGTGAATGCCGAATTCTCTTTTTCAAAGTTTTCAGGAAATCTCATCTGTTCTTTGACATATTGAAAGAAAATACACAATGTTAGTCTTAAGATTAACACTGTATCCTAATAATAGAGTAGAAAGAAAGTAATTAAGAGCGTATGGCGAATGCCTTGGCTCTCAGAGGCGATGAAGGACGTGGTAAGCTGCGATAAGCTTCGGGGAGGTGCAAACTACCTTCGATCCGGAGATTTCCGAATGGGGCAACCCCTGATATTGAAGATATCAGATCCGAAAGGAGGCGAACCCGGGGAACTGAAACATCTAAGTACCCGGAGGAAGAGAAAACAATAGTGATTCCCTAAGTAGTGGCGAGCGAACAGGGAAGAGCCCAAACCAGGTTTGTTACGGCAAACCTGGGGTTGTAGGACAGCAACGTGGACTGTAGTTTTGTAGTGGAAGAATTCTGGAAAGTTTTACCATAGAGGGTGATAGTCCTGTACACGAAACAAAACTGCTACCTAGCTGTATCCTGAGTACCGCGGGACCGGAGAAATCCTGCGGGAACCAGCCAGCACCATCTGGCAAGGCTAAATACTCCTGAGAGACCGATAGTGAACCAGTACTGTGAAGGAAAGGTGAAAAGTACTTCGAACAGAAGAGTGAAATAGAACCTGAAACCATACGCTTACAACCGGTCGGAGCCCCTTCGGGGGTGACGGCGTGCCTTTTGCATAATGAGCCTACGAGTTACTCCTCACTAGCAAGGTTAATCGCGTTAACGCGAGGAGCCGAAGCGAAAGCAAGTCTGAATAGGGCGTTCAGTTAGTGGGGGTAGACGCGAAACTTTGTGATCTACCCATGACCAGGTTGAAGGTCCCGTAACAGGGACTGGAGGACCGAACTAGTATGCGTTGAAAAGCGTTTGGATGAGTTGTGGGTAGGGGTGAAAGGCTAATCAAACTGAGAGATAGCTCGTACTCCCCGAAATGCCTTTAGGGGCAGCCTCGGAGCGAGTGTCATAGAGGTAGAGCTACTGATAGGACTAGGGGGCTTCACCGCCTACCAAATCCTGACAAACTCCGAATACTATGACATATATCCGGGAGTGAGGCATAGGGTGCTAATGTCCTGTGCCGAGAGGGAAATAACCCAGACCATCAGCTAAGGTCCCCAAATTCATGCTAAGTTGATCTAACGAAGTCCTTTTGCTTTGACAGCTAGGATGTTGGCTTGGAAGCAGCCATTCATTTAAAGAGTGCGTAACAGCTCACTAGTCGAGCGATCGGGCGTGGATGATAATCGGGCATAAGCATGATACCGAAGCTATGGATCCATTGTAAAATGGGTTGTAGGGGAGCATTCCAGCGGCAGCGAAGGTGTATCGTAAGATATGCTGGAGCTTCTGGAAAAGCAAATGTAGGCATAAGTAACGATAATGCGGGTGAAAAACCCGCACACCGAAAGACCAAGGTTTCCTGATCAATGTTAATCAGATCAGGGTTAGTCGGACCCTAAGGTTAATCCGAAAGGAGATACCGATGGATAATAGGTTAATAATCCTATACCGGCAATTATTGCGATGGGGTGACGAAGTAGTGAAAGGTCTGCGTACTGACGGAATAGTACGTTGAAGGGTGTAGGTATACGTTTGGCAGGCAAATCCACCAAATGTGCTGAAACCTGATAGTACCGAGAGTCTTCGGACAATCGGATAATGACTGTAATCAGACTTCCAAGAAAAACCTCTAAGCTTCAGGTAATTGCTGACCGTACCGGAAACCGACACAGGTGGTCGAGGAGAGTATCCAAAGGTGCTCGAGTGATCCACAGCTAAGGAACTAGGCAAATTAGTCCTGTAACTTCGGAATAAAGGACGCCAGCGCAAGCTGGCCGCAGAGAAATGGCCCAGGCGACTGTTTATCAAAAACACATGGCTATGCTAAATTGTAATATGACGTATATGGCCTGACACCTGCCCGGTGCTGGAAGGTTAAGAGGAGAGGTTAGCAGCAATGCGAAGCTTTGAATTGAAGCCCCAGTAAACGGCGGCCGTAACTATAACGGTCCTAAGGTAGCGAAATTCCTTGTCGGGTAAGTTCCGACCTGCACGAATGGTGTAACGATCTGGGCGCTGTCTCAGCTGTGAGCTCGGTGAAATTGTAGTCCCGGTGAAGATGCCGGGTACCCGTAACGGGACGGAAAGACCCCGTGAACCTTCACTATAACTTTGCATTGACTCTGGATAAACAATGTGTAGGATAGCTGGGAGACTGTGAAGCGGATTCGCTAGGATTCGTGGAGTCAACGTTGAAATACCAGCCTTTGTTTATCTGGCGCCTAATCCCTAACGGGAGACAGTGCATGGTGGGTAGTTTGACTGGGGTGGTCGCCTCCAAAAGCGTAACGGAGGCTTTCAAAGGTGCCCTCAGCATGCTTGGTAACCATGCGTAGAGTGCAATAGCATAAGGGCGCTTGACTGTGAGACCGACAAGTCGAGCAGGCAGGAAACTGGGATATAGTGATCCGGTGGTTCCGAATGGAAGGGCCATCGCTCAAAGGATAAAAGGTACTCCGGGGATAACAGGCTGATCACCGCCAAGAGCTCATATCGACGCGGTGGTTTGGCACCTCGATGTCGGCTCGTCACATCCTGGGGCTGAAGAAGGTCCCAAGGGTTCGGCTGTTCGCCGATTAAAGTGGCACGTGAGCTGGGTTCAGAACGTCGCGAGACAGTTCGGTCCCTATCTGTTATGGGCGTTGGAAGCTTGAGGTCACCTGACTCTAGTACGAGAGGACCGAGTTGGACATACCTCTGGTGTATCTGTTGTGGTGCCAACTGCATCGCAGAGTAGCTATGTATGGATGAGATAAGCGCTGAAAGCATCTAAGTGCGAAACTCAGACCAAGATTAGGCTTCCTTTAAGGGTCGTTGTAGATTACGACGTTGATAGGCTATAGGTCTAAAGGCAGTAATGTCAAAGCCGAGTAGTACTAATTACCCGTTAGCTTTCTTCTACGTGTTAATTTTAAGAAGAACTGTGTATTTTCTTTCAACAATATGTCATATGATATTTAAGATCTTACGGTGACTATTGCAGTGGTGATCACTTCTTCCCTTTCCGAACAGAATCGTTAAGCCCACTTGCGCAGATGGTACTGCTATACCAAGCGGAAGAGTATGTCGTCGCCGATCTTTTCTAAATCCCGGTTCACAAGACCGGGATTTTTTTTGCCTGTCTTCTCCTCCCGCTTCTATTCAGGCTTTGAAATTTCCTTTCCATATGACATGGATTCCAATACTCCACCGGCTTATCTTGCTCTTTATTATTATTGTTAAATCCGTAACTTTACTGCCGAATCATTTATTCCCATGCGGGTCTGTCAATTCTTTTTGTATATCGCCTTCTCTCTCCTTCTATCCAGCCAGGCTGTTGCTCTGGTTTACCAGCCCGATACATCCTCCCTCACCCGGAAAATGAAAAAACCAAAGCTTCCCAAAGATTCAACCATCGTTTCCTTCTTTTATAACGATTTTGAAAAGTTCGGGATGCTCAACACCCATGCCTACGATACGGCCATCACAGGTTTCCAGAATTATGACCCGCTCCAGAAAAAGGATAGGTTCGAGGCAAACCTGGGAAACATAGGATCAAATTACCGTTCCCTCAGCCCCTACCCTTTCATGCGGCCCAGCGGATGGGACTATGGGATCCACTCTTTCGACCAATATATGTTTCTGAACGACAGCGTGAAATATTATAAAGTGTTCAAAACATTCACTGAGGTCTCCTATGTTCAGGGAGCCAAAAAAGAAAATAATTTCAGGGCCATCTTCAGCAGGAACCTTTACCGCAGCCTTAACCTGGGATTTGACTTCCGCGTGACGAATGCCCCGGGCGCCTACCTGAGGCAGCGCACCAACGACATCAACTTCGTCCTTACAACCCAGTTTTTCACAAAGGACAAACGTTATGGCTTTATAGCCAATTTTATTTTCAACCGCCTTCAGAATTACGAAAACGGCGGTATTGTTTATGACAGCGTGTTCGAAAAGAACATTGAGTCTGACCGCCAGGCTATCGCGGTCAACCTGCAATCGGCCAGGAACAGGATGAAGGAATCAGGATTCTATACCAAACATTATTTCAACCTCTCCCGGCACGCCCGCGATGAAAAAGATACTGCTTTCACCAAAGGCAGGCATATTGACCTGGGCCGTCTTACCTACTCATTCTATTTTAACCGGCAGGTCCAGAACTATATCGATGGTTCTCCTGACACAGCCTTTTATAAGCACATCTACCTTGATTCAATCAGCACAAGGGACTCCATCACAATTGACCGTATTGTTAATGAGATCACCTGGTCAAACCCAAGTTTCAAAAAAGATAAAAAATTACGTCTGTTACAGATAGAAGCCGGTATAAAGCAGGAGTACATACATTTATCATTCCGTGACAGTGTGTATCTTCATCACAAATATTTCATCCAGTATATTCCTAAAGCAGCGATATATTTCCAGCCTTTCCCGAGCCTGCTGCTTGAAGCACATGGTGACTATGTGATCGGTGACTATAACGGCGGGGACATGAGCCTAAGGGTGAACCTCATTTCAATTTTGGGGAAACAGAACAAAAACGCAGGGGTGATCACCCTTTCGGGGAACTATGCTTACCAGCAACCAGGCTGGTATTATAATCATTTCATGGGAAATAATTTTCTCTGGGATACCAGTTTCAATAAACAAGGGCTGATCGCAGCGGGTTTTGATTACAGGTTTAAATTCTTTAACACCGGCTTCAACCTCAGCAGGATCACAAATTTTGTTTATCTCGATTCCTCTGCATTGCCGAAACAATTTAAAAACCAGTTCGGGTATATGTCGGTTTACTTTAATACGGACCTGGATTTATGGAGGTTTAAAATCCGTGCCCAACTGGAATACCAGACTGTGCAGGGAACAACAGTGCTCAGGCTTCCCGCCTTTCTTGGGAACCTGGCCATTTACTTTACCCAGCCCTTGTTCAAGGGAGCTGCCACTTTACAACCCGGTATGAATTTTTACTATAATACGAGTTATTTTGCCGATGCCTACATGCCGGCATTACGATCTTATTACCTCCAGGATAAGAAGGAAATCGGGAATTATGTTTACATGGATGTATTCATCAATGTAAAAATACAGAGGGCAAGGGTTTTTGTGGCATATACCAACTGGGGTTCATTCTTCGAAGGAAGGACTTATTATTCCACGCCTCAATACCCGGCTCAGGATGCCGCTTTTAAATTTGGTGTAAGCTGGAGATTCCATGATTGAATCAACAATATGAACTCATGGGCAAACTCCGACCTCAGAATCACTTCTTTTTCTCTTTCACCCTGAACACCCATGCATGTCGGCAGGGGGGAGATTTCCTGTCGGAAGAAGGGATGATAATAGTGAAGCCTTTTCCCTGAGGTTTCCATTTAAGATTACCAGACTTGCCTAAAAGACATACAGAATCCCCCCTGGAAAGCTGAAGCCCTTCGATATAAATGCTCCCTGGCATTGAATTCTCCGCCTCCCCGGCAAGATATATGCAGTAAATTGTTCCGTCAGGTTTTGACGTAAAGCATATATTCTGGTATTTGGAAGAGGTTACGGGTCTGCTGTTGTATATGGCTTCCCCATTGATTTTCATCCAGTCACCGATTTCGCGCAGTCTCGCGTAGGCCGTATCAGCCCAGGTGCCTTCGGGTGAAGGGCCGATGTTCAGAAGAAAGTTCCCCCCCTTGCAAACTATTTCCGCCAGCATGTGAATGATCTGGTTTGCCGGTTTATAAATATCTCCCGGAACATAAGACCAGGAAGAAGCCATCGTCATACATGTTTCCCAGGGATAAGCGGGGGGTGTCTCCGGAATTTCCTGCTCCGGCGTATGGTAATTTTCATACCTGCCGCCCACTGCACGATCGACAACGATCATCCCGGGCTGGTTCTTTCTCGCCATTGCTGCAATCCCGGGCATATTGATATCCTGCCCGTTGGCAGCACAAACCCATCCTCCGTCAAGCCAAAGAATATCCATCCTGCCGTACCTTGTCGTCAGTTCCCCGATCTGGTTATAGGTATAATCACAAAACTTCTGCCAGCGTTCCGGGTATTTTTTGATGCTGTAGTTTACGTTACGATCAGGAGTTGCCCATTCCTCAGCCCAGTAATCGTTGGAGTGCCAGTCGGGTTTTGAAAAATAAGCGCCTATCCAGAAGCCCTGTTTTCTGAAGGCTTCGAATATTTCCCTGGCCACATCAGCCTTCGCACTGGTATGGAACGGGCAATCCTTATCCGTGATCTTATAATCAGTCAGCCTGGTATCGAACATACAAAACCCGTCATGATGCTTTGTTGTAAAAATAACGTATTTCATCCCTGCATACCGGGCCGCTTCAGCCCATTTTTCAGGATCGAATTTCACAGGATTGAAGGTATTTTTCAGCTGCACATATGCCCGGCAGTAATCCATGTAATTTTTCATGTTACGCCGGCACCAGGGTTCATCCTCGCTGCACAACGACCAGGATTCAACAATGCCCCATTGGGAATATGTTCCCCAATGCATGAGCAATCCGAATTTAAGATCTTTCCATTGCTCCAGTTTCTGGAGGACGAGAGGGTCCGTTTCACTTTCCGGATCCTTGACTGCCTGGGAATAGGACTGATCTGCAAACAATATGAAAATAAGAATATTGCAAAGCAGAATAAGTAAAGTATTGATTTTTGCTTTCATTACATTTTTCTGTTATCCGTGCTCAAAAATAATCAATATACCTTATGTTTCCCCGGATTGCCATGGACTGGTTTATATCTTAACTTTGCAGGAGTAAAAACTTTTATCATGAAAAACCCGCATTCTATCCTGGCTTCCCTTGTTATCATATTGACAGTACTTTCCTGTGTCCTTGAACCATCTTACGCACAAAACAAAAATTCATCCGCTGATATGAACTACGTGGCTATGAAAACACCGGCATTCGTTCCGAACGGAATGATCCCGTCAAAGTACACATGTGACGGAGAGAATATCTCTCCCTGCCTTAACTGGGCCGGGGTTCCGGAAGGGACTCAAAGTTTGGTCCTGATCATGGATGACCCCGATGCCCCCAACGGGGATTGGGTTCACTTCATCCTTTTCAACATCCCGCCCGAAATACACGAGCTTTCCGAAAATTTCAATGTCAGCTCCAAACCCTTCACATGCATGAAAGCAGGGAAGAACAGCGCCGGCAAACTTGAATACCATGGCCCTTGTCCACCATCGGGCATACACCGGTATTTCTTCAAGCTCTACGCTCTGGATGTCATGCTTGACCAGCCAGAAGGAATATCCAAGAAAGACCTGCTTAAAGCCATGGAAGGACACATCCTGAGCCAGGGCGAACTGGTAGGGAGGTACCAGAGATGAAATTCATGTTTCCAGTTCTTTAAGCCAGGTTTCAGGGATCGTTGTTTCATGCTGGTAGCAGGTCATTTTATCTGCATACATCCTGGCGATGCAATAATTGCTATGCCTGCATCCTGACAGTTCAACTTCTCCCGTTTTTAATTTATTGATGAAGGCAGGGTCGTGGATAAGCGCCCTGGCAATCTGGACGAAATCAAATCCCGAATCCAGCACTTCTTCTATTTTGCGGCGGGAGACCAGTCCTCCTACACAGACCAGTGGAATCCCAACCTTTTGCCTGATTTTCTTTGCATCCTCCAGGAAATAGGCTTCCGAGAATTGTTCCGGATTCATCAGAAAATTGCCAAAATACCTGACACCGGGCTTCATCCAGGTTTCGTGCATGAAATGTGCCATTACCCTTAACGGCATACGGCCTCTCATGACGAACATGGGGGCTTTGCTTACAAACCCTCCGCTCAGGACAAGTGCATTGGCCCCATATTCCTCAAGGAGTTTTGCGACCATCAGGGCTTCGTCTACCTCCATTCCCCCCTTAAAACCATCACGCAGGTTCATTTTCACAAGCACCGCTATATCAGACCCGGCATTTTCCATCACTCGTTCCATAACTTCTGCCAGAAACCGGCTTCGATTTTCAAAAGTACCGCCGTAATTGTCTTTTCGGTGATTTGTATAAGGAGAAAGAAACTGGCTGATCAGGTACCCGTGCCCAGCATGCACTTCCACAGCATCAAATCCTGCTTCCCTGGCGAGGTTTACCGCCTGCCCGAAATCTGAAGCCACAGTCTTTATATCATTCAGGGTCATAGTCCTCGGCCAGGTTGGACCGTACAAGTTAAACCGGCCACAGGGAGCCATGCAGTCCCCGCTTACGGATCGTTTTGCCATCAATCCGCAATGCCCGATCTGGATTGCCGTTGCCGCTCCCGCATCATGGACCTTTTGGGTTAACAATTTGAGTCCCGGTAGCGCATCCTTCCTCAGCCAGAGCTGGTGGCTGAACGAAAGTCCGCTTTTTGAGACTGCAGCATAGGCAACTGTTGTCATGCCAACTCCTCCTTCTGCCACTGCAGTATGATAATCCACAAGGTCCTGGGAAACAAGATGGCCGGGGCACATGCCTTCAAAAGCGGCGGACCTGATGGAGCGGTTCCTGAGCATCAGCGGCCCAAGTCGTAAAGGAGTGAACAATAATGGCGGCATATAGGATGAATTTTCGGAGATTTTA
>Ga0364866_10264_pt2 | contig 33260 bp, 35 predicted proteins | sample ExccelAu500001D3_3_FD_206913 | JGI IMG/M metagenome (GOLD analysis project Ga0364866, IMG submission 206913) | Enriched cells from Trout Bog Lake Hypolimnion, Wisconsin, USA - BchlTB.Aug13.5000.01.D3 | ecosystem: Environmental > Aquatic > Freshwater > Lake > Hypolimnion/Profundal zone | place...
TAAGGCGCAACGAGAAGGCTGCCCTTGAGAGGCTCTTCACCGGCATCTTCGCTTGCGAGAAGCGGTGTGAAATGGGAGTCCCATTCGCTGGCAAAGTAGGTGCCTCGCTCTTGAACCCATCCATCGAAATCCGCCTGCGTGATCTTGTTCGGTTTGTTGAAGGCGGGGTGATCGGGAGTCAGAAGCGTCATCGGAGAGTGGTCGTCGGTGATGCGCAGCGTCGACAGTCGCAATGAATAGGGCAGCAGTTTGGCCTTCAAGCCATCCGGACGGTTGTACTGGATAACGAGAGTGCCGCCCTGCTCCGCGAACGCGGCCAAGGCGTCGGAGGTCTTTTCCGAGAGGTCCGTGCGCACGTTGAACGCCCTTACCCCGGTCACGATCGTGTCGAACCCCTTCAGCTTGTCGATGACCAAGTCCGCGCCGGAAAGCTGGGTGACGGCGCATCCCATCTCGGTTAACGCCGCAGCAACCCCGTCCCCGGACCCGGCCAAGTAGCCCACGTTTTTGGCGGATAGGTTGCAGTCGAGCGCCACCGCTTTAGCCGTAGCGTTGGGTTGAAGCAACAAGGTGGGGATGTGCGGGTAGTCGATGATCTTGCGCTCGACGTCATAGCTCCTTCCGTTCACCACGGCACTGGCCGTGATCGCGCCAACCACAGGGTTTGCCGGCGCATGTACGGTGAACTCGACGATCAGCTTGTCCCCAGCCGCCTTAAGTTCGAAAGCTTTCTTGTCCGGCGAAACCGACCATCCGGCAGGCACCGTCAACCTAAGGACCCCTTTGACTCCCGCCCGAGCGGCAGTGATTGCAATCGAGATCGCTTTCGATGCCCCAGGAGCAACGAGTCGCACCCCGGTTTCGGGCTGAAGCGAAACTGGTGCGATGACCTCCATCCTCCTAGTTGCCTTAATCCCCAAATCTCTCCCCTCCGTGGGAGAAGTCCTTTGCACGGGCTCCGTTGGAATACTGATCGTCTGGTCGCCAACGGAAAACAGATAGACGAGTGGAAACGCGGGCGGATTTTCCGGCAAACCGATGTACGCCGGATAGTCGACGACGAACATTCCGGCGGTCGGCTCCTTCCTGAGCCAGTAAGGTTGGCTAAGCGGCGTGTCCGAGTCAAGCGTACGCGTTTCTTCCCGGATAGAGGGCTCGCCTCGGCGCAACGGGACTGAATTGCCGATGGCTCCGCTCAACTCTGGGTTATGAACGCCATGCCAGCCGACGGGATAGCTGGAGGACAGTTGGGCTGTATGGCGAAGGTGGAGCTTTTCGCCAGGGACGACCTCCGCATCGGGAATCGTTGTCTCAACGACAAGCCCGAGGCAGTGCTGAATGATGCGGTTCAGGCTGTTTCGCTTCTCCCTAACGAGAGGATCCGCTTGGAGCGCGTTGAGCTTACTGCGAATCTCCAAAAGCAGCGGAATGCTGGCTTCGGGATTGGAATCGGTGAATTCGTTGACGAGCCTTGCCGCAAGTGCGGCAATGACCTCTCCCCCTTGACCGACACGTACCCATGTGAGGTCGATTCCGTCGAAAACTTCCTTCTTTGCAGGTTCGCCGCCCAGCAAACGAAACGCCTCCCGTCTCGTGCCGCCGCCGCCCCTTCCCCCGATAAAGCCGCTTGTACCGAACTGGCTTTGATGCATTCCACGACTTCGGCCGGCGATCTCGCTAAACGAAACTCCAAGCACGGGATCGAGGCCACCGATTTCGATGGACGGCGAATCGGGCCCACCGCCCCCGTTTTGCAAAATGCGCTTCGGTTGCCAAGGGGTTAGCTCTTTGAGTTGCTCGGGGAAGGCAGTCGGATCTCCCGCCAGTTTGAACGCTTCGACCGCCAGAACTGCGGAAGCCGTGTGGTGGCCATGGGTTCCACTCGGCTCCGGCGCGAACCGCGTGATCATCACGTCCGGCCGGAATTTCCGGATCACTCGGACGATGTCGGCGAGGACCTGCTGCCGATCCCAGATCGACAGCGTCTTTCGAAAGTCTTTAGAAAACCCAAAGTCGAGGGCGCGTGTGAAGAATTGATGCCCTCCATCCAGTCGTCTTGCCGAAAGGAGTTCTTGGGTACGAATCGCTCCCAGATCGGCGCCGATCTCGCCTCCGATAACGTTCTGACCACCGTCGCCGCGCGTCAGGGACAGGTACGCCGTCCGGTAGTTGAGGCCCCGGGCAAAGTAAGCGATAAGCTCGGTGTTTTCGTCATCCGGATGGGCAGCGACGTACAGAACGCTCCCCATCGTCTGGAAACGCTTCATTTCCTGGAGAATGTCCGAGGCTCCCAACGTCTTCGAACTCGCCTCAGATAGCCATAGGAAGCCACCGGAAAGAAAAGACCCTGCAAAAAGAAGTCCTGTCTTGGCCAAAAGGTCCCGGCGCGAAAGGCGGGTCCATGCCGATTCGAATTCCTCGGGTGGGATTTGGGGCATAACGATCAACTACGGCGCGGGCAGGGCAGATAATTCATCACGCAAAGACGCGAGGACGCAAAGGTAAGACTCGCGTAACTTCGAGAACCTGCCATGGCCGTGTCCAGGACCGCTCGAATACCATCTTCTCCTTTGCGTCGTTGCGTGCCATCAATCAGATCGATAACATTTTCGATTTCATTGCGAACCGGAGGGAGGGGGAGAAAACCATTGCTGGAAAGTCCCTAATGGCACAAGATGAGCTACTTGGGGACCGTAAACGTCACGCTGAACTGCGTGCCCTCCCACATCAGCTTGATCACTCCGCCGCCGCTCGGATTGCGCTGAACCGCCATCTTGAACTGGTCCAAAGGCTCTTTGAGCGCCTCCGCCGTCAGGGGCACCCGAAACAGGTCCTGCTTCTCGTCGTACGTAAGCCCCCATTGGCCAATCTGGTTGTTGACGATCAGTTGCGCCTTGCCATCCCCTTCCGGAAGGACGAAGAGGGTGTGTGCGCCGGCAGGGATCGTCTTTCCGCCAATCTCGATCGCTTTCTGAGTCACCAGCAGCGTGGCCTCATTGGCGCCCACCCGCCAAATCGCTCCGTACGGAACGAGCCCGCCCCAGATCTTCCGCTTCTCGCCCGATTTAGGGTCTTTCGAGAACGGTCGGCTGTAATAGATGGTCACTCGATTCCCATCGATGACGGCCCCGGCGATATCCGGCGGACTAACCCGCGGCGCCTGAGCAAAGGCCGCGCTTACGCCAACGGCCACACAGATAATAGAAGTGAGCAAATAACGGGATCTAAGCATAAGATTTCCTTTGGATAAAGAGGCTGCCGCGCAGGAGTCAAGCTTCCTGTCTGTTTGAAAAAGGTTCGTGTCGACGCCAGTCTAAACCGCATTCCGCACGGAGTGGTCCAAATGCCGCCCGGCAAGATCGGCTGATCTGGTAGATATACCTATAAAGCACCTAATTCCGATAGCAAAACGGGTTAAGTCCAAGAAAACTCTTCGCTGCGTTCCAAAGGATGAGTTGTAAAAAATAACGGTCCAAGCGGCCAAAACTGCAATTTGAGTTAATGGCACCGTAGAATAGCGTTATCAATGTCATATCGCCCAGATAAAGCCGAGAAAATGGAACTGGAGGTTCCAGAGACGGCGCGCAACGCTGTTCGTGCGGCCTATCGGCATTCGCTAAATTCTGGGTTCAAAGTGCTGATTGTCGATCGTGGAAAACTAGTGGAAGTGTCTCCGGACTTTCGCCGGAAGGAGATTCGGCCGGTAGCATCCCTTACCAAAATCGGCAAGGGAAAAACATACAAGATCACACGGCCGGCCGAAAGATAAGGCCAACGTGAGCATCATCCCACGTGCCCGTATGTTTGCTGGTCCAAATGGGTCTGGCAAGAGCACGATCCGGAAAGTGCTCCCCGAAGTCCTTCTTGGTATCTACGTCAACCCAGATGAGATTCAGAAAGAGATTCAGGAGACTGGCTTTTTTGACCTGGCAATGAAAGACGTGTCGGCCACCACTCAACAGTTTCAAGATTTCGTCTCCAGATCCAGCTTGTTTCTAGGTCGAGAAGAGATTCTGTCCGACCTATCGGCTGCGTCCATTTCGGGAGATAAGATCGTTTTCGGGGGCGTGAATGTCAATGGTTATGTTGCTTCAGTCACCTCAGACTTTCTCCGGCATTTGCTCCTCGAGGCAGGGATTTCCTTTAGCTTCGAAACTGTCATGTCATCTCGAGACAAGATTGAGTTTCTGAGAGCGGCCCAAGCCGTGGGCTATCGAACCTATCTCTACTACGTTGCGACCGAGGATCCAGAGATCAATGTAAATCGAGTGGAAAACAGGGTCAAGTTGGGAGGACATTCCGTAGAAGCGGGGAAGATCCGCAGTCGGTATACACGATCGTTGGACCTACTCTTTGACGCGCTACAGGTGAGCGATCGAGCATACATCTTTGACAATTCCAGTGCACCGGGCGAGGATTTTCTTGTAGCTGAGCTTGGAGAAGAGACGTTGACGATACAAGCTGAAAGTGTTCCCGCCTGGTTCAAGCAAGCCGTCCTGAACAAGATTCAGTGAGTTCTTGGGAGTGTCTGCAATTGGCATAATTCCCTAGACGCTCTCCTTCAGTCCTGATCTAAGTCGACGAGTCTTGGCGGCGGTGCGGCGGGGCCGGAATATGCGTTGACCCAACGCGAGATCGTGTACTAGGTCATTTCCCCTGCCAGCTCTTCACGAAATGCTTGAAGAATTGAAGCTTCGGGGACGCGAGCCGTCAGTTGGCTGTCGATCTTGGCAGAGAGATGCGACCAGAGTTGCTTGGGAATTACGAGGGTGCCGCCTGAGCTTGGAATTCCAATTTTGCTATCTACAACCCTGGTCAGCAATCTCTTGCCTTCAACCAGAGCATCAGAGGCGAAGCACTCCGGTATTCGAGCCCGATGGGCTTCTTCAAATGAGGTCCTGGAGAAGAACGCCGGCGCCGGGAGCTGAATCGGAAAACTCACAGATGGAGGACTTTGTGAGGCCAAGGGCAAGAAGATACATAAGTTGCGGATAGGAAAGATCTTGATTAGGTTGAGCGGTGAACTCTTGCAACATGTCGTCAATCGGCCTCTGCGACAAGTAGAACTCCATCGTGCAGGCCTCAATCGACTTCCTCGCGCGATCGCTGAGATGGAGCAGACAGTCGTCAAACGCCCTGCCGGTCCATTGCCGAAACAGGCCCTCGAAAAGGTGCTGGAATTCGAGCCGATCCACGAGCCGGCCGGACATAGCCTCCCATTTCTCAAACGCAATCAACGCATCCGACCGCGATCCCATAGTTAAATACTACATCTGTTCCGTACCGTCTAAAAGTGCCGAGCAGTCCTTTGTAATCTCCAAATCGTTACCGGTCCAAACGACGAGCTTCACTTAGGCGGGCATTTCGGAATGCTCAACGAACTCGGAACGGACGTCGAAACGATAGTACGTGCCCACGCGGACGACGTCGAAGATCACGGCGAGCACCGGGTCCTCCGTATTATCGGTAAGCCAACCGGAGGGATTCCAACGCAGCATCGGCGATCTCAAACCCATAAAGGACCCGCCAATTGTCGAGAATGCACAACGAGCCAGGCTGGAAAGTTGATCCCATCGAGAGGGAAAACTTAATACAGCAGTCAGGACGCTGCCATGCTGAACACATGACGCATGAGGAGATCCGCGAGGAACTAAAGCCGGTTCGACTTGCAGCGCTTGGGCTTGCATTCTCTCCGGGCAAAGGGGCATCGGATACTAAGCCTGCGCTGTTCACTGGCTTCGGTGTTAAATGCCAAGGCTATGTCTTTTGGGTAACTGCAGCCCACGTCTTTGGGAAGATTGACGAGGCATTCGAAGCATTTCCTAAAGGTGAGCTTTTCCTTAAAGGGTTAAGCTCGCCCAAAACAGCTATTTGCTTTCGAAAGGTGCCAGATACGTGGGTAGATATTGGGCAGACGTTAAAAAGGCTTCACGCAGAGGGCGGACTCGCCCTTTCTGGTGACCAGTTAGATCTTGCGATCTTCGACGAAATGGATATAGGTGTCCTGTACCTGCCTGCATATTACGTTAAGCAGCTAGAAATAGACGGGTTTGAACCCCTCCCGATCGATGCTCTGTCAATCCCAGCACCCGACGAAGTCAGCCGCATCAAAGATGGAGAACTTGACATGCGGTTCTTCTTACATGGTGCACTCGCGGAATCCCTAACTGTAACGTCTCAGTCAGGGAGCTTCGATTATGTTTGGAGCACCTTGCCCATTGACGCTGAAAATTGGGGCACACCGTGCTTCACATTCAAGCCGCTGTGGACGCGTGAACAACTTGACGGCGGAGTCAAGGGAATGAGTGGTGGGCCTATCGTGATGCTAGGATTTCAACAGCTTCATGTGGTTGCCGTTCAATCCTCACAATTGCTGATTGGTCAGCGTATCCCTAAGGAGCTTCGTGCATGGGATTCTCAATTTGTAAGACAGATTATCGAGCAGTTAAGTCAGTTGAACTGGGAGATTTAGCCCCCATTCGAGTCCTTTTTAACAGAAGTGTATTAATCAAACGTCGCAGTGGGCGAGTCCTTTCTCGGGATTATGAAGACGTATGCACGGAGAAGAAAGGCTCACGGGAGTTCGATTGATTCGTTTCCGGTTTCGTTGCAATTCTAACCATAAACGTCTTTGTTTTCTGTTCGCGGTATTCGAAGTAAGCTTGCGATAGAGTTATGACCCGTAGTGTTGCGCAGATGGCAAAGATTCTTGGGCTTTCCACGGCTGACGTAAAGTCCCTGGCCTGGAAATATCGAGAATGCTTAACGCAGCCAGCTAACCCTCCGAGGGGAAAATCAAGGCAGTTTGATAACAATGACGCCTTGAAGCTGATCTATATTGTTGCTGATTGCGACGATAATGCCGATATAACTGACGTTTTATGTAAACTCGACGACGGCGAGCATCGACAGGATCGCCACATTGAGCACTTATATCTCCACACCCCGATTCTTCAGGAACCTCCCGCCGATCTCGACGAAACCTGGCGGCATGGTTCGCTCTACACTCCGAGCTTCTCCACGCCGTTCGAACTGGCACGAAATTATCGTTGGTGTGCAGACCGGCTGCTACAGATGGCGCTACAAGAGGACGCCGCTCTGGATCTTAGGTCTCCTGTGCTCTTTGCGTATAGACACGCGCTTGAGTGACCTGTTCCCCGTAGGGTGACCCACTTGGAGTGTGAGATCCGTCTGGAATCACACGAATGGGAAAAGGCAAGCGTTACACGGAGGATGAGATCCTCAAAGTGCTCAAAGAGATCGAAGCCGGCGGCGCCATTGCGTCGGTGGCCAGGGCTCATGGCATCACGGATCAGACGATCTACCGCTGGCGAGAGAAGTACGGCGGGATGGAGAGCAGCGAACTCAAAGAGCTTCGTGCTCTGCAGGCTGAGAACCAGCGTTTGAAGCGAATCGTTGCTCGTCAGGCCCTGGAGATCGACGCATACAAGGAGATCTCGGAGGGAAAATGGTGAGCCTGGCCGCCAAGCGGCGAGTGGTTGGTCATCTCCTTAAAAAGGGGTTTCCCAGACGCTTTAGCTGCAAGCTGGTCGGGCTATCCAGAGGTGCGAGCCGCAAGGCACGACAAGAACGACGCCCTGAACTGCGGGAACGGATCGTGAAGCTGTCCGAAGAGCATCCTCGGTTCGGATTCCGCCGGATCCACGCGTGTCTGGTTGCCGAGGGGTACCGCGTCAACAGGAAGGCGGTTCACCGAATCTGGCGCGAAGAGGGTTTGAGCCTGCGCTCTCGCAAACGGAAGCGCATCTCGGTAGAGTCCAAAGAACAGGCGCCAATCGTCTCGTTTGGCGATGTCTGGTCGATCGACTTCGCCTCCGAGTGGCTGGAGAACCGCCGACAGGCCCGTATCGTCGGCATCGTCGATGTGGCAACCAGAGAGAACCTGCTGCTCAAAACGAAGCCATCCATTCGAGCGTGCGATCTCGTCAAAGAGCTCGAATGGCTGTTCCTGGTCTACGGCAAACCAAAGGCGATTCGCTTCGACAACGGTCCGGAGTTCCGCTCCAAGAAGCTCACCCAGTTCCTTGAAAAGCAAGGCGTCGAAGCAGGCTTCATCGAACCAGGTTCTCCGTGGCAGAACGGCCACATCGAGAGCTTCTTCGGAAAGCTCCGAGACGAACTCCTCAACATGGAGATCTTCCTAACCGGCAAAGACCTTCAAGCTCATCTGGACGACTTCATGGAGTTCTACAACAATCGTCGTCCGCATTCGGCATTGGGAGGACTCTCCCCCGCGACATACAAGGCAAATCTAACTAAAATGGAGGCAGAGGCACTAACACTCTAGGTGGGTCAATTCTCGGGGACCGGTCAAAAGGAATGACGTGATCTCTTAGTATGGTGAGTAGTAATAATGGTGGCACTTGAGCAAGGTCTATAGGCATATGAGATCAAGCGAGCAGAGACTCTCATCCCATCACAAACATTGGCAACCATGGCCTATTGTTTCGACGACGTTATGGGTCATTGCTTCATATATGGTTGCTACCCGGACATACTCAATCCGAAGAGTATGGCTCCTCCGCACTGAAGGATGGGAGGAAGTTTCAGTGGATCCTAACCTAGCCCTTGGCAGCGGAAATAACAACGAAGGACCGATCTCCGCCCCATATGTTATTGTCGAATTTGGTGACTACCAATGTCCCTTCTGTCGCAAGGCAGAATCAGAAAAGATGCACCTCCTTTCCTCAACGCGGGGCATGGTCAGGATTGTTTTCAGGCAACACCCACTTGAGACCATCCACGACCGCGCACTCGCTGCTGCCATAGCCTCAGAAGCAGCCGCTGAACAAGGTAGATTCTCCCCGATGCACCATCGACTTATGGCATCGCCTCTCGACCCTGACTCTCTGTTGAGAAGTGCAAAGGAAGCCGGACTGGATCTCGCTCGTGCATCAATCTCGGCGTCAAATTCGGCCCATCGAAGAGTCATCGATGACCTAGTTGCGGCAAGAGCGCTACACGTTTCAGGCACACCCACCTTTTTCCTCCTGTCACCCAACAAGGAAGTCCGTCGATTCGATAACCTTTCCCATTTGAGCTTGTTCGTTAAGAATTCGTTGGGCATTCACGCAGCACAGAGCAGAACTCTTGACGATTCCGCAGGCGGCTGCGGACCGTCAAATAACAAGTGTGGACAGTAAGGGGCACTTTTATCTCGTTTGTCATCATGTCGGTGGAGGTGACAGTAAAATTCCAACTTGAGCGGATTCCTTCGAGGTGGTATTCGAGCCGTATTCGTACTGTCAATGTCTGACTGGCACATCTTACAACTCAATCGGTGTACTTGTACTTTTCATTAAATGCTCAAGTACTGATTCAAACACGGCTAACCACGGTGACTGAGTGAAGAGCCCAGGAATATGTCTCTCCACTGTCTCTCCACGACAGCGCACCAAATGGAACGGCCAGGTACTTCAGCGAACTCAAATAGCGGTTTTCACCGCTGTTTTACCTCCGTCCTAAGGAGGGCGCCGGGGGTTCGAGTCCCTCCGAGGCCGCCACGTTTATAGGCTTAAACCTATACATATCCCCCAAATCTCCGGCGACGTTTGGCACAGATCTTGATTTTGCGCTGGGTGAAAGCATTTGTTTCGGCCCAAACTAACACACGGACTAACACACGAAAACCATCCCGGAAGCGACAACTAGATGACTCTTCGATAATGCGGCCTGAGACGTAAGCTTCTGAGTCAACACAGACTCCATGGAAAGCAAGCTTTCTGAACGTGTGATTCCATTAGCAAACTCCAAAACTAGGTTTGGTCATGTCGACTTCCAGGCTTCTTGTTCATGAGAAACGGTGAACAACTGCCCAAGCCCGAAGAACTTAATCAGAAACGTATCAATGCGCAGTTCGGAGGCTGTCCGGTGACGAGTCATTGGAGTGACATCTTTGCGGAGCTTGGCTTCGTGGCGAGCGCGGACAACGGGGCGCCGCTATACTAGATCGTACTATCGTGCGGCTTTTAATGCCGATAAGTGAAATGAGCGAAACTGCCCCAAAACCGGATTTCCTATTCACCGACATCGGTGCCGTCGGAGTCCTCGAGTCAGTCGAGGACCTGAAGGATACGGTGCGTGTTTGCGCTCGTCTCGGCGATACCTACGATGCAGGTGCTCGTTTGGTAACTTGCGATCTACCCAAGGAAAAGATCGACAGGAGGTTCCTTGACATGGCTCCTAAGAGTGTGAAGCTGCTGCTATTCGACGTTCGGTCGGATGGTCAGGACGCTTTCATCGCCTCGAATGTAGTCGTTAAAAAGGCAAAGGATGTCTCTATGGTTGAGGCGATCGAAGAGCATTGCCGTAATATCGCGGCAAGACAAGACAGACTCCTCAACTCCCTAGACATTGCCGCCATGAAGGCTGAAATAGTAGAGCGACAAAGAAAAATCGCCGAAGATGTTGAACGAATTCGAAAGGACGACCAACGAATTCGAGAGTGGGAGGAGCGGATTGCGCCGCGCGAGGCAGCGGCCGTCAAGGCCGAGGAACTGCTCTCCAAGGCGAGCCGGCGCCTCGAGGAAGCCGAGGTGCGGCTGAGAGAAGCACATGCCTTAAGGGCAGATTCCGAATGGTGCCTTCGTTACATGCCGAAGGCGGTGAAGATCCTGACTGAGCCGACAGGTGAAGTGCTAACACCTGACTCCTGGAGACGTTTGGCCGAGGGGTTTGATCGCTCTGGACTCGATCCCGATTTCACGCGGTCGTTCCTGCTGTCGTCCTTTGTCTGCCTTCAGAACGGGCGGTTTCTGCTTTTGGCGGGGCACGTTGGGGTTGGAAAATCCACACTCGTGAAACGCGCGGCCGAACTTCTAGCGGGTGACCAACGCTTTCTCGCCGTACGTCCGGGCTGGCTCGACCCCACAGACCTTCTGGGTTATTTGGACGCTCAGGGCCGCTTCGAAAAAGGCCCACTCACGAAGGAGCTGGGCAGGGAGTCAGACCAGGATCGCCTCCTTTTCGTGCTGCTCGACGAGATGAACATTGCGAGAGTCGAGAACTACGCCGCCGACTTGCTTGCCTGCTTAGGCCCCGAGCGCATGCAGTTGGCGCTCAGCGCACGCGACGAACATGAGTCTGCGGCGACAGCACGAGCGAGGCTCCGGGATGCGTTCGATGAGCTTCGCCCCGCGCTTACAGAAATGGAGATAGAGCGGATCGAGAGGATGCTAACACCACAAGTGCAGAACGGAGCATCGATGCTAGACTTAGGAAAGAATACCGTCTTCTGCGGCACCCTCAACGTCGACGACTCCACCGAGAACCTCTCGCCGAAAATGCTCGACCGGTCGTTCTTATTGCGCTTCGCGAAGGTGGGTGCCTCACTCCGAGCAGTTGAAGAATCTCTGCCGATCGAGCTTTCGACACTGCGACTGCTGGACGTGAAGGGCGACGACATCGAACGATGGAATGGATTCCTAGCCTCGCTGAGCGGACTTGAGGAGTTTCTGTTGCCTATCAGTCACCGTGTGCGTGAGGATTACCTGCTATTCGACGCATTTGGGAAGCTGGCTGAGATCGATCCCAAAGATGTAGACGCGAGCTTTGCTTTCGGACGGATCCTACCGCGGATACGTTTCTTTCGTGGCCGAGTCGATGAAGGCCGACTCAAACGGCTATTGGAGTGGCTTCACGGACTGCCCGCTGACGGGGCGATCGGTGAGGCGAGGGCCGCGCTCATGAACATGATCGCGGGCGACGACCCGTTTGTGAATTTCCAGAACGTGTGTGGCTAATGGAAATCGTAGAACGTTCTACGAACGAGCCATATGAGGTGCGGGATGGCGCGTGGCAGGTGGCGGAATGGGACTATGTGGCCCTCCGGCATACTGCGCCGGTCGAGAGCGCGAAGCTGGTCGGATCCGCCGTCAATTCCGAGCTTCGGAAGGGAGAGGATGGGACGTGGTTTTTTCAGCCTTGGATGAACGGAACCTACGAGATAGATTGGATTTCCAGCACCAGCTCGGGGAGGTTACGCGTCGAGGCAGTCCCCACGATGCTGCGGACTCCGTTATTCGAGACGCTGCGCAAGGAGGTCAGCGAGCTAGCAGTTGACCTGCAGTCGATGTGTTGCGGCCGTAGCTGGGTCCGAATTGGCCAGCCTCTCGAGGGCCCGCCGGGAGCCCGGGTGCGGCATGAACCGGGGAAAGCTGACCGATCGTTCGTCGAGTGGGTGGATGCTTTCGCGTTGGCGTGGCGGACCATTGAGGAATCTCCGTGTGCTGACCTTCGTCAGGGTGCGACGTGGGTGCGATCCGAGCGGGCCCGTACCGTGCGAGCGATGCGTCAGGTCGCTCTGCAACCAGAGCGGCGTTTCGTGGCGGAGGTCGGCCGACTCACAACTTTCGACACTGTCGAAGCCCGCTGGCTGGCCCTCAGTCTGGATGCGAAAATTGCGCAAGCAAACACTGAGATCTCTCTGCTTGAGACAGAAAGTCTCCTCGATGACGACAAGGCAAGACGGGCAGCGAATGCTCGGGTCGAGAGGGATCGGAGCGATGCTCAAGCAGCTCGCGATCGCCTCTCAGGAATACGAAAGTCGGCCCTTTTTGCCGGAGTTCAGTCCAGTAGGGCACTGCCTGTCCCCACAAAGCGGCTAATGATGCGCGCCGGGTACGCCGAAGCGTACCGTCTGATCCACGACTCCAATTCGACCGCTAAAAGCGTACAGGAACTGCTGCGGCTAGCGGCCATCCGGGAAGTGGAGGCCGCGGGAGGGGTGCGCAAGAGCTCTGAGATCTATGAGATATGGTGCTTCCTTAAGCTTTATCATGACCTACGATCGCAGCTTGGGTTTGAGGCAGTAGGGGCCGAGCCGCAGCACCGCCTCCGGCTCCGTCATGGGCTACTTGAGCTCGGGGCCGAGGAGTATCGGCTCCGGCGGACGTTTGCTGGCGGACATATCGGAATTCGCCTTTCCTACAATGTGCAGCATGCAAGCGGCAAGCGGCCAGACATCCTGATGAAGGTTCGTGCCCCTAAGCGTGCCCTTGGAGGCGGAAGCCTCACGGTGGTGCTTGACTCCAAATACCACGACTTCTCCGCACTCGGTCGGCGGTCTGCAGTGCCCGGGTCGAGGACGTTCTGCTTTCGCGAGGACGTGGAGATGGTGGCGCTCGAGAAATACACGCATCGTCTCGGAGCGGATGTTTCATTTATTCTACATCCATGTGAGAACTTCGAGTGGCGGGGTGAAAGACCATATTCGGAGTTCATCGGCGACCCTGCGGCGGACCTACCGAAGGACGAGCGGCTGACTCATCCCGGACATCGAATTGGTGCGCTGCTCTTCCGGCCAGGGCATCCTGAGGACACGGCGCGGTTATTCACGATTGTTTTTCTATACCACCTTGGGCTGACTTCACTTTGCGTGGGTTGCGGAAGCGAGCTGACGAGGGCGAACCAATTCTACAAGAACGTCAAGCGACAAGACCGTTTGTTTGAGGAGGAGAGGTTTGAGGATAGCTATCCATGGGATCCTGTGGACCCAACAACTCGCTTTATCGCTAAGTGCGACTGCGGACGATGGTGGCGTGTGACATTCTGCAGGAACGGCTGCGGCCATCACGATCGTATGCCGGAATCTCGGAACCGCCTGATACACCACGGCCAAAGGCGCGACCCATCCCAAAAGGGGTTTATTGGTATCCACGAGTACCCGGCACCTGGTCGGGCGCGCTGCCCCCGCTGCGGTAACTTACTAAGTGAGGACGGTGATGAAATCCTAACGGGTGGGTGTGATCCCGCCGCCAAGGGCCGAGCTCTGCAGCCAGCACCAGATGAGTTCGATCCGATCGGATAGGACTGAGCAACTTTACTGCCCTACCGGGTGACACTCTGGGTGCTAGCATCGCGCTTCAGATTGCTCCTCGTGCTAGAGATTCGCCTTCATCTTCCGAGACTGATTCGTCAGTCATTGGAGAATTGATCGATGCTGATCGGCTCGTATTTGGGCCTTGTGCGCAACATGTCTGAATATGTGAGGCAAAACTGGCTGAAACAACTTAAGGATGCTCTTGCAGATCGATTTTTCCATCCATCTTCGGAGGGTTGTTTGTGTTTTGAATTCTAGCCCGGCATGCGCTCTTAGCTCGAAATCAATCGGATATTGAGATACCTTTCACTAAGGCGATCTCATAGATGAGTGGCCTTAACTGGATATGTATTAGAACGCTACAGATAGGGCAAACAGAAATCCGATAACACACATGTACCCTGACAATTTTAGTTCTAGTTTATACAGCTTCCACGTGATCCATCCGAAGAGAACTCCCTCTAAACAACAAACCTCTATCCGAAAGGCATTTTGGTGCAAGACGAGTAGAATGTGGGCAAGCGCGCTACCACCTCCTCCTGCCCCAACTGCAAGTAACCCAAGAGGGACACGCCGAACAGCGGCTATACCTCCAATAGCTAGCCATAGCCAAAGAATCGCTATCCAAGCAGAGGGATGTGTGCTCCGATGAGCAACTCCTGCTAGGACTGAAAACAGCATAAGGATGAGGATTGTAAGAACAAAGAGAAAGCTATTTGCATCCACTCCCCCCAAGACTTTTATCGAGAAGTTTCTCATTGTGCTAATTTGGGTCTTCATCATCGATCAGTAGGGCCGATAAAGGCCTGAATAGAGCCAAGATGCTCTAATTTTAGACTGATTACCTTCGTCGCAGGCGACAAGTCTGCCGGCTTCATACAAGCATCAGCGACTGCGGCAACAACACCGGAAAATGTCACACTAATTGCGGCATCCCAGTTATTCATCTTGCGGTGGTCCGGGTCCGGAACATGTTCTCCCAATTCCCAAATCATTATGAATTTCATATCGTTAAGAGCGAGAATCGCACCAATCTTGCTCATGAATTCGCCGATCAGCACTGACAGTAACCCACCGGCAAGCTGTGTATAACCTGTGTACGACCTACCGTCGCTGTCCGTAAGGTCTGTGGGGTCGTTTCGACAATACGCAAACCAGTTTCGACCACTTCGCCCAGGGTCCTCAGCAATGAACTTCCCCGTCAAAGTTTCGTAGTACCTTGACCGCATATAGGTCAAACGGAACTCGTCGCATTGCTTGTGGCCCAAACTTTTGCAAAACCTTCCCTTCGGGTCGCCGCTTTGCGCGCCGAGCCGCATGTTTCCCCATGCGTCAAACGATCTCTCTGCGGTGTAAGTGTAACCTGTCCCGTTCTTACTGATCGTCAAGATCGACATCCTCTATCCCCATTTGACCGATTTAGCAATAGATCACTGATCCGGTTGAGGTTGTCTTGTGTGCTTACTCGTTCGGCGGAGGCAGTTCTTCTTCAGGGCTCTCCACTTCAGCTAGAAAACCTCGGAAATCCCCGCCAAGTACGATCAGTGCTTGAGCTATTAGTCCGGCCACCCACATGGCGAAAACGGCCTCCTGCGATATTCCGACAGGCTTTCGCATCGAATTCATGAAATCGATCGAAGCTATCCACTCTAGCCCGGCGCAGGCTGTCAGAATTCCTACCGCTAGGAAGATGGCCTTAGTTACCCGTGCCCTCAATCGAAGACGGGCGATGTCGATAAGCACGATGCACCAGGAACTGGCGAATACGAATGCAGCCAGGACCGGCAGCCCTAAAAGGAGCCGAAGCGCGGCCGTCGCGAAAACCGCCAAGATGCAATCGCACCAAAGAACCGCGCGTCGGCCCCTCGCCGATCCGGAGAGCGGGTACACAAGCCCCAATGAGAGTGGCACCGTTAGGAAGAACGAGATGTCAATAAGTCTTGAGAAATAAAACGCCATGGGTTGTTCAGCTATTCGCGGACAAGTAGTCGGAAATACACGCATTATCTTATCCAAATAATGACCCAAGTGCTCCGGCACTGAACGGATCCCCAAGATTTGGCTGGCCCGCTCCATAATCTCCGTCTGTCGACATAAAGACGAGCAATGACAACTGGTAAGCCGCAATTCCTACAAGAACTGCAGACAGTCTCTTGGTTTAGACTCTACGTCCAAAACCATGTGGACCAATTACTGTAAGTACAACAAGTACAAGTATGAATGCGACCAACAAAGCAACTGTCAGTTCCGGCTGAGTATTCTGATGCCGAAACCTGGCATCCTCGACGTCAGGCAGACGGCGAATATAGACGAACGCCCATCCTGTAAGTGCAAGCGCCACGGCCGTTGCAGCTAATCCGACTAATGGTGAGCAAGAATAATATGAAAGATTGACTCTAATCACAAGGGCTATGCCAGCAATCATAAATGCTGTATGTCTTTCACTAGCTTTGCGAAATGACCCTGCAAAATATAAAGCAAACGCTCCAAAGAAGAATATATAGATCCAGAAAGTTGCTTGCTGCACATTGGACGTAGTTACCATTGGATCAATTGTTCGTCTCATCGTCAGCCTGGTTGGCCGTCAAAGCCCCCTGTACTGCCAGTGCCTCTGCTTTCAAGCCCAACAAGGCAATGCTTGTCATTCTGCCCGCAGCTTCTTCGCCTAGTTCCAGATTCTTCTCAATCAGCTTTGTCATGACGACGAACCCCACTTCACAAGATATTTGCTAACAGCATCGCATAACTGCCACCATAGATGTTCGCAGCTTCCTAAACATACTGCAACAGATAGCTGCAAGGTGGTGGAGGGTAAACCAAGGAATTGTCAAGATCTGAAAAACGTGAAATGAGACTCAGAAAGCACAATGTCTTGGAGCGGTATCTTGATCACATTGGAGCTGAGCGCACGTGCTGAATTGCCGCCGCAAGAGAGCAGAAACTGCTGGTCCTTGACGGCCCTTCAAGGATTTGTTACGCAAGCCCAAACTAGAATCGGAATAGCGAAAAACAATCCTAACGGAGAAGGACCCAAAATGGTCGCTAGGGCGGCTGGAACGGAGAACAGAGGGTACTTCACCCTATAGTTGCGCGCTTGTCTCACTGCACACTCGCCTCCCAGTGTATTAATGATTGCGTAAGACTCTAGGCCAGACTGCAAGCCAGGAATATGACGGGAATAACCCCAACATATTGCAATAAAGCCGATTAGTCCTAGACATAAGAAGAAGATGCCGACGGATTCGTAAGTTGACCTCGACTTCCCTCTTATTGGGCTCATTCTATTCCTTCTTTCCATCTGCGAACATGTTGTCAATTAGGGCATTTGGCCCAATATATTCGATTGCATCAATGACAGCAGGCTTTATCGAACCAGGATCTCCATGGCAGAACGGCCACATCGAGAGCTTCTTCGGAAAGCTCCGAGACGAACTCCTCAACATGGAGATCTTCCTAACCGGCAAAGACCTTCAAGCTCATCTGGACGACTTCATGGAGTTCTACAACAATCGTCGTCCGCATTCGGCATTGGGAGGACTCTCCCCCGCGACATACAAGGCAAATCTAACTAAAATGGAGGCAGAGGCACTAACACTCTAGGTGGGTCAATTCTCGGGGACCGGTCAATCTGTGTCAGGCGTTGTGTAAGAAATCCCCCCTGACTATCAAATGCGCGATCCGTTCCTAACCATCCTTCGACGGGACGTATTCCAAACCTAACTTGGTGACTAGCCTCTTATCCAGTCGCAGAATCCGCACCTCTCCTTATTTCAAAAACTTGCAATGCCTGTTCTTTTAGCGTTTCATTTCTTATTCCACATGATAAACACGTAATAGCACTGTCCTAGCGCCAGTATAACAAGTACCCACGCAATAGAAACGTCACCGACCGGGCGTCTGCCGGTCATCCAGATCACCATCGACACCGCAGCAATGAGCATTCCTGCAGCAAGCATTGCAGTGGCAAATCTTGATTTCAGCATCTAGAGCAGATCCTTCCATGATTGAAGGGGATCCCCTGCGTACCGAATCAACCGACTATCATCGGGATCGTCCATGAGAAAGATCGCAATTGCGAATTGCTCAAGCGCAAGCTCTGCAAGAGCTCCCGATACCAAGAGGAGTGTCCCTGCAGCAATTGCAGCGCCGGCACCCAATTTTCCGCCATCATCAGCAAGAAAAGCACACGCCATTCTCGCTGCCCCAAACGCTGAACACGTATAGGAGATTACAATCTTGCACGCTTTTGAAATGGGATCGTTAGGATTCCAAGAAGAATCTATGAGCCCGGCCACAAAAAAGAACAACGCAACCCATGAACTTGCACTAGCTTTTCCTTTGCAATCCGTAAGTATTGTCGGGCAATTCTCGGCGTAAGAAAACCAATTACCATTATTTCTGCCAGGATCTTCCGACACAAATCGCCCGCTATTAGGCTCATAGTACCTTGCCCGCAAATAGAGGAGCCTCGATTCGTCATCCTGCTTGTGGCCTATGTTCGCACAATATCGACCTTTAGGATCACCGCTTTGTGCTCCGAGCCGAATGTTGCCCCATGCGTCAAGCGATCTCTCTGCGGTGTAAGTGTAACCTGTCCCGTTCTTACTGAGCGTCGAGATCATGTTCCCGTGCGCATCATAGATTGGATACGAAACTGATGTCCCACCACTGGTCGTCACCGAAATGGACTCTATTCCCCGCAATCCAAGCGAAAAGTCGGTTGTCTTTTGCCAGGTCCCCGAGCCGTCGAGGTCAACATCCTCCATCCCCATTTGACCGTCGTAGCGATAGATCGTAGTTCCGGTTGAGCTTGTCTTGCTCACTCGCATCCCGTCTGCACGATAGGCGTAGCTCGTAGTTACGCTCCCGGTGTTGAGGGACGTCAGGCAATTCGACGAGTCCCAAAAATAACTCGCCGAACCCTTCGCCTGACGATTGCCGAGCACGTCGTTTGTACAGCTAACGCCTCTAGTCGTTGTCGACCTATTCAAGTAGTCACACGTTGAATCCGTCCTATTTCCGGCGGGGTCGCAGCACCACGAGGGACTTGAGTTTGGTTTGCACCCATCCGTGAACTGATGTCAATATAGTCTCTAGTACACTACGAAATACTACGCAAATCGAGCTTTTTGGTCACCCATTGAAGAACCTAGTGTCTTTACCTGGAAGCGGCAATTGGACAGGGCAAGCAACGGAGAACCAATCCAGAGTGAACTCATAGGAGATCCTGGCGGGAAGCTCCAGAGTTCAGGAAAGGTCAAGGGGTCGCTGTCTGGAAGATCATTTAGCTGACGCGGGCTCCGAACGTCCGTGTGCTGATCCTTGGTTGGACCATCGCCTTGCTGGCACACGGCGCTTAATCTTCGATGTTCCCTGCGAGCAGCCACTCGGGGAATGAAGGAAGGAATCGCGGCGGAATCGTCACCTCCAACGAATCCTTTTCAAAGGCCGACATCTCCTACAATTCGTTTGGGGCTTTTCCAGGCAACATTCGGACGTCGAGGGACATACGGACGCCTCCGAGAGATACCTGACCCGACGGGTCTTTGCATAGCGTACAAAACCGTGCTCCGAGCCGGAATGAAGCGACGGCGGTTTCAAAAAGCGCGGCGCCGACGAATGTCGGAGCGGCAAGGACAGGCGAACTAAGGGCGGCATCGATCTCGGCAATGGACGAGACTTTGTCGGCAAAGTCCGCATCCATGATGCTGAGAACAACCCGAACCTCGGGATTCAGTTCTTTAGCGGTGAGGCCGATGCCGAGATTGACGGTATCGCTTGGAGTGAGAATCACAATCGACTTGGCATGTTTTATGCCTGCTCGCACGAGCGTGTCCGGTTCGCGGGCATCGCCGATGACGACATGCGTCTTCGAGCGAATCGAGCCCACGTACTCTCCATCTTCCGCACGATCGATCGCCACGACCGGCGCCTCCAGTCGGATCAGTTCCTCTACCGTTCGAAATCCCGCCGCTCCCGCCCCTACAACGATCACATGCCCGAACTCAGGTACGTGATGGTGACCGCGAAATTGGACCATTCGAGCCGACAACACGTAATCCGTGACCATCGAGAAGAGGATTGCCAACCCTGCCGCGCTGATGATCATCATGAAGCAGGTGTAAAGCTTGATCCAGCCCACGGAATCCTTCGGCGTGATATCCCCGTAGCCGGTTGTCGTCGCAGTAGTAACGACGAAATAGAGGCTATCGACAAGCGAAAGTTTCAGCCCAAACTGAAAGACCACGACGCTGGCGACAAAGACAAAGAGGATCACCGTCCAAACGGCCCTGAGTTGAACGGTCGTATTGATCCAGACCTCGCGAACGAAGCGACTCATCGCCACAGGCGAGAGCGCTCGAAGCAAAGAGTGTCGCCTCTGGTGTTTGGGCGCCTTGTCATGCATGGTATCCGCGTGACTCATTACTACCGCAGATTCCCCGCGCTTGAGCTCAGTCGATTGGGTCGTCACGCAATCGCCTTCGGACGATATTACAAGAAGCGGCGGCTCATCGAGCTTTTGCGGGCCGGTGACTCTCAACGCTAGAAAACGATCGCTGCCTACGTTGAGAGCGGTCAGAATCGAGTCGCCGTAGGTGGCAGCCGCAAATATGGGTGCGGCTGCGGCGGTCATAGCGATTGCACGATGCACTCCGAGGTGCTTCTCGGCGTGGTGGGCCATGCTCGGATCCACGATCCTCGCAATCGTTCGCTTTTCTGGGAAGCTTCTCCGCACGTCCAACATAACCTCGACGTTCGTTCCATCGTTGTGAGTACAGGCGATAACGGAATCGACGTCGGCGAGACCGCATCGAATCAGGAAATCTGCGTTACGAGCATCGCCGATATGAACGTTCGCTCCTTGCTTACGAACGATATCTACCCACTCTTCGCGGCCGGCCAGTGTTACGACGGTGACCTGCTCGCCGAGGTCGAGCAACAGTTCGGCAACCCGGTAGCCGACCTCACCCAGGCCACACACCATAACGCGAGACATTGCTAACTTTGACGTCGGCGATCCGTCAAAGATCGTGGAAGTACGTCCTCAACCCTTCTTCGGAGGTTTGACGCTCAGCGAGTTCTTCACCATCTGCTGAGTGACGGGGCTCATCTCTCGCTCAGTCTGTTCCTTTAGCCGCTTCGCCTCGGCCGGATCTTTGACGATCGTCGGCGTGAGAAAAACGAGAAGTTCCGTCTTTTCGTGATCGTTGTTTGTCGAGCGGAAGAGACTCCCGAAGAGGGGCAAGTCGCCAAGCAAAGGAACTCGATTAACCATCGAGGTGACCTGATTTCGGATCATCCCTCCAAGCACGATCGTATCGCCGTCTTTAGCGGAGATCGTGGTCTCGGCTTGCCGTTGGTTGACGATCGGTGCGTTGAACGTCGTATATCCCTGCAAGTCGTTCGCGGTCTGGATGACATCCATCGTCACATAACCGTTCGATGTGATATGGGGGGTTACCGTCAACACGATGCCGACATCCTGGAAAGCGTAGTTGTAGCTGAACGTGCCGTTTTGGTTTTCAATCGTGCTTGTAACGTAAGGAATGCTCTGACTGATGTTAATCTGAGATTCCATGTTGTTAGTTGTAAAGATTCGCGGTGTCGCGAGCACCTGAAACTTCGTGTCGGTCTGCAGCATGTTGAAGAACCCGGAAAGGTTCCCTGAGGTCAGCGCGTAGTTAAATCCGGTTAAGGGAGGGTTGGCGTTCTGAAGTCCAAATGTCTGCCCTCCTGCGCCTGATGTGCCCTGGGCGTAATTCCACTCAAGTCCGAACTGATTCGACTTCCGAAGGGTCGCTTCCACGACAATCGTCTGAATCATCACCTGTTCGGGACGCTGATCCAATTGATCGAGAATCTCCTTGATAATCGGGAGATTGTCTGGCGCCGTCACCGCGATGATGGAGTTTGTATTGGGATCGGCGATCACCGTAATTTGTCCGGCGAGGTCGTGAACGGACACGATTTTCCCTTCCGCATCGTGCCCAACCACCGGTTTGCCAATGGACTGGGATACTCCAACCGAAGTCGCTAGGTCACCGCTGTCGGCGTTTGGATCTTTCAACGGAACCGGAAGCGAGGAATCCTGCGCTGCCGTGGGTGTCGGGAGCTTGGCGCCACCCGTCGTTTTTAGCGCGGGCCTAGCCCGAGTCGCGGTGTTGTTGAATGAGTTGTTAGTCGGAACAATTGCGCCTTGGCGGTTATTGTTCTGGACCCCCTGTCGCTGCCCGAATGCTGCTGTCAACAGATTGGCAACCGTATCGGCTCGGGCGTTCTCCAGCTTGAACACGTACGTCGTGCCCGTGTAGGACATCTTTTGATCCAGCGCCTCAATCACCTTATCTGCGACTTTGATCAGGTCAGCCGTGCCCGTTACGAGAATTGAGTTCGTCCTCGCGTCGGCTACCGCGAGGTTCTGATACTGGGCATAGGTGTACCCAAAGAACTGCTGCGCGAGGGAGTTGTTGCCTTTCCAGCCCTTCCCTTTGACGACGTTTGCGGTCAGCATCGAGACGACCGATGGCAAAATATCTGTCGACGTGGCGTACTGCAGCGTATAGGATTTCGTAATCTGGGCGTCCGATTGGCGCTCATCGATGTCCTTTATCAGGTCGGATACTTCCGCCTGTTCTGCGGCTGGCGCATTAACGATCACCGAGTTGCTGAACTCTTCGTAGGACGCTCGCACCGGCGGCATCTGAGGCAGGAGAGTTCGCTGGTCTCTTCCCTGTCTTCCCTGATTCCCTTGCTGATTTGGATTCAACGTAAAAGGTGAAAACACCTCGTTGATTGCCCTGGCAACTTGACTCGCATTTGCGAATGTGAGCGGATACCAATCGACGACCGTAACTATGGGCTCTGGAGCGGGCGGTTGATGGGCTGGAGCGGGCGCCTCCTTCGCCGGCGCGGGTCTGATCTTGTCGATAACGACGATCTCCCCATCGCGCGTCATTGCATAACCCTCAAGCTTCAAAACTGAGTTGAACACGTGAAACGCCTCGGTCAGCGGAACCGGCTTTGCCGTCGTTACCGTAATCGTCCCCTTCAGCGCCGGATCTTTGACGATCGTAACCTGCGAAGCCTCTTCGAACATGGCGATCACGTTATCGATGTTCGCGTTTCGAAAGCTCAGTTTGATCCGAACTTTCGGATCCAAGTTCAGCGTGTCCCATACTGCAGGCGCAGATTTCGAGGCTGCCGCCCGTCCATTTCCTCGCACGTCGGACGCCTGTTGCGCGCACGCGAACAGCGGCAGAAGCACGATCGCAAAGGCCGCTGCTTTGGAAGATAAGAAGTGGTTCGGCATGATCAATCGCTCGGTTCACTGCTGGGAATTGAAATCGGCTCGGTCTGAAGATCGAAGACTAACTCTTGCACATTTCGAAACCAAATAGCACCGATACTTAGTGCTCCCTTACCAGTCACATCACATCAGCGGATCAGCCTTAGCCGGAAGCGTGACTGACTCCTTCAGGCGCTTTGCTCTCGGGGCGTTTTGACAACTTAGCAAGGTTATCCATTGTGAAGACGGCAGGTCCCGGTGTCCCGTCGCTGTTCCAAACTTGCCATTCCGGAGCCCAGTACATAACCCCAATGCCGCGGGGCGCCTTCTTCACGGTATTCACAAGATCCACCATGAACTGAAGACGACCTTCGGGCGTTTGCGGCCAAAGCATATCGTCGTTGTCTGCCACATGAGATCTTCCATACCCAGTTTCGGCGACGAGAAAGTCCTTCCGATACCGCTTGGCACATTCGGTCATGTTCTTCCAAAGGCCCTCGAGCTTTCCGTGATGCCATTCCGGATAGAACGACTGCGCGATAACGTCGAATCTAACCTGTTCGGTCCGAAGGTGGTCGAAGAACCACTTCGTGGTTTCCCAGTCTGCGCCTTTATCGATGTGGATCGCAATTCGGGGACCCTTTCCTGCCGCCGACTCTACTCCTCGAATCCCGGCTTTGATCAACATGCAGAGCGACTTCCATTGCCTCTTTTCGTCATAGGGTTCTGGAGCAAGGTATTGCTTCGACCCGGGTACATCCAATTGAGCTAACGGCCAAGCGGCTCCTCGTGTGATTTCGTTTCCAATCTGAACCACGTCAGGTGTTGCTCCCGCATCCTTGAGCGCCTTCATTGTGTCGTAGGCGTGCTTCTCCCACTGTTTGGCAAGCACTTCCACGCTCAAGCCTCGCCATGCCACCGGTATATCCTGGTGTTGAGGGTCGGCCCAAGTGTCGGAAAAATGAAGGTCCAAAACGAATTTTGCGCCTAACTCTTTCAGATGTTTCGCAAGCGGAATTGTGTTCGCAAGGGAGTTATTGGGCGCCAACCTAACCGGCGACACAAAGACCCGCAGTCGGAATGCCGTCCAACCGTGATGCGCGAAGATCGTGACCTCGTCGCTAGGCTTTCCATCCTCCTGATAAGGCAGCAATCCCCTTCCAGACCGGCCCGATGAACCGAGCGCACTTACGTCAGCTCCCAAAAACAACTTTGAATTGTCGTCTTTCACGTCTGGACATGCCTGAATGAGGCATGCGCCTAGCGCGGCAGGAATAAGCGCAGTTCTCAAAATGGACTGGTTCACTTGGAATATCACCTTTGACCTATCTCAACGATAACCCATTTTCCGTCGAGTCCAGCAAATGCATGTTCCAACGATTCCAATGACATTCCGCTAATCACGACTTCAACATATTCAAAAATCCTATATACATCTGATTCTTATGTATAATGATATCGGAAATGACATTTCGCGAGGATCTTGAGGCATTAATCCTTTCCTGTTTAGCATCTGGGCCCGCTCACGGCTATGAACTGAGCAAGCGGATCCGAACGCTAAGCGGGGAGGTCCTCACTGTTGCGGAAGGAAAGCTCTATCCGGCCCTCCACTCCCTGGAAGCCGAGGGCGATATCTCCGCCGAGTGGATACCTCAAGGTAACAAGCCCCCCCGGAAAGTCTACGATTTGACCGACCTTGGCAAGGAGACTTTGCAGCGAAAGCATGCGGAGTGGGATGCCTTCGCGAAAGGAGTCGGTTCAGTATTGAAGAGTTCCAGAAGCGAACTCAAGGTCGTGTCATGAACTCAGGTTTGATCGTTACTTACACTAAGGACCTTAGGGCGCTCCTAGCGAAAACTCTATCGTCGCAAGACGCCGAAGATATCGCGATGGAAGCTCAGAATCATATGAGTGAACGAGCTTCCGAGCTTGAACGGGCAGGGATGACGGCACTCGAAGCCGAGCAGCAAGCCACCCAAGATTTCGGAGACATCAAAGAAATGTCAGTCGAGTTGGCAAAGGGCTACCCACCGAAGCCGCCTCTCGATCCATCGAAGCTCCGATGGTTACCTGAACTCTCGGTGGTTATCTTTCTCGGATTTGCTGCCACCACCTACTCGATCTACCACGGTGCTCGCGGAGTCGAATCGGCTGCTCAGAATCTGATCCCCAGCACACTGATGCTCATCGTGCCCGGCATGATGACCGGTCTCGGAAGGCTGAAATACCCTCGGATTCGCCCGATTTCGACCCTGAGCAGGATGGCAACCTACGGCTTGATTCTCAGCCTCAGTTCAACAGCATGCCTCGTTGTACTGCAGATCTCCGGTAAGGCCACCCTAACCGAAACTTTTCCGATGTTCTACGGCTTCTGCACGGCAAGCGTAGTGCTCTACGGGATCATGCTGACGACTTTCAAGAACGGAAAGGCGTATAACTTCGTCCGAAGACGCCTGAGAGATTAGTCGAGTCCGACTAAAGGTGGACAAGAGTGAACAGCGCGTAGGAAGCGGCGCCGACTGCCGCTGCCGCTGGAATCGTCAGGAACCAGGCGGTGACCATCCGTTGAGCGACGCTCCACCTAACCGCATGACGTCCCTTCGAAGCGCCTACGCCGAAGATACTCCCTGCGATAACGTGCGTTGTGCTGACTGGCATACCGAAGTGACTGGCGGCGAGAATAACGGTAGCCCCAGACGCCTCCGCAGCAAAACCGTTAACCGGGTCGAGGCGCATGATCTTGTGACCCATCGTGCGGATAATCCGCCAACCGCCAGCAGCAGTACCTGCCGCCATTGCCAGCGCGCAGACGATCATAACCCAAAGGGGAACGTCGGTCTTCTTGATGATGCCGTGCGTGAAGAGCGCCAGTGTGATCACTCCCATGCTCTTCTGGGCGTCATTCTGACCATGGGAAAAGGCCATCGCAGCAGCCGATAGGCGCTGGAGATTTCTGAAGGCTTCTCCTGCCCGACGAGGATGCGCGTTATGGAATAGCCATCCGATTAGGCTCATCACCAATAGCCCAAGCAGAAAGCCAAGGACAGGTGACGCAACGAGAGGAATCAGGACTTTGTTGAGCAGCCCCTTCCATTGGACTGCCGCAAGGCCACCGTGTGCCGCTCCAGCCCCACATAGACCTCCGATGAGAGCGTGAGACGAACTGCTGGGAATTCCAAAGACCCAAGTCACCAAATTCCAGACAATTCCGCCGATGATCGCAGCCAAGACAACCGTTTCAGTAGCTGAATGCGATTCGATAATTCCCGATGCAATCGTATGAGCAACCCGGGTGGCAATGAGAGCGCCGGCGAAGTTGAGTCCGGCCGCCATTACAATCGCTTGTAAGGGGGTGAGCACGCGAGTGGATACAACCGTTGCAATTGCATTGGCAGTATCGTGAAATCCATTGATGTAGTCGAATGCCAAGGCAAAGACTACGATCAGTATGAGAAGAATGCCAAAACCCTCAGGCATATTTCACGATCATGTTTTCAACGACGTTTGCGAGCGACTCACACTTGTCGACCGCATATTCGACGCGGTCGTAAACTTCTTTCCATTTCATTACAGAAATCGGATCGGTCGCTTCGTCGAATAGTTTGGTTAGCGCAGCGCGATAAACAACGTCGTTGTCATTCTCCAGGGTGTGAATCCTCACCAAGACATCGGGGAGCGTTTTCGATCGATGGAAGTTATTACTCAACTCATTGACGGCATCGGCCGAAACCTTAGTTACCGCGAGTATGTTGGCTGCGAAAACTTTGAGTTCCGGCGGTCGCTCTTTGAGCTTGTACATCACGATCCTAGCGCCGACTGCTTCAATGCAATCGGTTACGTCGTCAAGAAGGTGAGAGATCTCGCTGAGGTCCTCATGGTCCAAGGGGGTAATGAAAGTGGCCGACAGTTTGTTTTGCAGCCGGTGAATAACTTCGTCGCCTTCGTTTTCAATCGAATGCAGAGCTTCCATGTGAGTCTGGACATCGTTCAGATCGTTCACCATGCTTGAGAACGTCTCAGCAGCCCTAACTGCAATTTCCGCCTGACTCTCGAGCAGGTCGAAAAACGTAACTTCCTTTCCTTTCTTCAACACCATTAACACCTTATCTTGTGGCCGACCGTTCCGAATAGGGGTAAGCCCTCGTAAGCACGATTTCTTAACAATCCGAAAACGTCGTTGAATTCGCCCGAGTCAGTATGACGTCCAGAATCCTCGTTCGCGATAGAATGGCGTCATGTATTTCGGACGCCGACCCAATTCCCGTTTTCTTACTTATATTCCGCTTCTCCTTTGCTTCTCGGCCGCGCATGCTCAGGTGGACACCGCCCACCGCACGGGAGGGATGCTACTCGGCGTTCAGGCTTGGACGTTCAGCCGATTCTCTGCCCTCGAAGCGATCCAGAAAGTCGCCGAAGCAGGGGGAACGAACATCGAAATGTTCCCGGGTCAACAGGTTGGCAATGGTTTTCCCGGAGTCGGTGTTGGCCCCGACATGAGTCAAGCGGCGACCGATGCACTCAAGAACCAACTCGCCAAATACAAGGTCAACGTCGTCGCCTATGGCGTTACCGGAATCGATAAAAACGAAGCTGGCGCAAGGAAGCTGTTCAGTTGGGCAAAATCGCTCGGGATTGGAATCCTCAACACAGAATCCACCGACTCCATCGATACGATCGACAAGATGGTCAAAGAATTCGACATCAAAGTCGGGTTCCACAATCACCCCCGAACGAACGATCCGAATTACAAGGTTTGGGACCCCAACTATATCCTCCAGCTTGTTAAGAGCCACGATAAGCGGATTGGATCTTGCTCCGATATCGGACACTGGGTGCGGTCAGGGATCAAGCCTGTAGATGCATTGAGAATCCTCCACGGGCGAGTGATCGGCTGCCACCTCAAGGATCTGAACGAGTTCTCGCCGGGCGGACACGATGTGCCGTTTGGCACCGGAATCTCCGATATCCCATCCGTCCTCGCTGAGTTGCGCCACCAGGGATACCAAGGCACACTTTCGGTGGAGTACGAGTATCACATGGAAGATTCGATCGTGGAAGTGGCCCAATGCACCGGCTTTGTCCGTGGCTATTTCGTCGAGCGAAAGTAGGAACCGGTGCTGAGGTCAGAACCTCAGCACCAACTCACTATTTGCTTCCTTGGCCTTTAGGTCCAGCGATTTCGGCATAGATGCCGAAATCGCCGATTTCGAACCCATGGCCCCGAATTCCGACGTGGCCCGGGGTTAGCGGTAGGTCGTCCCCTTCATAGTCCCAGGCGAACTTCGAGTCGACCCACATCGTAATTCGGTTAGCAGACCGCTGTATTGTAACGTCGTGCCAGACGCTGGCAGGAAACCAAATACCGTCTGAAGTGGAAACCTCATGAAATCCGGCTTTGTCAAAATCCCATAGTTGAGAAGTCCCACGAAAGAGCTTTAACTCAGCAAACTTTCCCCCCGTTTCTCCAAACCATGGAATCGGCGTGATCTCACAGTTTTCTGGCTGAGTCGCTTTGATCCGAACGTGGAGGACGAACTTCGGCGCAAATAGGCGATTCGTGACAAACCGAACGTCGGGTCCATCGAAGGCCATTCTGTCGGGCGGAGACGAATCCAGCTTTCCCTCGAGATCGAAGGAACGCCAGTTAGCCACTTTCGGCTTGATGAACGGATCGAGGAATGTCGCGGTCAGTCCGGACAATGATGGAGCAGCCGGCTCAAATGGGTCGGGAGGAACATCGACCTTCGGTCTGGCTTTTGGTCCAAGCACGATCGTGCCAATTCCGTAGGGAGGCAAGCTGACCAGTTCTCGATCGCTTGCACCTTCGAGGTCGAATGTCTTTGTGCCGCGTTCAGGATCGGAGACCACCCACCATGCCTTCCTTTGCCATTCCCCTGGAGGCAGCCGAACACTCGCGCTCTTGGGAAACTTGAACCGGTTGAATAATATGATCCGCCAACCGTCCGACGTGCGGACCGCAGTCGGCAACAGCCCACCTGTGGATGAACTAGCGTAGACCGTGCTGCCCGGAATGAGCGCACGATAGTAATGCCCAAGGGTATCGAAATGGGCCCGATGACGCCACGCCTCGGTCTTGTACTTCACCATTCCCCATCGCTTAGGTGGCTCGGGGGTCTGCTTTCCCGCGACCTCGTCGATTCGACGAACGTCGTACAACTCCCAGATCGACGGGCAAGAAATACCGGCGGCAAGATAAAAATGGGTCAACTCCGCCATTGCGGTTCCATATCGAGTGCCATCGCATGGTCCGTTTTCCGCCCGGCGATCGACGTCCGGGTTGCCCCAACCCCAATCTCCATATTCTGTGAGCCAATAGCGATGGGGGAAAGGTGCAGCATCCTGGCACTTGGCGACAGAGGCTGCAACATGGTGCGCGGTCATCTCCCGGGTTCCTCGCCGGTCGGCGCCCGCTTTGAGCGCGATGATATGACCCCGTTTTCCCATCGCCTTAGCCCAACCGGCGACCCAGTCATCGTCCCACCCGTCCGGACCGATAATCTCTACGGACAATCCTCGCTTCTCGCACTCTTTGGCGAGTGCAAGTCCGCACTGCCCCAAGAAATCTGGACTCCACCAGGCCAAATTGGCATGGGGCTCGTTTTGAAGTTCAAAATACGAGATTGGGGCTCCATGATCGGAGCAATACGACAGAAGTTGTGCGTACATCGCGACACATGAATCGCGCCACGCGTCAGTTTTGGATGGCTTGCTCAAAGTCTCTTGGGCGGGAAACCAGGCCACGAAGAGTGTTTTGATCCCTTTTTCCTTCAGGGATTTTATGTGGTGAACCAGTGCCTTGAGCCGCGTGTCGCTTGGGTCCTTCGTCGCCGCATCGATCACGTCGCCGTACGCTCCGACTCTCGCCACGCTGACCCCGTCGAGTTGAAGCTGAGATAGAAGAGTGTGAATTTCCTGACTGCTTACATGATCAACTTGCTTTCCAATCGTCCAAAGAGGATAGTCGGCCTGCCCTCCACCGCCATCGACATGTTGGAGAGGTCGCATCTCGTCGACGGAGACGGTCTCTATAGCCCTTTCTGCTGCGGCAGGCACGAGTTCAAGTTGCTGGAGCACGACTGAGGCGCCCACACCGATTGCGAAAAACCGGACGATACATTCGCCACGGTCGTACCGCTCCAGATACTCCCCTATGGGAAACGCAAAGGATCCGTTTTGATCGTTGTCTGTAATGAGCCATTCCTCCTGGTGAGGAGGAAACTGAATCTTTAGGGTCCACTGCGAGCGCCTATTCGCTCCAAAGACCTTCACTCGCAGGAGCGGGAATTGCGTCACATCTAGCGGAAGATGGATCTCAGCCCAGCCGTACTTATTTGGGCCCGGATTGACGGCAATACGAACTCCAGTATCGACCCTTGAGGCACTAACGCCGTTAAGCTTCCAATCGGACCTGGCCATGAGGTCGATGCCGGCTGCAGCCTGTCCGTGAACCAAGCCCGCCAACAGCCACATCCCAACGAGAAATAGTCGGCGCAAGTGGGCCATTCCTTATACTGACTTCATCCCGCACCATTTGAGCCGAGTTTTGAGGAAGTTCGAATCTTGCTCTGTTCCATCCCAGATAGAACCCGGAAGACGGAACCGAAACGCGATGAAGCTAGATGACCTGCCTAATTTCAAAGCCACTCGTCGCGAGGACCATGGCGACCAGGTTCACCTCTTCGGCCGATTCGACGACCTAGCGCATGTCGTCGATTCGCGTTCATGGCTCCTTACGGCAACGGAGGCTTACTGCGGAGATCTTGAAGAGGTCGACTTGGAATCGCAAACCGCTATCTTCAAGTCGTGGGACGACGAGTTCATCCCCAAACTATTCGATTCCGGAATCGGGTGGATGCATGGACGCTACAACCCCTCCGACGTCTGGAAAGTCCTCGATCAATCCTCGGTTTGGCTAGAAGCCATGTTTCGAGAATCGGATGCCATTGCCCGAGATCTTGAAGACGGCTGGAGAGAACTAACTTCTGTCGACGCGGTCAGAGTCAGCGATTCCGAAGGTTTGTTGAGCATCGTGCCAAATGGCTGGGATCACGAGCACTGCTTTATCTGCAACATTCACATCGATGCGGACGAGCCCAAATGCTACACCTCCCCGTTCGGAAACGGCAACCTCTACTGGGTGTGTCCTCTCTGCTATTCGCAGTGGATCGAACCGCACGACATTGGGTTCATCTACGCGCAAATGCGTGGATGACAACCATCAAAACGTAACGCGAAGGTCGCGAAGGACCCTGGAGTTTCGTTTCTCAAGATCCCAGTTCGGGATCGGATCGACAAGCCGCAGTTTGGGAAGGCGCCGGACGGCGGCCCCGACCGCGATGAACGCCTCCGTTCGAGCCAAAAGCGCTCCAACGCAGAAGTGGACTCCATACCCGAAGGCGATGTGCCGATTCGGACGCCGGGCGACATCGAACGACTCCGGATTGCTGAAAACGGCCGGATCGCGGTTCGCCGCGTTGACCATCTGAAAAACCATTTGACCTTTCAAGATCTTCTGCCCACGCAACTCGACGTCGTCCTTCATCCTGCGCGGCTGCCGCGAAACCGGGCTTTCGCACCTCAGAGATTCCTCAAGCGCCGTCGTCAACAAGTCCATGTCGCCCTTGAGCCTCTCAAGCTGATCCGGATTGGAGAGGAGAAGTTGAAGCGAGTTGGCGATGAGAGAGATTGTCGTCTCTTGGCCGGCGACGCACAACGTCACGCAGGTGCTGATTAGCTCTTCCTCTGAGATCTTCCCTCCTTCCGATTCCGCCGCCGCAAACTTACTAATTAAGTCATCCTGCGGCTGCCGCCTTCGCTCCTCGAGCAACCCTCTTAGATAGGGTCGCATCTCAACGATCGCCCGCTGAGCCCGAAATAGATCTTCGACGCAAGGTTTGTTAACACCTTGAAAGGCCAACAGGTCGTCTGCCCATCCTTGGAACCTATGCCGATCTGCGTGCGGCACGCCAAGAATCTGGGCAATCACCCCAATCGGCAGTGGAACTGCCAAGTCGCGGACGATGTCCATCTCCCCTTTCCCAATGACGTTATCGATGAGTCCGGCGACAGTCGCCTCGATCGTCGGCTTCATCTGCTCGACGACCCTCGGACTGAGTTCTCGCGTGATCAGAGTCCGCATTCGGGTGTGATCGGGAGGGTCGGAATGAAGAAGACTCTTCGTCGCAAAATGCGCTTCAAACGCTCCCAACTGCGCCCTCGTTTCTTCGGGAAGATACGCAGTCGCCTGTCCCAAGCGGTTCGCGTTCGAAAAGTGCTCCGTGTCCTTAAAACTGACAAGGATATCGTCGTACCGAGTCAAAACCCAGCCTCCGATCGAATCGCTCCAATAAACCGGCGCCTCTTCGCGCATCTGCTTGAGCAGCGGATATGGGTTCGCCAAGAACTCGGGCTCGGCGATAAGCGACTCAAAGTCAGATGACGTAGATTTCAATTAATAGTCCTCTGCAAGCTCGGGTAGCGGTGAAATTGGCAGGAGTTTGCCGAACTATTACCTTAACCGACGTTCGAGTTTTTTGGCAACGATTTCGTATGTACTACTCGGGGTCCGCACCCGTTGTAAAAGGCGCTTCATAATCGAAGGTGCTTTTAGCCATACACTCAATGCTGCAAGACCCAAAGATTCTGCCAAAGGTCGCTCGTCTAGAGACCACCTATTCCGCCCTTCGTTTCTTTCCGGTTGCCACTCTCGAGATGGAGTTTGCGGAGACTCGCGACCATTTCCGAACCCCTCCGACCGACGAGCAGCTTCCTTGGCAAGCAGTAACGCCGGGCCACCGCTGGGGAGATAACTGGTTTACGGGATGGTTCCGCGGAGCCGTTCGAGTTCCGGCAGAGTTTGACGGCGAGACGGTTTACATCCGCGCCGCAACCGGCGGTCCGGAAACGATGTTTCTCGTCGATGGTATCGCTCAAGGCGTCTTTGACGTCAACCACCCGGTCCGACTTCTGGCCCTCGAAGCCGAAATCGGCCGGGAGTACCGGGTCCATCTCGAGTCTTACGCCGGACACACGATTCCTGGCACCCAACCTTTTTCTGGAATCCGAAGCGCCGACGGACCGGTGGGCTTAACCCCCGGATGCCTTTCGTATCAG